>Ga0334722_10001446_pt1 | contig 29673 bp, 25 predicted proteins | sample C3_bottom_MG_FD_207210 | JGI IMG/M metagenome (GOLD analysis project Ga0334722, IMG submission 207210) | Sediment microbial communities from Yellowstone Lake, YNP, Wyoming, USA - C3_bottom | ecosystem: Environmental > Aquatic > Freshwater > Lake > Sediment | place: USA: Wyoming | collected... | reverse complement strand
TGCATCGACACCAGGCCGGGCAGGCCGCGCATCGCCGTTTCGATCGGGTACGTGACGAACTGCTCGATCTCGAGCGGCGACAGACCGGGCGCGGTGGACACGACCTCCACCTGGATGTTCGTCACGTCCGGGAAGGCGTCAATCGGGATGGTGCGCACGGCCCAGAGGCCGGCCGCCATCAGGACCAGCATCGATACACCGACGACCAGGCGGTTCCGGAGGGAGAAGGCAATCAACCGTTCGAGCATGACGCGGACCTTCGATTCCGGGAGGCGGGGGCCTCCCGCGGCGCTATTCGCCGCCCAGCGTTGACTTCAGCAGTTCCGCCTTGAGGTTGAAGGTGCCGGTGATCGCGATCGTCTCGCGTCCCTCGAGGCCCTTCGTCACGACGCGGCGGCTGCCGAGGCGATCTCCGAGCTCGACGGGCCTCGCCGCGAAGCGGCCATCGGCGACGCGGACGAAGACGACGGGGCTGCCGTCGAACGTCTGGATCGCGTCATCCGGGACCGTCAGCACCTGGCGGCTGCCGGCGGCTCCCGCGACTTCGCCGCGGATGTACATGTTGGGCTTCAGCAGCAGGCCGTCGTTCCGTGTTTCCACGCGCACCTTCACCGTGCGCGACTTCTCGTCCACCACGTCGCCCACGTGTACGACGCGGCCCTCCCAGAGCCGATCGGGGTACACGCTCGTGCGAAGCCGCACGACCCGGTTGGCGGCCAGGTGCGGCAGGTCCGCCTCGCGGGCATCGAGTACGGCCCAGAGCGTGTGGAGATTGGACACCGTAAAGAGGGGCTTCTGGGGTTCGATGTGCTGGCCGGCCACGACGTCGCGATCGATCACGCGGCCCGCGAGCGGCGACACCAGATACAGGTACGGATCCGCGAGTTCGTCCGGCGGCCCCTTGTCGCTGGCGCTCCGTGCCCGCGCCAGCAAGCCGTCCACCGCGGCCTGGTCGAATCCGAAGGAGTGGAGGTTCGACTCGGCAACGCCCAGTTCGCTCGACGCGTTGTCGAACTCCGTCTTGCGCCGCAGGGTTTCCTTCTGGTCGATGGCCTCCTGCTGGAGCAGCATGCGCGCGCGTTCGTACTCGCGCCGGGCCTGCTCGAGCCTTGCGGCGGACTGGAGGAACGCCGTCTTCGCCTGGGCCAGCGCCGGCGCGTGAATCGTCGCCAGGACCTGGCCCTGACGCACATCGTCTCCCAGGCCGGCGCCCAGTGACACGACCCGGCCGTCGAGCAGCGACGTGATCTGGGCCGTGTGCTGCTCGTCCAGCCGCAGCACGCCCGAGAGCGACACCACGCCCGTCTCGGTCGTCTGTTCCGGCTGAGCGACGCTGACGCCCCACTGCTTCTGTTGCGCTGCGGTCGCCTGCACCTCGGTGCGGCGCTCCGGACGCGCGGCGGCCTCGCCGCCCGCCTCGGCCGCCGGCGGCCGGGCGGCGGTGCCGCCTCCGCACGCCTGCAGCATCAGGACCGCGACCATACACGCGAGGGTTCTCATGGCATTTCCTTCCGCGGCGCGGCGGATGCGTCGGACGGCATCCGGCCCGTGGCCGAATCGAGCAAGAAGAGGCTCAGCTGGTATTCGTACAACGCCCGGTTCTGGACGCGCTGGGCCTCACGCAGCGCGCGCTGGGCGTCGAGGTAGTCGGTCAGCGTGGACGCGCCCGCGCGGTAGGATGCGAGCACGATGTCGCGCGCTTCCCGCGCATTCCTCAGGTACTCGCGTTCCACGTAGCTGACGCGGTTCCGGTTGATCTCCACCGCGTTCATGGCCTGCTGCACTTCGAGGGCGGCCGTGAGTTCGGCCGCACGCACGCGCGTGCCGGCGAGAAGGCGCTCCGCGCCGGCCCGTGCGATGCCGCCCTGGTTGCGGTCGAAGAAGGGCAGCGGCACCGTGAAGTCGAGAACGGCTCCGCCGGACCCGAAGTCGCGCCGGTATCCCGCCCCGATCGTGATATTGGGAACGCGCAGCACGTGCTGCAGCGTCACGTCGCGGCCCGCGGCTTCGAGCCCGCGGCGGGCCGCCTGCACGTCCGGCCGGGACGCGAGGGCCAGCGCACGGAGATCGACGGCCGGGCCAGCGGCCGCGGCCGCCGGGGCTGCGGTCAGGCCATCAGTGAGCTCGAACGGCTGGTCGAGCGGCGTGGCGGCCAGCAGCGCGAGCAAAGCACCGCGCGTATTCCGGACCGACAGTTCCGCCGCAAACCGATCGTCGGCGAACCGGAAACGCTCCACCTGGAGCCGGCGCATCTCCACGCCGGATATCTCGCCCTGTTCCAGGCGTGCCCGATTGACGGTGACGAGCGTGTCGATCCCGCCCAGCGTCGTTGTCGCCACGTCGAGCTCCGCCTGGGCGAGCACCGCCGAAAGATACGCGCGGCGGACCTCGAAGAGCAGCTGGCGGCGCCGGTCGGCGAGCTCCGCGCGGGCTGCGTCGACGCCGGACTGTGCCACGCCAATCCGAAGCGCGCGGCGGTCGCCCAGTTCAATCTCCTGCTCGGCTCGAACGGCAATCTCCTGCTGGTTCAGCCAGGGCGCGCCGGAACCGCGCGAGAACGCGTAGCCTTCCGACGCCACGTTCAGCGACGGATTGGGTCTCGTGCCGGCGGTGGTGATGCCGGCCTCGGCGCGGGTCACCGCCTCCCGTGCTGCGGCAAGGGACGGATTTCGATCCTCAGCCAGCCGCCAGGCCTGCGCCAGCGACAGCTTCGACGGCACAAGGACATCCTGAGCCGCGGCCTGGCCACCGAACAGGAGCAGGACAGCGCATAAATGCAGTGCACGGATCATGGCAACACCACGACGCAAAGAAGGCCGAACAGACAGGGGTGACCCGGCGGCGAGCCGGGATCGGACGTCAGGCTGCGGACTGGGGAGGGTGGTAGACGGGGGGTTGCGCCTGTGACGTGACGGTGTCGGCTCTCGAGAGGCACACGCCGGCGGACTGCGCCGGCGCCGAAACCTCGGCGGCGGCAGCCAGCGTGATTGATCGTGCGTGGCAGAAGCAGTGATCCGGGTGGAGCAGTCCCGTCAGGCCGTGTGTGCCATCGCCGCTCTCGGAGAAGGACGCGGGCGCGCCTGGGACGTCGAAGGCGTCACCCGCGCACGCGTCCGGCCAGCAGAAGTCCACAGTGATCCACGCCAGCAGGAACATGGCGGCGAACTGGATCACCCGGTGCCTGGCAAACGCGCGCATGCCGGGATGATAGATGGGGTCAGGTCCAAAACCGAGCGTTTTCTTTGGAACTTCCCGAAAACGCGCGGTTTTGGACCTGACCCCCGCGAGAAAACGCGCGGTCTTAGACCTGACCCCAGCGTTCACTTCAGGATGGTCGCCTTTACCTCGACGGTCACCTTGCGATCGGTCAGCGGATCCATGGCCTGCGACACGATGGCCGAGACGCCGCTTTCGAGAAGGACGGACAGCCGCTCGGTGACCTGCGTGTTGCCGGCCCGTTCGCCCTCCGACGGCGGAGGATCGGGAAGGGTGTACTCGAGTCCGAGGTCGACACGGATCTTGTTGCCTTCGATCAACGGCGAGATGTCCACGGAGAGGGGAGCCGCGGCCTGGCTGCTGCTCGGCCCGCTCTTCACCCAGACGATGACCTGCGATCGGATCCGGCTGTCATATCCGTCCGCAATCGTCGCCATGACGGTCTTCCTGACCGGCGGCTTGGCACCGATCTGATCGACGATCGTCAACTCCACCTTGATGTTGACCGCCTGGCCTCTCGGCATGCGGATCTGGACCTTGGGCGTCTGCGCCGGCATCGGGGCCGAGCCGACCACACCGCCCATCACCTTCTGACCGGAGGGAGGAGCCGGCGGCGCGGGCGGGACGGGCGGCGGGGGTGGCGCCTGCTGGTCGTCGGGCAACGGTGCCGGCGCCGCGGGCGCGATTGAGGCGTGCGCCAGGGTGATGTGCGAAGCGGCGCTGGGCATGACGACCTTCGGCACGGCGGCCGCGGTCACGGTCTGCGCGGACACGCAGGCGGCCAGCGCCAGCGCGGCAATGGCCATGATGGCGATTCGACGGGTGTTCATCGGTCCTGTCTCCTTATTGGGTCGGTCGATCCGACGGAAATGTCCTTGATGGCGAGCGGTTGAAGCTGATTGAGCGGGGCGACCTCGATTCCCGTGACTTCAATCACGGCCGGCCCGAGGTCCGCCACGGCGATGGGCTGAGGCGCGGCGAGCGGCGCAGGGCCGGCGTCCGGCTCGGCGCTGTTTGCATCCGGGGCGGCGGCGCTTGCAGCGCCGGCGCGCCTGGAACCCGGCGCGGCGTTCTGCAAGCCACCCGACATGCTGCCGGCGGCGGCAACGACGGCGTCCGGCGAGCCCCCGCCGGCAGTCCGCCCGGCACCGGCGGAAGCCGGCGCGGCGCCGCGCAGCGCCGCAGACGACTCCGGCTCAGGCGCGGGACGGGTCATCCAGATTGCGGCGACCAGCACGACGACAGCGAAGGCTGCGGCTGCGGTTGCCGCCCACGCCCACCGAGGCAGCGCAAACCGCCCCGGCCGCCCTCCGCCTGCGATCTCTGCGAGCACGTCCGCACGCAGGGTCGCCGGCGCGTCGAGACTCGTCATTTCGCGAGCGACGACATCAATGGCCGCGTCGAGGTCCGCGTGACGGATCCGCCCGGCGTCGGCCGGGCTTCCGGGGCCGCTGATGCGTGCGGTGTCTTCAGACATGGCTGTATCCCAGTTTGGCCAGCTGGTCCTTCAGCCGGCGTCGCGACTCGGCCACCCGCCACTTGAGCGTGCCGGTTGGAATCCCGAGCATCGCGGCCACTTCGTTGTAGGTGTAGTCGCCGGACGCCGCCAGCAACAGCGCATCGCGAAGCTTCGGCGAAAGCGTCCCAATCAGCCGGCGCACGTGGCCCGCCAGTTCGGCGTCAACCAGCGCATGTTCCTGCCGCCGGGCCGGATCGGGAATCTGCCACTCCGTGTCCTCGGCCGGAGACACCAGGCGCCTGAGCATCGTCCTGGCATTCCGGCGCCGGGTGAGGGCCTTTCGCCAGACGATCGACAACATCCAGGTCTTGAAGCTGGCCTGTTCCCGGAAGTCCGCGAGATGCCTGTACGCCGCCACGAAACCCTCCTGCGTGATGTCTTCGGCTTCGTCGGCCGACCCCAGGGCGGCGAGGGCGGCCCGGAAGGCCGAACGCCGATGGCGGTCGACGAGGACCCCGAATGCCTCGTGATCGCCGCGCTTGGCCAGTTCGACCAGCTCCGAATCAGTCACACCAGAAGTAGACACTGTGGGCCCGTGGTTGGTTGGGGCGGATGTAGAGTACACTCTTCATTCGGCCCGTGCATGGGCGCGGACCACCCTCGTGAACCGCACTGCGGCTCGGACCCTGTGCAATCCCAGTCTGTGAATCGTGTCAGGGCCGGAAGGCAGCAGCACTAAGCGGATCCTGTGATGTGCCGCAGGACAACCCGGGCCGCAGTGGGGTTCGCGATGGTACCGAAAAACAGACCTGCTACCTTTTCCGAACGAGGGGCGAGGTCGTTTTTCCGGAAAAGGTAGCAGGTCTGTTTTTCGCCGATGTCCTACGAAGTCATTGCCCGCCGCTGGCGGCCGCAGAGTCTCGACGAGGTGGTCGGCCAGCGGGCCGTCACCCAGACGCTTCGCAACGCGATCTCGACCGGCCGCGTCGCGCAGGCGTTCGTCTTTGCCGGGCCCCGCGGCGTCGGCAAGACCACGACCGCCCGCATCCTGGCCCGGATGCTCAACTGCGTCAAAGGGCCCACCGCTGACCCATGCGGCGCCTGCGATCCCTGCCTGGAGATCGCGCAGGGCCGGGACATGGACGTCCTCGAAATCGACGCGGCGACGCACACCGGCATCGACAACATCCGCGAGGTCGTGATCTCCGGGCTGGCGATCATGCCGGTCCGCGATCGGCAGAAGGTCTTCATCATCGACGAGGTCCACCAGCTCTCGGCCTCGTCATTCAACGCGCTGCTGAAGTCCATCGAAGAGCCGCCGCCGCACGTCACGTTCATCATGGCGACGACGGCGCTGGACAAGATCCCCGAGACGATCGCGTCGCGGTCGCAGGTGTTCGAGTTCAAGACGATCTCGAGCCGGGCCATCGGTGATCAGCTCAAGAAGATCGCCGCGGCGGACGGGCTGACGGTGTCGGACGACGCGGTGGCGCTGGTCGCGCGGGCGGCCGAAGGCAGCATGCGCGACGCCGAGACGGCCTTCGACCAGGTGCTGGCGTTTGCCGGCAACACGGTGACGGCGGAGGATGTCGCGACGGTGCTCGGCCTGGTCGGGCGCGACCTGCTGTTCGACGTCCTGACGGCGGTGGCCGATGAAGACGGAGCGGCGGCGTTCGACCTGGCGGGCCGCGCGGTCGAGGCCGGCTACGACCTCAAGCTGCTGTGCCGCGAACTGTCGCGCCTGGTCCGCGACCTGCTCGTGCTGTCGATCGATCCGGCGCGGTTCGCCGACTCGGACATCGCGCCCGAGCAGGACCACGAGAGACTGAAAGCCCTGTTGCCGCGGTTCTCGCGCGAGGACTTGCTGCGGTCATTCGACGTGCTCGTGCGGGTCGAGAGCGAGATTCGCGTGGCCGCGGAGCCGCGCTACCACCTCGAGATGGCGCTGCTGCGGTGGATTCACCTCCGCAAGCTGACGCCGCTGGCCGACCTGATCGATCAGCTGGAGGGCCGGTCGCCTGCCGATGACGCGCCAGCCCGCAGCACCGGTTCGGCGCAGGGATTGCTGCGGTCCCCGTCGGCACCGCGGCCGTCGGCGGCCGCACCGGTGCCCCGGCCGGCGCCGCCGGCTCCGAGGCCGGGTGGTGCGACGGGATCCTCGGCCGGCGTGGCTCGCCGTGTGGCGAGCCAGCCCGCGAGGTCTGCCGCCTCGGCACCGGTGGCCGCATCCAGGCCTGCTCCGCCAGCCGCGCCTCCGGCAACGCCGGCAGCAGCGCGCGCCGCGGTGGCTCCGGCTGCCGAGCCGCCGGCTGCGCCGGCACCGGTCCCCGCCGCGGGCGGCAGTCCGAAGGACATCTTCCTCGAGGAGATCCGCAAGGCGCGCCCGCCGTTCCACGGGTCGGTGGTGGCGCAGGCCCAGCGCGTCGAGTTCGAATCGGACAGGATCGTGTTCCGGTTCAGTGACGCGCAGAAGTTCCAGGCCGACCAGGTGTGGCAGAACAAGGACTGGCTCGAGAAGCTGGCCATGCAGGTGTCGGGCCGCAAGCTGACCGTGGTGGCCGAGTCCGGTGCGGCGGACACCGCCGCCGGGGCAGGCCGGGCCGGCGGGCGCGAGGCCGAGCGGGCGAAGCAGGCGGCGGACCTCAAGGCGGCCGCGATGGCGACGCCGACGGTGCAGGCGCTGTTCGAGACGTTCCCCGCGGAGATTACCGACGTCACGGAGTTGAAGAAGAAGGCATGAACATCCAGCAGATGATGAAGCAGGCGCAGCGGATGCAGGAGCAGATGCAGCGCCAGATGTCCGAGTTGCGCATCGAAGCCACCGCCGGCGGCGGGATGGTGACGGTGGTGGTGAACGGTCTCAAGCAGATCCAGTCGCTCACGCTCGATCCCGAGGTCGTCAACAAGGACGACGTCGAGATGCTGCAGGACCTGATCCTCGCCGCGATCAACGACGCGAGCCGCAAGGCCGACGAAGCCATGTCGTCGCAGGTCGGCGGCATGATGGGCGGCCTGAAGATCCCCGGGCTTTCCTGAGGCGCCGCACTGCATGTCCCAGCCCGAACCCCTGACCCGTCTGATCGATCAGCTCCAGCGCCTGCCGGGCATCGGCCGCAAGAGCGCGCAGCGGCTGGCGTTCCACGTGCTGAAGGGCACGCGGGAAGACGCCGACCGCCTGTCGAGCGCGATCCGGGACGTCAAGGAACAGGTGACCTACTGCTCGACGTGCAACAGCGTCACCGATGCGGATCCGTGCGGGGTGTGCGCCGACCCGTCGCGCAACGCGCGGCTCATCTGCGTGGTGGAAGAGCCGCAGAACGTGATGGCGATCGACCGCGCCCGCGACTACAACGGTCTCTACCACGTGCTGATGGGGGCGTTGTCGCCCCTGCACGGCATCGGCCCCGGCGACTTGCGCATCAAGAGTTTGCTGACCCGTGTGGACGCCGGCGGCGTCGAGGAGATCATCCTCGCGACCAATCCGAACGTGGAAGGCGAGGCGACGGCGATCTACCTGGCGCGGCTGCTGAAGCCGCTGGGCGTGCGCGTGACGAGGATTGCCATGGGCGTGCCGGTGGGCAGCGATCTCGAGTACGCCGACGACGTGACCGTGCACAAGGCGATGGAAGGGCGCCGGGAGGTCTAGCACATGCTGCCGCTGTCGTTCCAGATGCCGGCCGCCGTCGCGCTGATTGCCGGCGGCATCATCACGTGCGTCGCCGGGTACCGGCTCTTCCGCTTCGTGCTCGGGGCGTACGGCTTCATCCTGGGGGCGCTCATCGCGAGCTCGATGGTGGGCACGTCCGAAACCTGGGCGCTCGTCGTGTCGGCGGCCGCGGGCGGCGCCATCGGCGCGCTCATCCTCGTGCTCGGGTACTTCGTCGGCGTCGCGCTGATTGGCGCGGGCGCGGCGGCGTTCCTTTTGAATGTGATCTGGTCGATCGTGCGCGGCGGCGAACCGGGCTGGCCCTGGGTGATTGGGGTGGCGGCGATCGGCGCGTTCGGCGCGCTCCGGTTCCAGCGGCACGTGCTCGTCGTGGCCACGGCATTCGGCGGGTCGTGGACGCTGCTCGTCGGTGTCGCGGCCATGCTGGCCGGCAAGACGGCGAAGGCCGCGTCGGCGACGACCGACGTGTGGGTGGTCTACCCGAGCCAGGCCTCGGCGCCCAGTCCCTGGGCGTACGCGCTGTGGATTAGCATCGGCCTCGTCGGCCTCTACATCCAGCTGCACACCGGCGGACGACGGTCATCGCGCAAGCGGAAGTCCGCGGAATCCTGATTGCGCCTCCCAGCGCGGGTTGGACAACTGACAACGGAGTGACACGTATGTCTCAGCGATCGCGTCTCGTCACGGTGCTGGTTCTGGCGTGGGTGGTGATGATCGCGGCGGTCCAGGGGCAGTCCGGACAGCCGGCCGCCGGCCAGGCCGCCAGGCCAGCCGCGGCACCGGCCGCGAAGCCGGCAACCGCGCCCGCCGGCAAGACCGCCGCACCCGGGTCGTTCGATCTCGCGAACGCGCCGACGCTGTTCGTCGTGGGCTACGCGCACCTCGACACCCAGTGGCGCTGGGACTACGTGACGACCATCCGCGAGTACCTGCCGAAGACAATCCGCGACAACTTCGCCCTGTTCGAGAAGTACCCGAACTACGTCTTCAACTTCAGCGGGTCGAACCGGTACCGGATGATCAAGGAGTACTACCCGGCCGACTACGAGAAGGTGAAGAAGTACATCGCCGCCGGCCGGTGGTTCCCGTCGGGATCGTCGATGGAGGAAAACGACGTCAACTCGCCGTCGGCCGAGTCCATCGTGCGGCAGATTCTCTACGGCACGCAGTACTTCAAGCGCGAGTTCGGCAAGACGAGCGCCGAGTTCATGCTGCCCGACTGCTTCGGCTTCCCGGCGTCACTGCCGAGCATCCTGGCGCACACGGGCATCATCGGGTTCTCGACGCAGAAACTGTCGTCGAGCTGGCAGCCGGCCGCGCGCGTCGGCGGGCCGGCGTCGCCCGAGAAGACACCGGACGGCATCCCGTTCAACGTCGGCGTATGGGAAGGGCCGGACGGCAAGACGGTTTACGCCGCGCTCAATCCCGGCAGCTACAGCGGGTCGGTAACGTACGACATCAGCAAGACGCCGCCGCCTCCGCCTCAGCCGGTCGCGACCGCGGCGAACCCGCAGCCGGCTGCGCCGCGCCCGCTCGTGGACTGGCCGGCCCGCGTCAACTACAACGGCCAGGTGACGGGCCTGTTCACCGACTTCATGTACTACGGCACCGGTGACACGGGCGGCACGCCGACGGAATCGTCCGTCCGCCTGATGGACGCGATGGTCGCGAAGAAGAAGACCGTGCTGCCGCCGACGTTCGGCGGCGGCGGCGGACGAGGCGCTCAGGCCGGCCCGGCGCAACCGCCGGCCTCGCCCGCGCAGGAAGTCCTCGTTGGCGACGGACCGCTGAAGATCGTGTCGGCCACAGCCGAGCAGATGTTCCTCGCGCTCAAGTCGACCGACACGTCGAGACTGCCGCGCTACAAGGGCGACCTCGAGCTGATCAATCACTCTGCCGGCTCGATTACGTCGCAGGCGTATCTCAAGCGCTGGAACCGCGTGAACGAAGTGCTCGCGGATGACGCCGAGCGCGCGTCGGTGGCGGCCGCGTGGCTGGGCAGCCGGCCGTACCCGATAAAGCGCCTGAACGACGCCTGGACGCTGGTGATGGGCGGGCAGTTCCACGACATCATCCCGGGCACGAGCCTGCCGAAGGCGTACGAGTACTCGTGGAACGACGAAGTCCTGGCGATGAACCAGTTTGCCGGCGTGCTCACCGATGCGGTTGACGCGGTGGCGGCGGCGATGGATACGCAGGCGGCGGGCATCCCGGTCGTGGTCTACAACCCGCTGAACATCGCGCGCGAGGATATCGTCGAAGCCGCCGTGACGTTCCCCGGCGCCGGGCCGAAGGCCGTGCGCGTCACAGGTCCCGACGGCAAGGACGTGCCGGCGCAGTTGACGGCCGGCGGGAAGGTGCTGATCGCGGCGAACGTCCCCGCGGTCGGTTACGCGGTCTACGACGTGCAGGCCGCCGCGGCGCCGGCGGCGTCCGCGCTGAAGATCACGGAGTCGTCGCTCGAGAACGCGCGCTATCGCATCGCCCTCAACGGCTACGGCGACATCGCGAGCATCTTCGACAAGTCGGTCGGGAAGGAACTGCTGTCGGCGCCGGCCCGGCTCGAGATCAAGACGGACAATCCCCGCAACTGGCCGGCGTGGAACATGGACTACGAGGACCAGATGCGCGCGCCGCGTGCGTACGTGCAGGGCGTGCCGGCGATCCGGATTGTCGAGAACGGCCCGGTGCGGGTGGCCCTCGAGGTGACGCGCGAGACGGAAGGGTCGAAGTTCGCCCAGACCATTCGCCTGTCCGCCGGGGACGCCGGCAACCGGGTGGAGTTCTCCAACGCGATCGACTGGATGACGAAAGAAGCGCACCTCAAGGCGGTGTTCCCGCTGACCGCGTCGAACCGGATGGCCACGTACAACTGGGATGTGGGCACCATCGAGCGGGCGTCCAACGACGAGCGGCAATTCGAGGTCGCGTCTCACCAGTGGTTCGACCTGACGGATCGCAGCGGGGTGTTCGGCGTCACGGTGCTCTCGGACAAGAAGACGGCGTCCGACAAGCCCAACGACAGCACGCTGCGGCTGACGCTCGTCCGCACGCCGGGCACCCGCGGCGGGTACGAGGACCAGGGCACCCAGGACCTCGGCCATCACGACATCGTCTACGGCCTTGCCGGCCATGCGGGCGGGTGGCGCGCGGCACAGACCGACTGGCAGGGGCTGAGACTCAATCAGCCGCTCGTCGCATTCGAGAGCCCGAGACACGCGGGCGCGATCGGGAAGACGTTCTCGCTGCTGAAGATCAACAACAGCCGGGTGCGCGTGCTGGCGGTGAAGAAGGCCGAGCAGAGCGACGAAGTCGTCGTGCGCCTCGTCGAGCTTGATGGCGCGAAGGCCGACGACGTGCGGCTGACGTTTGCCGCGCCCGTCGTCGCCGCGCGCGAGATGAACGGCGTCGAGACGGCAGTCGGTCCGGCCACCGTCGCCGGCGGTCAGCTGGTGACGAGCTTCGGCCCGTACCAGCTGAGGACGTTTGCGGTGAAGCTCGGCCCGGCTCCGGCTCAGACGCGCGCCGCGGCGTTGGTGTCGAAGCCCGTGACGCTGCCGTACAACCAGGCGGTGGCCAGCCGGGACGGATCGGTGTCCGGAGGGCGATTCGACTCGACCGGCCGGGCGCTGCCCGCCGAGATGCTTCCGCGCGAGATCGACGCCGGCTCGACCCGTTTCAACCTGGCATCACCCGACGCGTTCAACGCGGTGATTCCGCGCGGGCAGACGATCGATCTGCCCGCGGGCACCTGCACGAGGCTTTACGTGCTGGCTGCGGCCTCCGAGGGCGACCAGCGCGCCATCTTCAGGGTTGGCGAGACCAACACCGAGCTGACCATCCAGGACTGGGGCGGCTACATCGGCCAGTGGGACAACCGGATCTGGAAGTCGCGCGAGGAACCCGTGCCGCCGAGAGCGGGGCAGCCGGCGCCGCCGGCCGGCACGCCCGTCCGCATGCGGACCGTCGATGAATACGCGGGGCTGAAGCCCGGCTTCATCAAGCGGACGCCGGTGGCGTGGTTCGCGTCGCACCGCCATTCGCCTGACGGCAGCAACGATATCTACCAGTACGCGTACCTCTACATGTACGCCATCGACGTGCCCGCTGGCGCGAAGACGCTGACGCTGCCGGTGTCGGAACGGATCAAGATCCTGGCGGTGACGGCCGTCAACGAGGGCGCCCGCGTCCGCCCCGCGCAGCCGCTGTACGACACGCTGGAAAGATAGGCCGAAGACGGGCGGTGGCACGGTCGTTGTGCCTTCGTTCGGCGGGCGACGGCCGATTGCGCCCGTTCCGGCCAGATGTCGGCCTGTTTTCGACTCCCGCCTGTGGCAGTGTTCTTGCTCTCTGGAATGGCGACCCGTCGGATTGTGCCATCCAGGAGTTGACGCGCCATGCCCCACGTCGTCGTCGTCGATGATGAACCCGCGATCCGGGGGCTTGCCGCCCGGTGGCTGGAGGCCGCTGGATACCAACCCCGCGAGGCGGCCGACGCCGACCTGGCCCTCGCCGAGGTGGAGAGCGCTCCGCCCGGCGTCGTGGTGACGGACCTGCGCATGCCCGGGCACGACGGATTCTGGCTGGCGGAGCAGGTGCGACGCGCGGCCCCGGACACCGCCATCCTCGTGGCAACGGCCTGCGACGACCTTCCGAGCGCCGTGAGGAGCTTGAAGCTCGGCGTGTTCGACTACCTCCTGAAGCCCTTCACCTGCGAAGAGCTCCAGTCGGCGGTCCGGCGCGGCATGCGCTGGCACGCCAGCCGGGCGTCGTCCCGGTTGCTCAGCAAGGCGCTTGCCGGTCCTTCCGGGAAGGCCGAGGCGTTCCCGGCGGCGTCGATGACGGTCGCGCAGATGAATGAACAAGGCTCGATCGAGGCGCTGGTGGCGATGCTCGAAGCGTGGAACCAGCAGGCGGCGGCACACGCCCAGCGCACCGCGGCGATTGCGACGAGACTGGCAGACATGCTGGGTGTGACCGAGCCCAAGCGGTCGGACCTGCAGCGGGCGGCTTTGCTGCACGAGGTGGCGATGGTCGGATGGCCAGGGGACCCCGATGCCGAGCCGGCGAACGCGGCGCCGGATGCGCCGCCGGCGTTGCCAAACGCCCCGGAGCAGGCGCGTGACTGGCTGAAGCTCATGCCCTCACTGGCCGGCGCGGCGTCAATCGTCGGATCGATGGATGAGTGGTTCGACGGATCGGGGGAGCCGGAGAATCGGCTGGCTGGAGAGATTCCAATCACCAGCCGCATTCTGGCGGTGGCAGACGAATTCGACGGGCGCCGCTACCCGCGACGGCGTTCGCCAGTTGACGGCACGTCGTGTTCGGTCCGGGATGCGCTCGTCGCGGTGAGCGGCCTGCGCGGAAGTCGATTCGACCCCAACGTCATCGACGCACTGGTGAAGCAGCAGACCGTGAACTGATCAGGCGTCTCAGGGCGCGCCCGTCGCGACGTCGCCCGCGGCCATGATGGTCAGGAACGCGTCCACAACATCGGGATCGAACTGCGTCCCGCGGCAACGTCTGATTTCCTCCACGGCCTGGGACGGTGAGCGCTCGTCCTGGTACGGCCGATCGTTTGTCAGCGCGTCAAAGGTATCCGCCACCATCACGATTCGCGCGCCGAGAGGGATGTCGGTGGCGCGGAGGCGATTCGGGTAACCCTTCCCGTCCCAGCGCTCGTGGTGCGCCCCGACGATGGCCGCCGCCGACACCATGAACGGGACGCGTGCCACGATCTCGGCGCCTAGTTGCGGGTGCTTCGCGATCAACTCCCGTTCGGCTGTAGACAGGCGTTCGGGCTTGGTCAGCACCTGGACGCCCACGGCCATCTTGCCGAGGTCGTGCAGCAGCGCCCCGAGCCGGACGTGAGCGGACAGGACGTCGTCCCCGCCGAGCGCGTCGACCAGGCGGACGGCCAGGGCGGCCACGCGCGTCGCGTGCTCGTACGCGGGCGGATCGTGGAGGGTCAGCATGCGCAACATGGCTTCGATCGCCGCTGACGAGGTGGCCTGCAGCGTGGCCAGGGTCTCGCTCAACTGGTCCTTGCGCGTGTGGACTTCGTCTTCGAGGCGCCGGTACTCCTGCTCGCGTTCAATCTCCTGGCGGTGCCACTCCAGTCCCCGCCTGACGGCAGCAATGAGTGCATCGGGCTCTACCGGCTTCACCAGATAGTCCTGCACGCCCAGCCGCAGCGTATCGACTGCCGTTCCGACGTCGCCGCGCGCGGTGACGATGATGATGGCCGTTGCCGGGTACAGGCGCTTCAGACGCTCAGCGAGCCAGATGCCATCGTGGCCCGGCATGTTCACGTCGCTGACGACGACGTCGAACGGGTCACGATGCGCGAGTTCGAGCGCCTGTTCCGCACCTGCGGCAGCCCTGGCCTCGAGACCCGCATCGGCCAGCCACCGCGCCAGCAACGAGCGGATGGCAGGTTCGTCGTCAACCACCAGGATGGTGCTCATCAGCTGTCCTTGGCGACGCCCGGGTGACGGCCGTCCGTGCCATCGTCCGCAGGCACTGTCCCGCCGGAATCGCCCGTTCTTCGTGTCCGGACCATGTGGGCCAGTCCGTGGCTGACCATCAGCCGATAGAAGGTCCGCCGGCTCACGCCGAGCAGTTCCGCGGCGCGTCCCTTGTTGCGGCCCGCCTGCTCGAGGGCCAGGATGATGCGCTCGGGCCCGATGGCGGCAGGCGAGGTGGCCGGCGCCGGGGGAACGTGAGGGACCGCGGGCAGCATGTTCGTCAGGCCGGAAGCGCCGGCGGCGGGACCGGGCGGGTCTCCCGGCACCACGTCAACCAGGTCGAGGCGGGTGATGCGATCGCCCGCAGCCAGCATGCACGCCCGCTCGACGGCGTGGCGCAATTCGCGCACGTTTCCGTCCCACCGCCCAGCGGCGAGCAGGCGTTCCGCGTCGGGTGATACGCCGGCGAGGTTCTTGCCGAAGCGGGCGGCGAACTGGCGGACGAACTCCGCCGCCAGGCACGGAATGTCTTCGCGCCGTTCGCTGAGGGGCGGGACACGCAGTTCGATCAGGTTCAGGCGGAAGTACAGGTCCTGCCGGAAGCGTCCGGCGGCGCAGTCGGCGCGCAGGTCGCGGTTGGTGGCCGCGAGCACGCGCACGTCCACCCGCCGGAGGTCGCGTGTGCCGACGCGCTGGACTTCGCCGGTTTCCAGCACGCGCAGGAGCGCCGCCTGCACAGGTGGCGGCAGTTCGCCCACTTCGTCGAGGAACACCGTTCCGCCGTCGGCATGCTCGAAGAGGCCCGTGCGCATCTCCGTCGCGCCCGTAAACGCGCCTCGCGCGTGGCCGAAGAGCTCGCTTTCGAACAGCGTCGGCACGATCGCCGAGCAGTTGACGGTGACGAGGGGCCGCGCGTGCCGCGGGCCCACGGCGTGCAGCGCGCGCGCGACCAGTTCCTTGCCGACACCGGTCTCGCCTGTGATGAGGGCCACCGCCGCGTAGGGCGCCAGCCGCGTCACGAGGCTGAACAGCTGCGTCATCGCCGGCCCGCGGCCGATCATGCCGTGGAACTCGATGCCCGATCCCGTGCCATCGAGCGCGGCCTGCCGGCGGACGGCCTCGTCGCGCACGGTGGCCATCAGGCGCGTGAGCCGCTCGTAGTCGAAGGGCTTGCCGAGAAAGTCGATCGCTCCGAGCTTGATGGCCTTGACCGCGGTGTCGACCGACGTGAACCCGGACATCAGCGCCACGGCGCAGTCCGGCGCGATCTCGCGGATCACGGCCAGGATATCCAGCCCGTTGATGTTCGGCATCCGGACATCGATTAGCGCCATGTCGGCCGTGTGCTGCCGGAGGTAGTCGAGCGCGGCCTGTCCCCCTCCACATTGGATGGCGTCGAACCCCTGGCCCGAGGCGAAGTGGGCCAGCATCTCGACGATGGCAGGTTCGTCGTCGACGATGAGCAGTGTCGGGCGGGTCACGGGTGGACCTCGAGCGGGCCGAGGGACGGCGGCGCCGGCGTCTGCGTCACGGGGGCGTCGAGCACCTCGCGGACCTTCCTCGCGAGGGACTGCCAGGAATAGGGCTTCTGCAGGAAGTGCACGGTTTCGTCCAGCATACCTCGAGTCCCGAGGATGTCGGCGGAGTGCCCCGAGGTATACAGGCACTTCAGGCCGGGGCGCAGTTGATCGAGTTTCTGGTAGAGGGCCCGGCCGTTCAGCTTCGGCATCACGACGTCGGTCAGCAGCAGATCGATCCCGCCGGGGTGGGCCAGAAAGAGCTCGATCGCCTGGAGCGGGCTGGCGGTCGCGACGACGGTGTAACCCAGATGTTCGAGCGAGTGCTGGCAGACCGCGAGCAGCCCCGCCTCGTCTTCGACCAGCAGAATCGTCTCGGACCCGACTGGCGCGTCTCCCGGTTCGTCCGTCACCCCCCCCGCGACGATTGCCGCCGGTTCGTGGGCCGGCAGGTAGAGCGTGAACGTGGTCCCCTGCCCGGGCTGGCTGTCGACGGTGACGAAGCCCTCGTTCTGTTTGACGATGCCGTACACGGTCGACAGTCCGAGACCGGTGCCCTTGCCTTCCGCTTTCGTCGTGAAGAACGGCTCGAAGATCTGTGCCAGCGTTTCCGCGTCCATGCCGCAGCCGTTGTCGCTTACGGTCAGGCGCGCACAGCGCCCCGGCTTCGCGCCCGGATGTTCCGCGCAGAAGCGCTGGTCGAGAGTGATGATGCCGGCCGTGATGATCACGCGGCCGACCCCCGCGATGGCATCCCGGGCGTTGACGGCCACATTGGCCAGGATCTGGTCCAACTGGGTCGGGTCCATCTTCACCGCCACTACCGTCTCGGCCGGTTGCCACAGCAGGTCGATGTCCTCGCCAATCAGGCGCCTGAGCAGCTTGAGCATGCCGCCGACCGCCTCGTTGAGATCAAAGATCTTGGGCATGATCGTCTGCTTGCGGGCGAACGCGAGCAGATGCCGGACGATCTCGGCCGATCGCCTGGCTGCCTTCATCACCTCCCGCAGGTCGGCCTGCATCGGCTCCGAAGGGTCCATCCTCCTCATGGCGAGATCGGTGTACCCGGTGATGATGGCCAGCATATTGTTGAAATCGTGAGCGACGCCGCCGGCGAGCCGGCCGACAGACTCCATCTTCTGGGCCTGCCGCAGCTGGACTTCGAGCGCCCGGCGCTCGGTCTCGGTCCGCTTGCGCGCCGTGATGTCGTGCATGACGCCCGTGAAGTGCCGGCCGGATGGGGTCGCCCACTCGGACAGTGACAGTTCGAGGGGAAACACGGTCCCGTCACGCCTCACGCCCTCCAGTTCGAGCGTGGTGCCCATGACGTGTGAACCTGCACCGCTCCGACTCCGTTCGATGCCCGCGAGATGGGCCTCGGCAAGCCGTCCGGGAATCACCATGGTGAGGGGGCGGCCCCGCGCTTCCTGCTCGGCGTACCCGAACATCCGCTCGGCCGCGGGGTTCCAGTACTCGATGTTCCCGGCGATGTCCGCCGTGACGACGGCGTCATTGGCGGACTCCATGACCGCGCGGTAGTGCGCTTCGCTCTCGCGGAGTGCCGTGGCGGACTGCTGACGGGCCAGGGCAATCCCGATGCTCAGTCCCAGCCCTTCGAGAAACGTCATGAGCGAGAGCGAGAACTGGCCGGGCCGGTGGTCGTTCAGTTGGAGCAATCCGATAATGTGGCCCTGGGCTCTCAACGGCACGAGCGCCACCGATTCGTAGCCGTCGCGATTGCAGCGGTTGCGCGTGGGCGCCTGCCGCTCGGATTCCGTCGAAGTGGCGAGCATCCGCGTCGTGCTGTTGGTCCAGAAACTCCCTCCAGACGTAAAGAAGGGCAGCGAGGGATCGACGCGCCCCGCCAGAACGTTGCCGCACATGCACTCGAGCATCGGATCCCCGTTCGCGTTGAGCTGGATGCGCCCTTGATCGTCCCGGGCGCAGAGCGACCACTCGGCGCGGACGAACTCGTCGGAGAAGCCGGCCGTGACGTAGTACGGGAAGTCGCCGGCATCGCGGAGTCGCACTGCGGCGGCCTCGATCCCCAACGTCGTTCGCACGGCACGGACGATGTTGCGGATGGCGTCCTCGGCGGATTCCGAATGAGTGAGTGATTCCAGCACCTCCCGCCCGAGCCGTTCAAGGGCTTCGGCGAGTTTGCGGTCGGCGATTTCGCGCCGGAGTTCCTCGGCCTGCCGCCGCGCGGCCTCGTCCATCTGTACGCGTTCCACGGCGTAGAGCGAGGATCGGACGAGCAGGTGCCCCACGATCTGTCCCTTGACGAGATAGTCCTGGGCGCCGTCCCTGACAGCCCGGATCGCGAGGTCCTCGTCGTCGTTGCCGGTCAGCACGACGATTGGCAGCCTGGGCGCGGCCGCCCTGAACGCGTGCAGCGTCGCCAGGCCCTGGCTGTCGGGAAGGCCGAGGTCGAGGAGCACGAGGTCGACGGGCATGCGACGGACATGGGCGATGGCGTCGGCGAGCCGATCGGTGGTGTCGACGTGAAACGCCACGGTTCCCCCGCCAGGCAGCATTTCGCGGATCAGGTCCGCGTCGGCCGGATTGTCCTCCACGACCAGCACGTCGAGCGTGTCTTTCACGGCCGGTCCTCGTGTGGCAGGGTCACAATCGTGAGCCAGAAGGACTCGATCTCGCGGACGACGGACAGGAACGCGCCCAGGTCAATCGGCTTGGTGATGTAACAGTTCGCGTGGTGGTCATACGACTTGGCGATGTCGGTCTCTTCCTTGGAGGTCGTCAGAATCACGACCGGGATCCGACGCAGGTCGGGGTCAGACTTGATCTCGGCGAGGACTTCGTGGCCGTTCTTCCGGGGCAGGTTGAGGTCGAGCAGCACCAGGTCCGGGCGAGACGCGTCTGCGAATGCGCCCCGCCGCTTCAGGAAGTCCATCGCCTCCACGCCGTCCCTGGCGACGTGCAGCAGGTTGCTGACCTTGCTGTCCCGGAGGGCCTCGCGGGCGAGACCGACGTCGCCGGGGTTGTCCTCGACCAGGAGGATCTCAATCGGCCTGAGCATCGTGCGAAACGGCATCGGTGGCTCCAGTCTCCCGCTTGGGAATCGTGAAGAAGAAGGTCGATCCCTGCCCCGGGGCGGACGTAAACGAGATCCGGCCTCCGTGGCGTTCAACGACGCGCTTGCAGATGGCGAGCCCGATTCCCGTTCCGGGGTATTCGGCACGGGTATGCAGGCGCTGGAAGAGGACGAAGATGCGGTCGGCGTATTGCTCTTCGATGCCGATGCCGTTGTCCCGCACCGAGAACTGCCATTCGGAACCGAGGTCGCGCGCCGAGACGTGGATGCGGGGCGGCGCGGTGCTCCGGAACTTGATGGCGTTGGACATGAGGTTCTGGAACAGCTGGAGGAGCTGTCCGGCGTCGGCGTGCACGTTCGGCAGGTCGTCGTTGGTGACCAGCGCCCCGCTCTCCCGGATCGCCCCCTGGAGGTTCCGGATGGCCTCGCCGAGCACGGCGTGCGCATCGATCTGTTCGATCGGCCTGGCTCTGGAATTGACCCGCGCAAAGGCCAGCAGGTCATTGATGAGCCGCTGCATCCTGTGCGCGCCATCGACGGCGTAGTCGATGTATTTCTGTGCCGTCTCGTCGAGCTGGTTCCGGTACTTTTCCGCGAGCAGTTGAGAGTAGCTGGCCACCATTCGCAACGGCTCCTGCAGGTCGTGAGAGGCCACCGACGCGAACTGCTCGAGATCCCGGTTCGAGTGTTCGAGCTTCTTCACGGTCACGGCCAGTTCGGCTGTCCGCAGTTGAACCAGTTCCTCCAGGCGTTCGCGATGCCGTTCGAGCTCGTCACGCGCCGCAATCCGCTCGGTGACGTCGCGGGCGGCCGCGAACACGCCCGCGACCCGTCCGGAGGCGTCGCGATAGACGGTCGCGTTGTACTGGACGGGAGTAACGTGGCCGTCCTCATGGCGCAGCAACAGGTCGAAGTCGCGGACGACACCTACGGCGAAGACCTGCTTGTAGCCGGCTCGCGCGCGGCCCGGCTCCGTAAAGTAGTCGCAGAAGTCGGTGCCGATCAGATCCCCTCTCTCCCGGCCCGTGATCTTCTCTGTGGCGGCATTGGCGTCGGTGATTGTGCCGTCCGCGCCGATCGTCACCAGGGGATCGAGGCTGGCCTCAATCAGGCTGCGGGTGTAAGACATCACCCGCTGAATCTCCTCGAGCCGGGCCTGCTCGACCTTGAATCGGACCGCCTGCCGCAACCAGATCCAACCGGTGGCGGAGCCGGTGCCGGCGAGCATCAAGAAGGCGAGCAGTGTCGTCAGCCATGCGCGTTCGCGGAGTGGAGCGTCCGCTTCCTCCACGTCCATGCGGGCGACGAGGAACCACGGCGACTGGGGGACCGCCATAAGATGGGCTACTACCGGCACGCCGCGGTAGTCCTTCCCTTCGAAGAGGCCGGCTCGGCCCAGGACGGCTTGCGCCGCCGGCAGTTCGGCTCGGTTCAGCGGCAGGCGGAGCGTGAGCGCTGTATTCTGACGGAAGCGCACCTCATTCAAGTACAAGACGCTGTCGCCGTCCCGACGCACCAGCAGCGTTTCTGCAGTCCGCGTGGGCACCGGCCACTTCTGCAAGAACGGGTACAGCGCGTCTGCAGGATCGACCCGCAACACCAGTATGCCAAGCGGCGGACCGCCGCCCGAATCGTCGTCGATGGGAACCAGCACGGCGAGGTGGACGCGACCGTCTGATTCGGACCGGTAGAAGTCTTGAATGTCCACGGCGTCGGTCCTCAAGACCTCCGGCACACGCGCGATGGTGGTGGAAGACAAACGGTGCTGCGAGCTGGGCTCGGACATCCGCACGACGCCTTTGGAGTCGAGCAGAAACACACCGTCGTACTCGCTTAGCGTCTGGCTCTTGGCGACCCAGATCCTCAGCAAACGCCCGGCTTCTTCGTCGCGCCGTTCCCCCAGGAATCGCCGCACCAGGCTGGAGAAGGCGGTATTCCGATGGAAGAGGGCGCCGTCGGCCAGCCGCTCGCGGCGATACCGCACCAGTTCGCCGACCTTGAGCTCGGCGGTGGCCGAAAGCTGGCCTGCAACCGCGTGACGAAAAGACTGCTGGTAGGATCTGAAGTAGAGCACGCCGGCCGTGACGATCGCGACGGCGACGAACGCGAAACCGATGACAAATCCGCGTCCCGGGCGGCGTTCTCGCGGTTCACGGGCGATCATCGGGCCAGCTCCCCGGATGACGCCCGTCGGGCGAAGCCGGGCCTCACGGACAGGTCCCGCAGGATCTCGTGCAGCTGTTCGCAGGCGGCGGTCTTTGGCAGCACGCGATCGGCGCCAGCGGCAAGCGCAGCGTCCCTTACCGGAGGCAGGTCGTTGTGGGACAGGGCCAGTACGATCGGAGGCCTCGAGAGGCTCTTGATCGCCCTCAGCATCCTCAGGCCGACACGTTCGTCAGCCTGCAGGTCGAGCAACACCACGTCCGGCTCGAGGGCGCTGATCAGCGCGAGCACCCTGGCGGGATCCTGGGCACATCCGAACACGTTGAGGCCGTCGAACTCCGACAGCAGGGCCACAAGCCCTTCGTTGACGGACGCCCCGGAGTCCGCCACCAGGACCCGCAGCAGCACCACCGGGTCGTGTGAGCAGTCCTCGGCCATTCTGAAGACGAGTGTCGCAGCAGTTATGGAGCCAGGCCAGTGGGCGACGGCTGAAAGGCGTGTAGGGTGGCGCCTACAGATGGCGCCAGATGCGCGCGGGCGCGCGCGGCGACGTCAGGGCTGGCCCGTCCTCCGGCCGCCCTCCACCAGTCCGTGCCCGAGGGCGTAGCGGATCAGATCGGCGTCGTTGTCCACGCCCAGCTTCTCCCAGATCCTGGTGTGGTACGTGCTGACCGTCTTGGGGCTCAAGTTGAGTTCCCCTGCGATCTCTTTGACCGCCTTACCGGCCATCAGCCCGATCAGGACGTCGTATTCGCGATCGGAGATCCGGTCTTCCGGAGCACGGTCCGTCCGGTGGATGTCCGCCGCAAGGCGCTCCGCCACGGCGGCGCTGATGTACCGTCCGCCGGCGACGAGACGCCTGACGGCAAGAACCAGTTCTTCGGGGGCGGCCTGCTTGTTGAGGTAGCCCCGGCCGCCGGCTCTGAGCACACGGACCGCCATTTGTTCTTCGGGCGCGCTGCTCAGCACCAGCACGGGCAGCGCGGGATGTTCGCGCTGGACCTCGTGGAGGACGTCCAGGCCGCTGCGGCCCGGCATGAACACGTCCAGCACCAGCACGTCCCAGCGGGAACGGGCCACCGACGACAGCGCCTCCGGCGTGCTGGCAGCCTCGCCGAATTCCGCGTCCGGAAACTCGTCACCGAGGATCTGTATCAGGCCCTTTCGCAGGGCGGCGTGATCGTCGGCGACGAGGATCCTCACTGGCGGTCTCCGGCGCCAGCGGTGGGGGCCGCGTTGGGGAGCCGAACCACGATGGTGGTGCCCGACCCGGCGGCGCTGGACAATTCGAATGTGCCTCCAAGCAATTCGGCCCGCTCACGCATCCCGGCAATGCCAATGGCCGCGGGATTGCCCGCCGCGCTTGCGGGCATCCCGCAGCCGTTGTCCCGGATCGTCAGAGCGACGGTGGACAGGCTCTGGCGGAGCACGACGTCGACGGCGGTCGCCTTCGAGTGTCGCAGCACGTTCGTCAGGCCTTCCTGGAGGATCCGGAATGCGGCTGTTGCCACGTCGCGATTGCTGCCGTCCGGGTCTTCCTCGCCGTCGAGGCGGCAGGCGATCCCCGTTCGCGCCTGGAAGTCACGGACGTACCATTCGACGGCGGCGCACAGCCCGAGGCTGTCCAGCACGGCGGGCCGCAGGGCCGTCGCGATCTGCTGCGCGCTGCGAATCGTCTCGTCAGCCATTTTGCTCATCTCGAGCACCCGTGCCGCGAGGGCCGACGTCGACGTGATGCGGAATGGCCGCGTGAGGCGGCGCTGCAGCCACACGAGATCGATCTTCAGGCGTGTCAGGGCCTGGGCCATCACATCGTGGACCTCCCTGGCAACGCTCGCGCGCTCTTCCTCGCGCGCGGTCTGAAGACGGGCCGCCAGCGCGCGGAGCTGAGCGCGGGAGGTCCGCAATTCGTTGTCGGCCCGCCGCTGTGTGGTGACGTCTTCGAAACACAGCAGCAGACCGGCTTCCCCGGCGAGCGGAATCGGTGCCACTGAAGCCTGGAAGACCATTTCCTGCGGTGTGCCGTTTCGAAGCACGCCAAACGCGTACTCGACGTCGCGGCGGACCTGGCCATCAGAGATCGCGCCCTCCATGGCGCGGCGCATGGGGCAGATCTCGCACCGGGGCCCGAACCCGCACCCTCCGGGGTCGTCAAGCGCTCCCAGGCATCCGATGACGCCGCACGCCGTCTCGTGAGTCAACTCGGCCGCCGGCCGCCCGATGAAGTCGGCGAACGCCCGGTTGGCGTAGCGTACGTGCCTGGCGGCGTCCGTCACACACATCATCACCGGCGTGGTGTCATAGATCGCCTGCAACTCGGCCTGGCTCCGGCGCAGGGCGGCTTCCCCCGCCTTTCGAGCGGTCACGTCGCGGGCCACCATGCTGGTGTAGAGACGGCCGGATCTATCGGCGAAGATGGCGGTCGACACGTCGGCCGGGAAGCTCGACCCGTCCTTGCGGACCAACGTCAGTTCGCCGCGGAATCTGCCGACCCGGTTTCGCTCCTCCGCCGCAGCCGCGGCACGAGGATCGGACAGGTCGAGGACCCCGGCCCGTCCCACGGCCATGAGTTCGGCTTCCGATCGGCCCAGCATCAAGCACGCTGCGGGGTTGGCGGCGAGGATCCCGCCGGTGGGCTCCGTGAGGAGCACGGCATCCATGCTCGTCTCAAACAGTGCACGAAAACGATCCCTGCCTTTGTAGATTGGGACCTGGGGAAACGCGCCGTGCCGGTGGCTGTCGCGCGCCGGCCCGGCTGGCGCGCGCGGGCGACGCACAGGCCGGCCGGAGGAGCCGGCCGGGGCTCGGCGCGGGGCTGGGTTCTTTGGCATGGCCGCCCTGCGATCCATGACGCCGCTGCTGCCGCCGCAGGGCCCGCTTCTACTTCCGTTTTGCGAGGACCGATCCGGCGACGTCCTTGTCGCAGACCGTGCCCTTGTAGAACACGCGGATCACGCCATCGGCGACCCGAACCGCGCGGCTGCCGTCGCCGAAGACGACCGCGCAGGCCGTGTTGTCCGGCAGCAGGGCCCGGCCCTGTGCGCGCCACAGCAGCACGCCTTCCGTCATCAGGCCTTTGCCTTCCACACGGAGTCGGATGGCCGCGCAGGATGCGGCAAAGACGATGTTGGCCGTCTTGCTGTCGACGTCGCGGTCGATCCTGAATTCGATACCGCGGCAGGCCGGTTCCACAGTCGGGTCGGCCGCGGTGTAGTCCGCCGATCCCGCCGTCTCGTCCTCTCCCCATACGCCGACGAAGTCCTCCACGGCGCCGGCCGGGACAACGGCAGCGGCCGGTGTCGCCGGAGCGGGTGCCACCGCGGTCGGCGAGGCAGGCTGACTGCTTCCCGCGCAGGCGGCCATCAAGGCAATCAGGGCGAGCAGGGCGGCGACGGCGGTTCCTCTGCGGATCATGGCAGCTCCTATGGGTGACGCGGCCATTCTACCCGATCGCCTACCCTCTGAACTGGAGCAAGTTGAGGCAGTGGCACAGGGCTTCAGCCCTGTGTGACTGCCCGGGATCGCCAGCCAGCCTGGCAGACAAGGGGCTCGCGGCTGCGCTACCTGCGGTGGCGGATGACGCGCAGCGCGTCTTCGAGGACGGGCAGGATGGCCTTGTCCTTCGGCCGGCCGGCCCGGCGCTTGCTGATGATGATCCGTTCGAGAGGCAGGACCGGAAGCACGACCGGTCCGACGGGCACTTTCAGGGCTGCGCGAGCCTCTTCGTGAAAGCTCTTCAACCCGTGCATGTGCACGACGATGTCGAACAGATCCGTGCCGCCTCCGGCCAGCAGCGGGGGAGTCGAGGGTGTTGGCGGAACGTAAGTGGCGCGCATGCGGGCGAGTGCCCTCTTCAATCCCGGGTCATTCAGATCTGCGAACCAGAGGTCCACATCCTGCGTGACGGCCGGCGCACCCTGGAGCGCCGCAGCGGCGAGGCCGACGACGAGAAACTCGACGCCTTCCTCGATCAACGCGCGCAGGAAGTCGACTTCCTTACTGGTGAACAGTGATGGCGCGGCCACGAATCAAGCTCCGATTCAGGCGTTCGGCGGGCGGCATGTCGAGCAGCACGAGCGTGTGCCAGACGTTTTCGAACGAACACGCGGCGTGTGCCGCGATGATGGCGCGGGCGCGGTCCTGGCGTTTCTCGAGAACAGTCTTCGCCGGAGGATCCGATGATTCGAGCAGGGCGCGCGGATTGACGCCCAATCCCTCAGCGAGCGCATGCACCGTGCGGGGCAGCAGCGACGGGCGTCGTGCCAGGGAATAGAAGGCCGTGCGGCTGACGCCGGCGTCCCTCAACACCGCGCTCAGTGACCGGGACTGGCGGCTGGCAAGCGAGCGGATCTTCCCCGCAGCGAGTCGCATGATGTACTAAATAATAGCACAGTCTCCACAGGCGACGTGCGCCCGCTTGCTGGCGCGGTATGATTCGCGATCATGCGAACCAGATTGCTCGCCGTTGCGGCCGCCTGCGCGGCATTCGCGCTGTTGAATCACTCGCCCGCCGGACGGGCGCTCTCAGCGCAGGCGCGGCCCGCGACGAGAACGGCCGGTCCCGGGGCTGCGCCGTTTGCGGTCGAGGAGGCGTCCATCACCGGCATCCACGCCGCCATGACGGCCGGACGGCTGACGTGCCGCGCGCTCGTGCAGGCGTCTCTCGCGCGCATCGACGCATACGACAAGACGGGCCCGGCGATCAACGCCATCGTTGTCACCAATCCCGACGCGCTGAAGCAGGCTGAGGACCTTGATGCCCGGTTCGCGAAGGCCGGGTTCGTCGGGCCGCTGCATTGCGTGCCGGCGATCGTGAAGGACAACTTCGAAACGATCGGGCTGCAGAGCGCGGACGGGTCGCTCGCGCTTCAGGGATTCGTGTCCGCAAAGGACGCGTTCCTGGTGAAGCGGATCAAGGACGCGGGGGCGATCGTCCTCGCCAAGTCGAACATGGCCGAGTGGGCGTTCACGCCGTACGAGACGGTCAGTTCGATCCTGCCCGGCTACACCAAGAACCCGTACGCGCTCGATCGAGTCACCGCCGGATCGAGCGGCGGAACGGCGGCGGCGATCGCAGCCAGCTTCGGCGTCGTCGGCCTGGGCAGTGACACAGGCAACTCGATCCGCGGGCCGTCGTCTCACCAGGCGCTCGTGGGGATCCGGTCAACGATGGGGTTGACGAGCCGGGCCGGGGTGGCACCGCTCAATCTGCTGGCGGACATTGCCGGACCGATGGCCCGGACGGTCGAGGATGCTGCCGCCGTGTTCCAGGTCGTCGTCGGCGAGGATCCGGCTGACCCGGTGACGGCGGCGTCGCGGGGAAGGGCCACCGAGGACTTCAAGGCTGCGCTCGTCGGCGAGGGCCTCCGCGGTGCGCGCATCGGCATGCTGCGGCAGGCCTACGAGCGGGACACGACCGATCCGGAGATCGTCGCGGTCTTCATGAAAGCGCTGGACGAGATGCGGAAGGCCGGCGCGGAGATCGTCGACCCGGCGCCGGTGGACGGCCTCGATCAGATCCGGCGTGCACCCGGGGCCGGCGCCTGCATGGGCTTCAAGTACGACATCAACCGGTATCTCGCGTCGCAGGGCGATCGCGTGCCGGTGAAGAGCCTGTCGGAGATCATCAAGTCGCGGCGGTTCCATCCGACCGTGCAGCGGCGCCTCGAACAGGCGGAAGCCGGGCCGGAGAACGGACCCGACACGCCCGAGTGCCGGGCCGAGCTGACGTACCGCGAGCAGGTGCGGGCGGCGGTGCTGAAGGCGATGGACGCGCACCGGATCGACGCGTACGTCTATCCGACGTGGAGCAACGTGCCGAGGCTGATTGGCGACCTGAACACGCCGCACGGCGACAACAGCCAGTTCTTTTCGCCGACCACGGGCTTTCCGGCAATCCAGGTGCCGATGGGATACACCCGGGGCGGCACGTTGCCGGCCGGCATGACGTTCTTCGGCCGCGCATGGTCCGAGGCCACGCTGCTGAAGCTCGCCTACAGCTACGAACAGAAGACGCACCACCGCCACGCGCCGCCGAGCACGCCGCCGCTGAAGCCCGACCCGCCGAAAAGGTAGCAAGTCTGTTTCCGAGAGCCTGGGATCGCCAGGCTCCCCTTCGGCTTCGCTCAGGGCGGGCAGCCTGGCAGACGGGCGATGCGGCGGGGGTGCCGGGATCGCCAGGCTCCCCGGCTCGCCGTAGCCCGAAGGGCGAAGGCGGCCAGCCTGGCTGACAAGCGTCCCCGCGGACAGGTCCCTCCGCAAACCGCTCGGCACGCCGGACACATGCGTCACCGGTGGAGCATTCGATGACGCATCGGGCCTGCATTCCCTGGCCCGGCGGAAGTCCGACCCGGCGACGCATGTGTCGAGCAATCCTGATCGGCGTGCTCGCATGGTTTGCTCCGGAACCTGTCCGCGGGGCGCGCAGCGGTGGGCCCACCATCCCCAGGCCCCAGGCTCGCCGTAGCCCAACGGGCGGAGGCGGCCAGCCTGGCAGACGCCTGACACGGCGACCGTGCCGGGATCGCCAGGCTCCAGCCTGGCAGAGGAGAATCGCGGGCGGGCTTCGGGTAGACTGTTGGCTCCCGGAGGTATTCATGAAGCGGACTGCCGGATGGATCGCGCTCGTCGCTCTCGTGGCCGCGTCGGCGGCTGTCGGATTCGCACAGGTCCAGGTGCCGGCGGCCGCTCCGCAGGCGGCGGCGCAGGCCGCGCCCGATGACCCGATCCGGACGCTGGTCGGGCAGCTCGACCTCGAGAAGTACAAGGCCACAATCAAGGCGCTGACGAAGTTCGGCGATCGCCGCCAGGGCACCGACCGCAACCGTGCGGCCACCGACTGGATCGAGGCACAGCTCAGGAGCTACGGCTGTGCTGACGTCGCGCGCATCAAGTACGACTACCAGCCGGCCGTGCGTGCGGCGGCGGCAGGTTCGGGAACCGGGACCGGCCGGGCGGCTGCCGGCGGCGATGCGGCGGCGGCCCCTTCGACAGGCTCCGGGCAGGGCCGTGGCGGTCGCGGCGGCGCACCGCAGAAGGGGTTCCGCGGGCCGACCGGCGTCAACAACGATCCGATGAAGCAGCCGGACGCGAAACTGCGGGAGCTCGACAGCCAGCCGACGACGACCGGCGCGCGCGAAGAGGTGTACTGCACCAAGATCGGCACGACGCATCCCGACGAGATGTACATCGTCGGCGGCCACATGGACGGTCTCGGGTACGCCGAGGCCGCCAACGACAACGGGTCCGGGACTGCTCTCGTGATGGAACTCGCGCGCATCCTGAGCGCGCCCAACGTGCAGACGGAGCGGTCGATCCGGTTCGTGCTGTGGAACAACGAGGAGACGGGCCTCAATGGCGCGCACGCATACGTGGATCAGCGTCGCGAGCTGCAGGGGAAGGAGAACCCGCCGGGATCCGGGAAGTACCCGGAGCCGAAGTGGCTCGGGATGATCCAGCACGACATGATGCTGTGGGACCACGGGATGCCCCGCGCCGACGGCACGCAGAACCCCGAGCAGCGGCCCGAGGCCGACGTCAACGTCGAGTTCGCCGGGACGTCGAAGATGGCCGCCGAGTCCCAGGCGCTGGCGTGGCTGTTCCGCGCGGCGAACGACCGCTACGCCACCGACTACCCGGTGACGGTGGGGAACCGGATGTCGAACACCGATTCGGCCGCGTTCCAGGACTACTGCCCGTCCATCAGCCTGCGGGAGCTCGAGCGCGGTTCCCAGGTCGGCTCCGGCTGGGACCCGCACTGGCACCAGCCGACGGACATGTTCGCGACGTTCAGCGACAGGGACTTCAAGCTGGGTCTGAACGCGGCCCAGACTACGCTGGCCGCAGTGGCGCAGCTCACGGGGGTCAAGGTCGCCAAGTAGCGCTCCGCGCGGCTCTCGAGGCGCCAGGGTCCGGAAGTTTGACCGGCGCTACTGGAGTTGGCTAGAATTGATAGTTCGAGAGCGCTACGTATTCCTCAGTAGCTCAACGGCAGAGCATCCGGCTGTTAACCGGAGGGTTGTAAGTTCGAATCTTACCTGAGGAGCCAAAAACGTTAGGAAAGTCGCTCGGTTCCATCCGCCGGTTTTAGAACTTCACCGCATTTCACCGCATTTGAGTTGGGACCTGCG
>Ga0334722_10001445_pt1 | contig 29694 bp, 21 predicted proteins | sample C3_bottom_MG_FD_207210 | JGI IMG/M metagenome (GOLD analysis project Ga0334722, IMG submission 207210) | Sediment microbial communities from Yellowstone Lake, YNP, Wyoming, USA - C3_bottom | ecosystem: Environmental > Aquatic > Freshwater > Lake > Sediment | place: USA: Wyoming | collected... | reverse complement strand
AAGCACAGGTTCCATACCTACTGTATCTTGAGCAAGTTCTGGTGGTCTAAGAAACGGTACTTCGGCACCATATTCTTTTGCTACTCTGGCTATTTCTGGACTGTCTGTGGATACTATCACCCTGTCCAGTTTTGATTTCTTGGCAGAAATAATTGACCACGCAATAAGTGGTTTACCACAAAAATCCTTTAAATTTTTTAGTGGAATGCTTTTAGAACCACCTCTCGCAGGTATTACACCTATAATTTTCATAACAAAATCTTAACACATTGCTACAGTAATAAAGAAATGATCACGTTGATATAATTGAGGAATTCAGGTATTATGAACAAAATTTGACGAACTAACTATGGACAATAGAAACGGAGTAATTAAAGGAAATATCGATGACATTCATAGAGTTGTTAATGGGATAAAGGGCATAATTTTTGATGTGGATGGAGTCTTTACTGACAATCGAGTTCCGGAGGGGGGTGATTCTAAAATGAAATACAGGAGCTATTATGATGGACAAGGGGTCTCTTTGCTTAGGGCTGTTGGTATTCGTGTGTGTTTGGTCACGAACGAAAAGGACGCTTCAGCCAAGCACATAGTGGATGTGGTTGAAAAATGGAACAAATTACCGTCCTCTTTATCAGCTGAGAATCCAAATGGTTGGGAGCACGTTCGTCTCTTTACTGATGTGGGTGGCGAGAAAAAAAGTGCAGTTGCAGAGCAATGGCTTAATGAGTGTAATTTAGAATGGAATGATTGTGGGGTTATGGGTGATGACTTAGTTGATTATTCAATGTTTAAATTGGCAGGATTTCGGTCAGTACCAATTTCTGGAGAGTTGGTTTTGCAGGACGAGGCCCATTTTATTAGCCGACGCTCTGCAGGCAATGGGGCAGTTCGAGACCTTGTGAACTTTATACTTGAGGAAAAGGGAATTAACTCTCTTGGTTTACCTTTTCAATAACAATAATAAATTTTTAAATATGGTATTTGGAATAATGCAGGGACGGCTCTCACCACCACAAGGCAATCAATTACAGTTTTTTCCAAATGATTGGAAATCTGAATTTGAAACTGCTCATATTTTAGGATTTGATTCAATTGAATGGATTTATGATGACATAGATTTTGATAATCCACTTATGGGTGAGGCTGGACAATTAGAGATAAAGGAAAGGCAGAAACAATTTAATGTGTCGATCCGATCTATATGTGCTGATATTTTTATGAAAGTACATTTGACAGATACTGATTCTTCGTTGGCTATAGAAATTCTTTCCAATCTCATTCGTCGTGCTACTCAAGCAGGAATTACAACTATCAGCATACCTTTTGTTGAGGAACACATCCCTGTGACTACTGAGCAGCGTTTGACCGCAGTGCGTAATATTAAAAAAGTTTTATCTTTAAACAAAAATATCAATCTTGTGTTAGAAATAGATTTACCGGTAAATGATATAATTTCAATAGTCGAAGCCATCGGTTCACCACAAACAGGAGTATGCTACGATACTGGAAATGCCATGACCTTTGGTTTTGATGCGGGTGATGATATACGTAAATTAGGTAAATACCTAAAGGAAATTCATTTGAAAGATCGTATGGGTGGTACTAGGCAGTCTGTTTATTTGGGTAAAGGGAGCGTAGATTTTCCAGACGTTTTTAGTGCTCTTGCTGAAATTAAATTTGATGGATTATGCATTTTACAGGCATGGCGTGGAGAGAACTATCTCGACGATGCTAAAAATCAGCTTGAGTTTGCTCGTGAATTTTCTAAAAAACAAAGTAATTAACAAAAATTATGAAACATAATCCTATATTTAATCCTTTTTCTCTAGATGGCAAGGTTATTATTCTTACTGGGGGGATGGGTTTTCTTGGTCAACAGTATTCGGAAGCATTAATTCAAGCTGGTGCGTATGTAGTTATTTTTGATAATAAAGATAAGAATAAAATTGAAAAAGCGGGTGTTTTTTCAAATGATAAATGCAAGTATGAGCAGGTGGATATAACGGTTGAGGAGCAGGTTAAAGAGGCAGTAACTAAAGTATTTAATAAATTTGGTAAAATTGATTCGCTTATTAACAATGCTGCGATGAACCCAGCAGTCGGAAATCCAGAGTCTGCCAAATTATCAGGTCCTTATGAAGATCATCCAATTAATTTATGGCGAAAGGAAGTAGATGTAAATTTAACAGGTATGCAAATTTGTATTCAAACCGTTGCACCGTACATGATGAAATCTAAACAGGGTACTATAGTTAATATTGCATCAGAAATTTCTGTGATGGCTTATGATTGGACTGATGTTTATCCTGTCGGAAAATTTAAATCACTTGCATATATTGCTACAAAACACGGGGTAGTTGGTTTAACTAAAGGTTGGGCCGCTTATTTAGGGCCATATGGCGTTCGAGTTAATTCGTTTTCTCCGGGAGGCATGCAAACAGACCAAATGTCACCCGAATTTGTTGTCGCATATGGAAAGAAAAATATGTTAAAAAGTATGGCACAAATAAATGATTATAACGCTCATATTATTTTTCTATGTTCTGCTGCTTCAGCTAGAATGACGGGTCACAATTTAATAGCAGATGGTGGTAAGTCTGCTTGGTAATAATTACTTTTATAATAATTGACCATGGCTAAACCTTATGCTAATCTTCATTTAGGCCCTGTTGTTTACTCTTTTTATAGGTATATGCAATGACACTTTTTATTGGAAACCATTTGATTGGGCCAGATTCTGCATGTTTTGTTGTCGCGGAAATTGGCATCAATCACAACGGCGATATCAATATTGCTAAGAAGCTTATTGATGTGGCTGTTGAGGCCGGCTGCAACGCGGTCAAGTTCCAAAAACGTACCATTGATCTCTGCTACACCCCCAAAGAGCTTGCGGCTCCCCGTGAGAGCCGGTGGGGCACAACCAACGGAGCACAGAAGCGTGGTCTTGAGTTCGGTGAGGTGGAATTCGACGAGATCGACAAGTACTGCCGTGAGAAGGGAATCATGTGGTTTGCTTCTCCGTGGGACGAGCCGTCTGTTGATTTTCTCGAGAAGTACAATCCGCCGTGCTACAAGATCGCTTCATCTCGAGTTCGTGGTGAAGATGCTTTTCTTCGATATGTTCGTTCCAAGGGGCGTCCGGTAATTGTTTCAACCGGAGCTTGTGAGGAAGAGCATATCAAGCATGTGGTGGATGTTCTGGGCGAAGAAAATCTCGTTGTCATGCATTGTGTGTTGGAGTATCCGGCCCCGGAGGGAGTCCTTAACCTGAGGATGATTCAAACCCTTTCGCGATGGTTTCCGAATGTTCCGATTGGCTACTCTGGTCACGAGGTGGGTCTTCCGCATTCGGTCATGGCGGCAGTACTCGGAGCTTCAATGATCGAACGTCACATCACCCTCGATCGTTCCATGTACGGTTCTGATCAGGCTGCTAGCATGGAACCATCTGGCATCAAGCATCTCGTGCGAGATATCAGGATCTGGGAGAGAGAAAGGGGAGATGGTGTTAAGAGGGTTTCTGAAAATGAGCTCAAGAACTGGAACAAGCTCAAACGGAAACCCATTGCATGATCGAAGTTACGGCACAATGTGTGCCGTTTTTTTATACTATTTTCTTGTTTAAATGTGGAAGTTTTATAACTAAAATGTAGCTAAGTATGGCCGTCGTAAATTTTGAAATTAAATACGCCCAGATAATTCCCAATAATCCAAATGGTTGTACTAACACAAGCATTAAGATTATCTGAGATGCTCCTCCAAATAATGTAAGTATGTATTGATATTTGGTAGCTTTTTGTGTCACTAAAACCAATCCAGATAAATTACCCATTATTAAAAGTACAAGGACGTACCATCTTGTATATGGTACCGCTTCAGAATACGTAGGAAAAAGTATATGGAATATTAATGGAGCAAAAATTATATATAAAATTATTATTGGAACAAGAATGGTTAAACTTAGAAAAAAACGTTTTGGTATCATGGCTACAGATTCCTTTGCTGTGCGTTCAGAAATTTTAGGCATAATCATAAGTGAAAAATTAGACATCAGTCCCTTTATTTGAAGTGGTAGTGCCGCCGAAAAAGTGTATATTGCTAATGCGGACGCACCAAGAAAATGAAATACTATGATTTTATCTACATAACCAGGCAATCCCGAAAGTACATTTTGAATACTCAAGTGTTTGCTAAATTTTATAATTCCTGGTTCAACCTTATTTTTTTCTGCATCAGGTATGGATTTATATATATTTCTGAAAAAAACTGCATCAAGTATAAATTGGGTTAATAAGTTGGCAAGCACTAAAATTATTGGATCTTCGGTAAAGAATAAGCACATTGCTGTTGCCAGGATAGTGCAAATGTCTACTATTCCTCGATAAATTGAACTTTTCTTAAAATCTTTTTTGCCGCTAAGAAACGATTCGTACGATTCAAAAACTTTGATTCCTGGATAAAGAATAGAAATTATTACAAGACCATATCCAAGAAGCATGTTACCGTTCGCTAGATAATAGATTGCTCCTGTTAGGGAAAATACAAAAATAAGAGAATTCCATTTTAATAATATTCTGACCGCCTCTATGTATGTTCCAGAAAATCCACGTGCCACTGCCTGTATGATCCCGGTAGAAAGTCCTGTGAGGGAAAATGTGGCCATCAGACCGGCCAAAGAAAGAATGTAGCGATAGTTACCGAAAGCTTCTTTTGAAACAAACTTGGCGAACAGAAGCGCTAGTCCAAAAGAAAATAATGAGGTTAATATTTGTCCTCCGTTTAGCCAAAAGCTACCTCTGGCCAGATAAACCATGTCTGTCTTGAAAAACCGCTCGCTTTTGCGCAGTAGGCCGTGGAGGCTCACCTTGAGATTATCCATACTTTGATGCTACCATATCATTCTATGAACAAAAACATTCTAAAATGGATTATATACACAGGGCTCCTCCTTTAAGTACCATTCTCTCATTCGTGAGAATGGGTAAATGACTTAAGTCAGACTTACGTCATATTGCGAAAAGGCATGAAAATCTTGTCGAATTGTGGTATAATATAGGTATGAAAAAAGAGGATTTCAAAACTGTTTTATGGGACGTGAACCCGGAGAATGTGGGCAGTTTGCCAGTAGAATTTGTCATTCGTAGAGTGCTTTCGTACGGAGGGCTTTTTTTGATTGGGAAGACAATGAATATGTATGGGACAGAAATGGTGAAGAGGGAATTTGAAGCGATGAAACCTACGAGTATATCCGAAAGGAAGTATGCTTATCTCAAGAATTTTCTCCTGGCATGACGTTACATCTTGAAACAGTAACTGAAGCAATGCAGAACATCGCTCGCGGTGTTTTCGAACACTTTGATAATGAGTATTACCTCGCGGGTGGTACAGCTCTGGCTCTCCAAATTGGTCATCGCAAAAGTGTTGATCTTGATTATTTTATTGCCAAGCCCATTGATACGGCTGTATTAAAAAAGAATATTTATGATACCTTCTCTTCTTCAAAGGTAGAAATTCTTTTTGAAGAGAAAAATACTTTGTGGTCTCGAATAGACGGAGTGAACGTTTCTTTCATCTCTCGTTTTGATGCACAGTTAGAACCTGTTCAGACTGTTGATTCTTTTCGTCTGGCTGATATCAAAGATATTGTCATGATGAAACTAATAGCAGTGTGTGGAAGAGAAGAATACAAAGATTATTTTGACCTTGCCTGTATCGCGGATGAGACAGATGTTCGGTCGTGGGTGTCTTGGTGGCAGAAAATTTATCCTAATCAAGATGTTACCAGCTGGGTTGTGGCTCTCTCGGCTGTGGATACGGTGCCTAAAATTCCTTTAGAAATAAATGATGAATTTAAAACAAAAAACGTATCAGGAAATATTAAAAAAGTGGTGCAAGAAGTCACGAAATTATTTGGTTTGAATGCATAATTTCTGCTACCATATCATTCTATGAACAAAAACATTCTTAAATGGATTATATACATAGGGCTCTTCCTTATACCCTTTGTCCCATTCTTGGTTTATAGTTCGCTTTTCTTTCCATTCATCACGAGCAAGGCGTTCACCTTCCGAATTATCGTAGAAATTATCTTCGGCGCTTGGATTATCCTCGCAGCTCTGGCTCCAGAATTTCGACCAAAGAAATCAGTTATTCTTTATTCTCTTCTGGCCTTCGTGTTTATCATTGGTCTCGCAGATGTGTTTGGAGTCGCTCCTATAAAAAGTTTTTGGTCGAACTATGAACGTATGGAAGGCTTCATTACTATCCTGCATCTAGGTGCACTCTTCCTCGTGATTAGTTCTGTGTTTAGAGAGAGGGAATGGAAATGGTGGTGGAACACTTCTCTCATTGCTTCAGCCGTAATGATTATTTATGGATTGTTTCAACTTGGAGGATTGTTGGAAGTTCATCAGGGAGGGACACGATTGGATGGAACCATCGGTAATTCTGCTTACCTTGCAGTTTATATGCTCTTTCATATTTTCCTTGCCCTTATGTTTTTCCTAAGAGAAAAGAAAAATACTGTTCTGAAATGGACATACGGTATTCTAATCTTCGGGCAAGTTGTCATTCTCTATAATACTGCGACGAGGGGAGCCATCCTTGGTCTCATCGGCGGACTTCTCATCACGGCTTTTCTTAACCTGCGCAACAAGGAAAACAAGAGTGTACAAAAAACCAGTATGGTGGGTATCGCTTTGTTTGTTGTCCTGGCAGGAGGATTTCTTCTGATGCGTGATACAGGGTTTGTGAAGAGTAGCCCGGTGCTTTCTAGGTTCGCATCTATTAATTTGTCTGAAATAAAAACCGAAGGTCGCTCTTTCGTCTGGCCGATAGCCCTAGAAGGGATTAAGGAGAGGCCTCTCCTTGGTTGGGGACAAGATAATTTTAATTATGTTTTCAATGAACATTATGACCCAAAGATGTACAAGATTGAGCCGTGGTTTGATCGGGCCCACAACATCTTCCTAGACTGGGCGATTGCTGGAGGACTGCTTGGTCTCTTCGCGTATCTTTCCCTCTATGTTGCTTTACTCATTTCTCTTTGGAAAAAATCTGATGAACTTTCGTATGTTGATAGGTCAGTCCTCACAGGACTCTTGGCCGGATACTTCTTTCATAATTTCTTCGTCTTTGATCATCTTGTAAGTTATATCCTCTTTGTTTCTGTCCTTGCTTATGTTCACGCCCGCAGTCATAAACAAAGTGATTGGGGCGTAGCTCTAAGTCCAGAGAAAACTTTTTATTTCCTGGCACCAGTCATTGTGATTATGTTGGGATTTGGAATTTATTTTATAAATATCAAACCAATCATCGCGAATACTGATCTCATTGTTGGTCTCCAGTTTTCTCAAGCCGGCAGTACGAAAGCCCTAGAATCGGCCAACGCTTTCAGATCAGCTTATAATGAATCGCGTCTCGGTAGGCCGGAAGTAGTAGAGTGGATTCTTTCTAGTGCACCGGCAATTTTGAGTGGTAATTTATCTGCAGAAGAGAAAAATAGTTATTTTATTTTTGCCAAGGGTGTCGCAGAGAAGCAGGCGCAGGATCTGAAAGGTGATGCGAGGTATCAACTTCTGGCTGGATCTTTCTTTTCTAAAACTGGTCAATTCGATGAGGCCATCGCTTATCTGAATCGAGCACAAGTCCTCATCCCGGGCAAACAACAGGTTTATATTGAACTTGGAAGTGCCTACATAAACAAAGGAGATACAGCATCCGCCCTAGAAAATTTCAAGAAGGCATATGAGATGGCCCCAGACAATATGGATGCAAAGATTATTTATCTCATTGGTGCGATATATGCCGGCGATACTATTCTTTCAGATCAATTGACCAAAGGAATTCCAGAAGAAATTCTAGTGACAGATACTCGAATAACTTCAGTACTTTTGGAAACAAAAAACTACACCACTCTACTAAGACTGCTCAAGAGACGTTTGGTGCTCAATCCTAATGATCCAAACAAAGATCAAATAGAGAAATATATCAAGGGTATACAGGATGGGACAATAAAATAATTATGGCAGCTTCTTTTAAAGAACATTTTATAAAAAAAATAAATGATCTTTTGCCCAGAGAGGGGGAAGTCAACATCCTTGAGCTTGGTTCAGGAACTTCAAGTGCTGTTGCAGATTTTCTAAAAGAGAATAAACGAATTAAATATTTTGGGATTGAACCAAGTCAAGAGGCTTATGCCGAAGCCCAAAGAAAGATTGGTCATTTATCAAATGTGAAGCTTGAAAACAGTCTCGCCTATGAGACTCCTCAAGATTCCTTCTTCGATATTTCATTTTCTCTTTCAGTTCTTGAGCATGTGAAGCATCTCGATAGGTTTATCAATATGAGCGTGAAGGCGGTCAGGGTTGGCGGATATGTTGTTCATTGTTATGACCTTGGGCATGCATTGTATCCGTCGTCATACAAGGAGCGATTTCAGGTGTTTTTGGGCAATATTTCCCCCTTTATTTTGCCGGAGCACAAATTTGTTCGTTACCTTGATCCTGAAGAGGTGAAGAGGGAAATGGAGAAGGTGGGTGCAGAGGTGTTCGACATTACCTATCATCAAATGCCCAGTCACAAAGCTTTTTTGAAACGCCTTGAATCTAAAAGCGATGAAGAAGATATACTTTGTACTGAAATAATTGATTGGGAATACAAAGTGTCTCCTTTTCTCAAAGATTTAGATAAATCTGTGCGTGAAAAACTTTTTCCAACTATTTGTGTGTGGGGGAAGAGAGTTAAATAATTTTTTAAATTTTTCTTGCTGGAGTTATCCACACATTTATAAATAAAATGCTTGTATGTGTTCCTCATGCGTATGATAATTAATACAGGTCGCACGTGGAAATAATTTTTTATTAAATAATTTCTGCGATAGACGTTAATAATAATTGCGTCTCTTGATCAAGACGCACAAAAATAAAATGGCAGCAAAAAAGAAAGCAAAGAAAGCAGCAAAGCGAAAGCCAGCAGCTAAGAAGCGAAAGGCTTCAAAGAAGCGAGCATAATCGATTCTGCTTGAAAGAAAAGGCGCTCCCGCAAGGGGCGTTTTTTCTTTGTTTACTTCCTATATTTCCTGGCCTATAGCTGTACCCCCCCATTTTTCTAACCGTACCCCGATTTTACTAGCCACACCCCTATATTTTATTTCTATTTTATTTTACCCAATATACGCTACAATTAAGTGGTCACTTGTACGAAGAGTATATCAAGAGTATGGGAAAACTAGAAGAAAATACTAAAAAAAGAGAGAAGAGAAAAAACCTTCAAAAATTCGTTTTGAATACGATTAAGACTGCGGGCGTACTTAGTATTGGTCTTCTTGCTCCAAATGTTTTTGTAGCTTTGAACAAGGTTGGCATCTTGCCGAAACTTCGCGAAAAAGAATATATCTCTTCCTCTGCTAGCAAACTTGCGAAAAGAGGATTGATTATATTTGAAAAAGGATATTATCAACTTACCGCATCTGGAGAAAAATTATTGCATTTCTGGGAATTGGCAGATTATAAAATAAATAAACCAAAAAAGTGGGACAAGAAGTGGCGAGTGATTATTTTTGATATTCCCCAAAAGAAAGCTTCTGTACGTGACCAAATCACTTCTATGTTTCGACGCATCGGACTTCTTAGACTTCAAGACAGTGTTTGGGTGTATCCGTTTGATTGTGAGGATCTTGTCACTCTCTTAAAAACTGATCTGGGAGTAGGGAAGTATATTTTATACATGATAGTTGAAGAGCTAGAAGGAGATCGACATTTGCGTGAGGATTTTGGCTTAATTAAATAAAACAAATAACATTAAAATCTAATACGCTTCATATAAGTGGTCACTTGTGGGTAGCGTATATGGGCAGAGCGTTGGTAAATTGGAAACAAAATTCAAAATAGTAAATAAATTCAAAATAGTAAATAATATGGTAAAATACGGGTCTTATGGCATTTTTAGGAGGTATATTCAAGGGTAGTGAAGAGAAGGCTGTGGCTTCTTGGAAGTCTATTGTGGCACGTATTAATAGTTTGGAAGCTTCCTTCGAAGCTCTCTCGGCTGAAGAGGTCAAGAACAAAACCGCTGATTTAAAAAATCGTCTTATCCAAGGGGAGGCCTTGGACGATATTCTTCCGGAAGCCTTTGCTCTCGTACGCGAAGCTTCCAAGCGCACACTTGGACAGAGACACTTCGACGTCCAACTCCTCGGAGGTATTGCTCTGCACAAAGGAGGCATTGCAGAAATGCGCACTGGAGAAGGGAAGACTCTCGTGGCCACTCTCCCTGTTTATCTAAATGCACTGACGGGTAAGGGTGTGCACGTGGTGACGGTGAACGACTATCTCTCTCGCAGAGATGCAGTGTGGATGGGACAAATTTATTCTTACCTTGGGCTCTCAGTCGGAGTTTTAAATCATGCAGAATCTTTTATTTATGACCCTGCTCACACCGAAGCAGAAGACAAAAAAAGAGATGAGACAGGTTCCTTCCACGTGGTGCACGAATTCCTACGTCCAGCCACGAAACCAGAAGCTTATCATGCAGACATTACTTATGGTACTAACAATGAATTTGGTTTCGATTATCTCCGAGACAACCTGGTCTATAACCACGAAGCTCTGGCCCAGAGAGATTTTAATTACGCCGTAGTAGATGAAATAGATTCTATTTTGATTGATGAAGCTCGCACGCCTCTCATTATTTCTTCAAACATAGGGGCAGCAGGGGAACTTTATGTGAAGTTTGCGAAGATTGCAGAAACTCTGATTCCTGAAACAGATTATGAAGTAGACGAGAAGTTGAAAGCTATAAGTCTCACAAACGACGGCATCACCAAGGCCGAAGGACTTTTGGGCATAGAAAATATTTATACAGACGGAGGAGTGAAGTATGTGCATCACCTGGAGACCGCCGTGCGAGCCAAGGCGCTTTATCACAAGGATAAAGAATACGTTGTACAGAATGATGAAGCGATTATTGTGGATGAATTCACGGGGAGACTTCAGCCCGGACGACGTTGGTCAGAAGGTTTGCATCAGGCTATAGAAGCCAAGGAGGGCGTGAGGATAAAAGAAGAATCGAGGACTTTCGCCAGTATCACATTCCAAAATTATTTTAGAATGTATAAAAAACTTTCTGGTATGACGGGAACGGCCGTTACTTCCAAAGAAGAATTTTATAAAGTTTATGGATTGGAAACTTTCATCATCCCAACTAATAGATCCAACGCACGTACAGATCACGATGATTTAATTTTCCAAACGCACAAGGGCAAGATGCAGGCAGTGGCGAAGAAAGTGAAAGAACTTCATGAGAAGGGCCAACCAGTGCTCATTGGAACGGTTTCTATTGAACACAACGAGCTCCTTTCAGAGTTCTTAAATGGGGAAGGCATCAAACACGAAATCCTTAATGCGAAGAATACTTCGGTCCATGAACGTGAGGGAGAAATCATCGCACAGGCCGGCCAAAGGGGCGCTGTCACCATAGCTACAAATATGGCTGGTCGTGGGGTGGACATCAAGCTGGGGGGCAATCCGGGCTCCAAGGAGGCCCTAGAAGAGGTGAAGTCGCTCGGGGGGCTCTTCGTCCTAGGTACAGAACGACACGATGCGAGGAGAATAGATAACCAGCTCCGAGGGCGTTCGGGCAGGCAGGGGGATCCGGGTGCGACTCAATTCTTCGTCTCTCTCGAAGATAGTTTGATGAGAATCTTTGCCACGGACACTATCAAGAAAATGATGGGTCGATTCAATATTCCAGAAGACGAAGCTATTCAAAATAAATTAATTACTAATTCTCTTGAGAAAGCTCAAGAGAAAATCGAAGGTTTTAATTTCGACGCTCGCAAACATGTGCTCGAATTCGATGATGTGATGAACTATCAACGAGGCATTATTTATAAACATCGCAGATCAATTCTTACCGGAGGCAAATCAGAGATAGATGAATATTTACACGAGGCCGCCGCTCTCATAGAAGAAGAGAAATCTAAATTATTGTTGGAGAAACTTCCAGCACTTGAGCATCCAGAAATTCTCGACCCAATGCGCAGATTAATTCTTCAGACTATTGATACTTTCTGGGTGAATCATTTGGAGACGATGGAATATCTTCGAGGTTCGGTGAATCTTCGTGCATACGGACAGAGAGACCCACTCGTCGAATACAAGAGAGAGGGTTTGAAATTCTTCAAGGATATGGAAGCATCGATTGCGCGACAAGTGGCGGAATTCCTCATTGCTCTTCAGCCAGAAACCATAGCTCAAATCAAAGAATCTTCTATTCAGCGTGAAGCCGAAGCGGTGGCAGATGTCTCACGTTCTGTCATTTCCGAAGATTCTGATGTGGGCAGGAATGATTTGTGCCCGTGTGGTTCGGGCAAGAAGTTTAAGAAATGCGGGATGTTGAATACCGAGGAGCATATCAAGTTAATGAAAGGGAAATAACCCCCCAACCCCCTTACATTAAGGGGGAGAATATGAAAAAAACAAAAAATGTAAAAGTTGTAGTATTTGTCCCAGAAACTCATACAAATATTGTGCGTGAAGCTATGGGTAGTGCTGGAGCTGGAAAAATTGGGAATTATAGTTTCTGTTCTTTTTCTACAAAAGGGATTGGCAGATTTAAACCGGAAACGGGTGCAAATCCTCATATTGGGAAAATAGGAAAATTTGAAAAAGTTGTGGAAGAAAGAATTGAGATGATTTGCCCAAGAGGAAAAATCAAGGCAGTTATTGCAGAAATGAAGCGAGTGCATCCTTATGAAGAAATTGCTTTCGATATATATTCATTGGAAGATTTCTAATCTAGAGTTATGAAAAATAAATTTCTATACAACAATAGAGATTTAAGGAATCGTCGTCGTGAATTAAGAAATAACCCAACCGAAGCAGAGAAAATTTTGTGGAGTCGTATTTCGAGAAAACAATTAAACGGAATGAGGTTTCTTCGACAATACGGTGTTGGACCGTACATTTTAGATTTTTATTGTCCCAAATTAAGATTGGCTATAGAGCTTGATGGTGCCCAACACGCAAAAGATGAGGCCAGAATTTATGACAAAGAAAGAAGTGCATATTTAGAAACAGAAGATATAAGGGTTGTTCGTTTTTGGAATAATGAGATTTTAAAAGATGTTGAGGGTGTTATTTCTAGAATACCCCTCTTAGGGTAAGAGGGGCTAGGGGAGTTATAATAATCTGTTATAATTGAGATATATGAAAAAAATTATCTGGCTGATTGGAATCTTGGTGTTCGCAGGTCTCGTCGTGTGGCTCATCCTAACTCCCGGTAGAGTGAAGGTTTCCAAATACGATGGCTTCGCTACCTGTCTAAAAGATTCAGGGGCCACATTCTATGGAGCATTCTGGTGTCCGCATTGTCAGAATCAGAAAAAGCTCTTTGGTACAGCAGCCTCTCTCTTGCCCTATGTAGAATGCTCTACTCCAGATGGTAGTGGACAGCTTCAAGTGTGCAAAGATGCGAAGGTGACTGGCTATCCAACTTGGGTTTTCAAAAATGGTGTGACGAAGGGCGGAGAGTTAACTTTCGAAGAATTGTCTACAGAAACCGCCTGCGTTATTCCTAAATAATTTTTATGATATCTCTGATTACTCCTATTTTTTCCTTGGCTACTCTCCTCGCGCATTTTCTGTTTGTGATTTGTATATTTGCGTTTATTTATAGGAAATCATGGGGGCATCCACTCATTAAATTTGTGCACAAATATGCTTTGTGGCTCGGATTCGGGGTTTCTATGGTGGCTATAGTGGGGAGCCTTCTGTATTCGGATCTAATCGGTTTCGAACCCTGCACACTTTGTTGGTGGCAGAGAATTTTTCTTTATCCTCAAGCCGTACTTTTCCTCGTAGCCATCATTAAGAAAGATAGGGGAATATTTGACTACGCTTTACCTCTATCCATCGCGGCTTTTTTTGTTTCCCTTTATCAATCTTATTCAAACTTTACTGGGACATCTCTCCTGCCCTGTACGGCTGTCGGTGGTGAGTGTTCAAGGATTTATGTCATCGAATACGGCTACATCACTATTCCTCTCATGAGTTTAACTCTCGTCACCTATCTTCTTTTTATAAAGCTTTGCGCCTACAAACATGACAACAATAGTAACGCATAGTGGAAATTTCCATAGTGATGATATTTTTGCGGTAGCTATTCTGCTACTTATCTATCCTGACGCAAGAATTATTCGTAGTAGAGAAAGTGCTGATTGGGAGAAGGCGGATATAGTGGTGGATGTGGGTGGTATATATGATCCATCAAAAATGAAATTTGATCATCATCAGCCTGAGGGAGCGGGGAAAAGAGATAATGGTATTCCATACGCCTCTTTTGGATTAATATGGAAAAACTTTGGGGGACAGTTGGTTGGAAAGGAAGAATTAGAAATTATTGATTTCAAATTAGTCGCTCCCACGGACGCAATAGATAACGGGGTTGTTGTTTCCACTTCTGATTTTGAAGGAGTTCGAGAATATAGTATCCAAGATTTTTTGTTTTCATATGTAGATAGCTCGAAAACAGACGAGAAATATTTGTTTGAGACTTTTATAAAATTAGTAGGAATTGCAAAAGATTTACTTACTCGAGAGATTGATCATGCCAAGGTTGTAGCTACTGGGATGCAAAAGGTCAGGGATATCGTAGAAAAAACAGAAGATAAACGAATCATTATTCTTCCAGAAGATTTGCCGTGGGGTAGAGTACTTGCAGGTGTAGCAGATGCCTTGTACGTGGTATATCCAAGGAAAGAAGGTAGTTGGGGAGTTAAGGCTGTACGCAAGGATGTAAATAGATTTGAAACTCGCAAGCCGTTACCCGAGATCTGGCTAGGAAAAGAGAGTGAAGCTCTATCAGAAGTTTCTGGTGTCCCAGATGCTTTGTTTATGCACAAAGACAGATATTTAACAGCCGCAAGGTCTAAAGAAGGAGCTATTAAACTTGCTCAAATCGCTTTAAATGCGTAAGGTAAGGCTATGTTCATAGATGAAATAAAACTAAATTTAAAGGCCGGCCGAGGAGGAGACGGTGTGGTGCGCTGGCTTCATGAGAAGGGCAAGGACAAGGGTGGCCCCTCAGGTGGAAACGGGGGTAAGGGTGGCGATGTCTATGCCGTGGCTATTCGAGATGTGGGAATACTTTCTAAATATAGAGAGGTGAAGGTGTTTGAAGCCAAAAGCGGAGAAGACGGAGCAGTGAATGTCTGGCACGGAGGAGATGGGAAGAGTATAGACATAGAATTGCCTATTGGTTCAATCATAACAAACCTTACTACAGGTCATAAATTTGAGCTAAACAATGATAAGGAACGTATCAAGCTTTTATCAGGTGGAAGGGGTGGTTTGGGCAATGAACACTTCAAATCATCAACAAATGTAAGCCCAAAAGAATTTACTCTTGGATCAGATGGAGAAGAGGCTGAATTTAATATTGAACTTGAGTTAGTTATTGATTTTGGACTAATAGGTTTACCTAATGCTGGCAAATCTAGCCTTTTAAACACCCTCACGAGTGCAAAGTCGAAGGTCGGAGCCTTCCCATTCACCACCCTTGAACCATCTTTGGGTAGCTTTTATGGGATTATCCTAGGAGATATCCCTGGTCTCATAGAGGGTGCGTCCGAAGGAAGGGGGCTTGGGCACAAATTTCTACGACATATTAAACGTACGAAGGGCCTCATTCACTGTATTTCTGCAGAAGAACCTGATCCTGTGAAAGCCTATCAAATTGTGCGAAACGAACTTGAACTCTATAATAGAGACATTATTAAGAAGCCAGAAATTATTCTTCTGACTAAAGTTGATTTGATTACTGATGAAGAGAAAACCGAGAAGCTAATGCAGCTCGAACCTCTAGGTGAATCAGTGTACGCGATGTCTATCATTGATGACAAATTAATAAAAGAATTTAAGGATTTTCTCTCTCAAACAACTCAAAAAGTTTCTGCAGAATAAACTTGGACATCGGATGTCCAAGTGGGTACAATATAAGATATATGAGAAAGGTACCATTTGTAACTGATGAAATTTATCACCTATACAATAGGGGGACAGACAAGAGAAGCATTGTGCTTGATAGAAAAGATAAAGAAAGATTCATTGAAAGTGTTATTAAATTTAATACATCCAAACCGATTGGTAGTATTTATGAAAGTCATTTTGATAAAAAGAATAAACTTGGACATCCGATGTCCAAGTTAAAGACAAAATCTGTACCTCTCGTGGAGTTTATAGCTTTTTCTTTAAATATAAATCACTATCATTTTCAAGTGAGACAACTCGTGGATGGAGGTATAGAAAAATTTATGCAAAAGTTTGGGAACGGATATACAAAATATTTTAATAATAAACATAAAAGAAGCGGGGTACTTTTCCAAGGTAAATTCAAATCTACTCACATTGATTCAGATCTATATTTAATGCATTTGAACGTTTATATAAATTTTAACAACCAGTTTTCTGGAGAGAAATCTTCTCTCACAGCTTCTAGTCTCGAAGGTTACATCGGAGGGGAAAGTGTCATTCCTTGTGAGAAAGGTCTAATTTTAGATCGTTTCAAAGGAATTAAAGATTACAAGAAATTTGCACAATCAGCAATTCAGATTATAGAAAAGCAGAAACATATACATAAGGAATTAGAAGAAGAAATAAAGATTTATGAGGAAGATACTCCTAAAAACTTTAAAACTTGGACATCGGATGTCCAAGAGGTGGTCAAAAACATCAAAAAACGTTAATATTTGAATGATGAAAGGTTATATACCAACCATAGGATTAGAAATTCACGCCGAACTTAGTACGAAGACTAAGATGTTTTGTGATTCTAAAAATGACACCGAAGAGGCGAATCCTAATACAAATATTTGTCCGGTGTGTATGGGTTACCCAGGAAGTTTGCCAGTCATAAACAAAGAGGCCGTGAGACAGGTTCTACGTTTGGGTGTAGCTGTGGGTGGGGAAATCGCTAACTATACAGAATTTGATAGAAAGAATTATTTTTATCCTGATATCCCCAAAGATTATCAGATTAGTCAGTACAAACACCCTCTTGTACGAGGAGGAAATATCTCAGGAGTGGAATTAACACGGGTACACTTGGAGGAAGATACAGCCAAGTCTACTCATGATGCTGGAGATGATTCTCTTCTAGACTTTAATCGTGCTGGGGTTCCACTCATGGAGCTTGTGACTGAACCTGTGATTCATGATGCCGAGACGGCTAGTCGGTTTGCCAAGGAGTTTCAACTCCTCCTCATATACTTAGGAGTGAGTGGAGCAAATATGGAGAAAGGGGAGATGCGAGTAGAGGCCAATATTTCCGTTCAAAGGTCTGACCTTAAAGAAAATTCCCAAGGTCAGACCTTGGGGACCAAGGTGGAGGTGAAGAATCTTAATTCATTTAGAGCTGTTGAGAAAGCCATCAAATTTGAGATAGAGAGACATATAGACCTTCTAGAGAAAGGGGAGAAGGTTACCCAAGAAACTCGTGGTTGGGATGAAAACAAAGAAGAGACATTCTCTCAGAGAACCAAAGAAGATTCGCACGATTATCGCTATTTCCCAGATCCAGACTTACCAAAGCTTTTTATAAAGGAAATTCCGGAGTTTGACCTTAAAACCCTCGAGGATTCATTACCCGAATTACCATGGGAGAAGAGGAAGAGATACAAACAGGATCTGGGTCTCAAAGATGAAGATACAGAAATTTATGTGAGGGACACAGAGTGGGGTAGCTATTTTGAAGAAGTGATTTCTAAACTCGAAAATAAGGAGAGCATAAAACTGGCTTCAAACTACATAACTTCTGATCTCAAGAAACCGATTCCAGTTGAGGAGTTTGTTGAAGTTATTCGTATGCTAGAGAAAAGGGAACTATCATCACGTGGGGCCAAGGATGTTTTGAAAATTATTTCTGAGGAGGGGGGTTCGGTGAGAACGATTGTAGAATCACAGGGACTCTTTCAGAAGAGTGATACTGGAGAATTAGAAAAGATTGCCTCAAAAATTATCGAAGGAAATCAGAAAGCGGTAGAAGAATATAAAAAAGGAAACATGGCTCCTCTTCAATTTTTAATTGGACAAGGGATGAAGGAAACTCGGGGAAGTGCGAACCCAGAAGTTTTGAAAACAGTTTTCGAAAAGCTACTCAATCACTAAAAACTTGGACATCCGATGTCCAAGTTTATTCTTCGACGTGTTGAACCATAAGTTTTTTGATCTGCTTCTTGGCATTGCTCTTGTCTGTTCCACTTTCTATATCATTAATTATGTGTTCCAGTGCAGACAATTTATAAACCCTGTAATTGTTCATAGGGTGTCTCTGGGCTCTGAATTTTCCTGACTTGTCCCAGTTGCGGAGGGTCAGAGGGGAGACTCCTAGGATTTCCGCAGCTTCCTTTATTGAGAAATATATTTCGCTCATAGTGGTATCTATATAAACATTACTAATCTCTTATGTTGATTATAGCATTGTTAGTGCTGTATATCAAAGTATAGTACAATATATACAAATGGAGGTAACAACTAAAACAAAAGTTATGTCAGTTGTGCTCATAGCTTTTATTTGCACACTTCTTATTAGAGTTTTTGTTATCGAAGGTTTTATTGTGAGTGGAGATTCAATGATGCCAACAATAGATTCTGGAGATTATGTTTTCATAAATAAACTGGCATATTGGGGTAGAGAACCATCTCGTGGAGATATTGTAGTAGCTATTCCACGAACATATCCAAACAAAGTTATCAAAAGAATCATCGCTCTTCCGGGAGAAAGATTTCATATAGAAAATAATAAAGTGGTTATAAGCGGAGATCGCACAGACCCGGGGGTGATATTGACCGAAATATATCTTGAATCCAGTACTACTCCAGCGGTTGGAACCACTCTTATACAATTAGATCCTGAGGAGTACTTCGCCCTAGGTGACAACAGACAGGTTAGTATAGACTCTCGAGAGTTAGGACCTTTAGACAAATGGGATATAAAGGGAAAGGTAATCGGTAAAATAGACTTTAAAAATTTTAAATACGTAAGTTTCTAGGCATCTTTTGTAATCTTTAGTATTAATGGTTATCAAGGTTTAGATAAGTTTAAGAATGTAAATTTTCTTACTTTTGTTGACCCAAAAATGATTTTTTTGGGATTTTTTAATAAAAATTTATTATCTCCAGTGTTTTGAACACAAAAAATGCTTCTAATTTTTCTTTAACAAATTAAATCTCAAAGAAGAAATAAATTTTATTTTTTTATAAAAAAATAAAATTTATATGAGTTGTCCACAGAAAAAAGACAAAAAGCTATAGTCTTCTTGTATCTTAAAATATATAATAATAGCAACACTATTTTCCAGCCGATACGGTGTATCGGCATTAACAAAACAGACTTTGAACCCAAACATTGACAATAACCAGTTTGAAAAAGAGAAATGGCTTTCAATGTCCGAAGCCGCTGTTAACGCTCCTTACAGTGCAGAATATTTAAGTCTCCTAGCTCGCAAGGGAAAACTCACCGCGAAGAAGATCAACAACACTTGGTATACGACCCAGTCAATCCTCGATGAGTACATGAAGAAGCAGATGATTCGTGCCCAAGTCCAAAATGGGAATTTTAATAGCACTCCAACATCTTCTGTGGATCAAGATGAATCTATAAAACAATTGAGATCTCTAAGGGGAGATACCAGGGAATATTTAAAAGAATATGAAGATTTTTTAGTACAAAATAAGATACAAAAAAGCGCAGGAATTTCTCCTCTCAAACGACCAACTCCCTCCTCAACATTTTTGGGTTTTATCCCAAACATGATTCAGTCTCAAATAATAATTCCTCTAAAAAATATTTTTCATCGCAATGTTCAAACAGAACCCAAATCTCAAATTTCTCCAGTAACCCAAATTGCAAACACGACACCCGAACAAAAATTTGCACCAATAACTTCAGAAATTGAAAACGCTCTGGAGAGAGTGCTTGATAGAAAATTCTCCAATCGTAATCCTAATCAACAAAATAAAGGTGGGCGGATTGGTTCTTCGGCCCGGACAGTTTTCTCCAGCAAGACTCTTGTGGCTGCGACCATACTTTGTATTCTAGTTCTCACCATCTTCCCAATACCTCTAGTATTTAGTTTCTTCGAGAAGTCTGCTGATTTTGTGAAGAGTGCAATTATGGATTCAAACACAGTGATGGGTTTCAGACCGGGAACGCATGCCAACGAAATTCTTCTGCTCAGTAAAAACGGAAATATTTCAATCATGGGTCACATCGAGACCGAAGGACAATTCAGATCTTATGCTCCGGATGGTACAGCTCCCATCGTTGTGGATTCTAAAACGATGGTGAAAAATTTGAACGCGGAATATTTAGGAGGTGCATCATCTACCGAATTTACCCTTGCTTTTATTACTAAAAATGGAGCAGTGACGACCGAAGATGTTCATTTGGAGGGTAATGTAGAAGTTGGCAAGACGCTCGAAATAGGTAAAACACTCATTGTTAAGGGGGCCACCAAGCTCCTCTCGAGTCTGCAGGTAGATGGTAATACTCGTGTTTTAGGTGATGCAGAGTTTGCTCAAATGTTAAAAGTTTTGGGTCCTGCGTACTTCGAAGGTTTGGTGACAATGCAGGACAATCTCTCTGTGAATAAAAATCTTTCTGTGAGAGGAAGTATTACCGCAGGAAGATCTGTTATAGCCAAGAGTGGTTCATTCAGTTCGTTAGGGGTGAGTGGAGATTTCTCTGTGAGTGGAGACACAACCCTCAATAACTTTTCGGCAAACAATGTAAGCATAGAAAATTCCACTACTACAAACTTTTTTTCCAACACGTTTAATGCAGTTGTAGCTTCTATCACTTCACTTGTGGCGAATGATATAACCGTGAATGGTTTAACCGCCACCAATTCAACTACCACGAACGCCACTACTACAAACATATATTCAACCAAGGGTTCGTTCGCTACTCTCTGTTTGGATGCTGACACTTGTCTCACCACTTGGCCATCAGCGGGTGGAAGTGGAGCTATCACATGGGCCACCACCACTTCAGAAGTTGTTGGACAGTTTATAAATTATTCTCTCAACAATACAGACGTTGTGACTGTCGGAGGAACCTCTACCTCGTCTGCTCCGTTTTGGTTTGATCCCAATACATTATTTGCAAAAATTGGAGGACAGATACTCGTCACCGGTTCAACTACTCTTCAAAATTTCACCTTTACTAACGCCACTGGTACAAATGCCACCACCACCAATCTGTATGTATCAGGCACAGCTTCTACCACAGACCTTCATTCAATTACTGCCAACCTCGGTAGTTTAAACGTTCTCGCTAATGGAAATGTAGGGATAGGAACAATAAATCCAAACTTCAGACTTGAAATAAATGGCAATGCTTCTACCACAAATCTCTTCGCTACGAACGCTACCACCACAAATCTCTTCTCCACCACCGCTTCATCCAGCAACCTCTTCTCTACTTATTCAAATCTCGGAGTGGTGACTTCGGGTTTAATCAATGGACAAAACATTTCATCCACTGCCAACTTCACTGGTACTCTTACTGCCACAGGAGGACTAACCACGCTTTCAAATTTGTTGGTCACTGGCTCCACCACTCTCCAGAATTTCACTTTTGTGAATGCTACGGGTTCGGCTGCCACCACAACTAATTTTTATTCCACCACCGCTTCATCCAGCAACCTCTTCTCTACTTATTCAAATCTCGGAGTGGTGACTTCGGGTTTAATCAATGGACAAAACATTTCATCCACTGCCAACTTCACTGGTACTCTTACTGCCACAGGAGGACTAACCACACTTTCGAATTTGTTGATGAATGGTTCCACTACTCTCCAGAATTTCACTTTTGTGAATGCTACTGGTACTGCTGCTACTACTACTAATCTTTATACTAGTGGGCAAACCGTTCTCGCTGGAGCAGGTGGAAATGTAGGTATCGGGACGACGAATCCGAAACAGTTGTTGGATGTTGAGGGAAATATTTTGCTTAATCTATACGGTGCTGGAGCGGTAGACCGATATATTGGATTAGGAAATGCTTCTGGTTCTCTTGGTGCCGGTTCAGCTTCTGGTTATATTTATTTTAAAAAAGATGTAAGTGGTAATCAAGATATTCACTTTGGTACATCAGCTGCCGCCGCTGCTGCGACTGAAAAAATGGTCATTAGATATGACGGCAACGTCGGCATCGGTACCACCAATCCAAACTTTAGACTCGAAGTAAATGGCACAGCTTCAACTACAAATCTTTTCGCTACAAATGCTACTTCTACATATGCCACTTCAACAAATTTTTATACATCAGGGCAAACCATTCTTGCTGGAACAAGTGGTAAAGTTGGTATAGGCACAGCTAATCCGGGTACGACCCTAGACGTCACTGGTGCAATTCGTCTTTCAAGCACACTTACAGTTTCTGGTATTACTGGTTGTGTGGGAGCACAAGCTCTCCAAACAAATGGTTCGGGAGATATTGCTTGCGGGACCATTGCTACAGGAGGAAGTTCAACCGGGGGCGGTTGGACCACAAATAATATTGGTCAAATTTTTCTTGCTACTACCACGGACCAAGTCGTTGTCGGCGCCTCATCTTCTCCTTATGCGAAGTTCACGGTTCTTTCTGGTAATACTGCTACGACAACCTTGGCACTTTTCCCCGCGTCTGCCCAAACTGCCAATATTATAGATATTTATAATTCTTTGGGTGTTCTCTCTTCTGTTTTCACCGCTAGCGGAAAGTTGGGAATCGGAACAATAAATCCATTGGCCAAGTTAGATGTCAACTCTTTCGACGGCACCTACGATCAAATCTCCGCCATCTTCCACGCCGGAGAAAACTGGACTAACGCTTTCAACCGTATTCAGATGCGTTCGGGAGTAGGAGATGGAATAGTGAAAACAGAATTGATGGATGCTGTAGGTAACGCCGGAGCCGGAGCAGATTTCAGAATTCGAGTAGCCGATGCGAGTGATGTTCTCCAAGACAGGTTCACTATTCAAGCCGGAGGCAATGTTGGAATAGGCACCATCTCTCCAAACTTCAGACTTGAAATAAACGGCACTGCTTCAACCACCAATCTCTTCGCCACGAATGCCACCACTACCAATCTCTTCTCTACCACCGCTTCATCAACCAATCTTTTCTCCACCAACTCAAACCTCGGAGTGGTAACTTCAGGCTTAATCAACGGACAGACTATTTCTTCGAATGCGAATTTCACTGGAACTCTTTTTGTGGTTGGTTCTACAACTATTCCAAACTTCACTAGTGTGAATAGCACCACCACTTATGCTACCTCAACTAATCTGTACGTCTCTGGGACAACTACATTGGCTGTTATCTCGGGCAACGTCGGTATAGGCACCGCGAACCCTCTGGCCAAGTTAGATGTGAATGTCTACAACGGCACCTACGATCAAATCTCCGCCATCTTCCAAGGTGGAGAAAACTGGACGAACGCCTTCAATCGTATACAGATGCGCTCAGGAGTAGGAGATGGAGTAGTGAAAACAGAATTCGTGGATGCGATAGGTACAGCTGGAGCCGGAGCAGATTTCAGAATCAGAGTAGCTGATGCAAGTGATGTTCTCCAAGACAGGTTCACTATTCAGGCAGGAGGAAATGTTGGTATTGGTACTACTAATCCAAATTTTCGTCTTGAAGTAAACGGTACAGCTTCTACTACAAATCTCTTCGCTACGAACGCTACCACTACGAACCTCTTCTCCACCACCGCTTCATCCACCAACCTCTTTTCTACTTATTCAAATCTCGGAGTGGTGACTTCGGGACTCATCAATGGACAGACTATTTCTTCGAATGCGAATTTCACCAATTCTCTCACCACGGTTAACCTTACCGTCACGGGTTCTACGACTATTCAAAACCTTACCAGTGTGAACAGCACCACCACGAACTCCACCAGCACTACTCTCTATGTCTCTGGACAAACAATCCTTGCAGCCACATCGGGCAAGGTGGGTATCGGGACTACGAACCCCGTCGCACTACTGCACACGAGCTATGCTTCTTCTGGACTTGTCCCGATGTTATATTCTAGTAACGCTTGGCCACAATTCCCAAAGGTCTTGCAAAATATTTCTGACTCTATCACCACTAACGACACCACGGTCGCCACGGGTCCTGTCATCGGTCTGAACCTCGAGAATTCATCGCAAGTAAACAACACATATTCTCCACTCATCACTTTCTCTAGGAAATCTGCATCGGGTAATTATAATTCAACATATGCTTCAATCGGAGGTGTAGCCACTGGGAATGGTAGTAGTGTTGATTGGACGGCTGGTGACCTCACTTTCGGGACAACGAACGCCACGGGTCCTCTTGAAAGGATGAGAATTTTAAGCAGTGGAAACGTCGGCATAGGAACGAACGCACCGAATGCGAAGTTGGATGTTTATGGAGGAGCAGTTGGACAAACATCGGCCCTCATCTCGGCCAGAGGTCGGGCCAACAGTTTCGAATGGGGTCATACCAATGGGACGGGGTACCTCGCGACCCTCGGTTACCTCTCTTCATCTGGAAATCCTTATCTTGCGTTCAATGGAGAAGCAGGGACAACGGTTGATACATTTAGAACAAGAGGTATAAAGTCTTCTATCATTTTGTCCGACCTTTCGGGTGGTCTACAGTTTGGAAACGTGGGAGTTGCAGCGGCTACAGACAATCAAGCTTTCGTACCTCTCATCACAATGTTGAGCTCCGGCAACGTCGGCATAGGTACTACTAATCCGAATTATAAATTAGAAGTGAATGGTACAGCATCAACGACAAACTTTTCTGCGACGAATGCCACCACCACTTATGCTACCTCGACGAATCTGTACGTCTCTGGGACAACTACATTGGCTGTTATCTCCGGCAACGTCGGCATAGGCACTGCGAATCCTCTGGCCAAGCTGGAAGTAAATGCTTGGGAAGGAGTCTTCGCCTACGACCAAATCTCTGCAATATTCCATGGTGGGGAAGATTGGACGAACGCCTTCAACCGTATACAGATGCGTTCAGGAGTAGGGGCCGGAGTAGTGAAGACAGAATTTGTTGATGCCATAGGCAATTCTGGATTGGGAGCGGATTTCAGAATCAGAGTGGCTGATGCGGGTGGAAGCAATACTCTCCAAGACAGATTCACAATCCTGGCAGGAGGAAATGTTGGGATTGGGACAGTGGCGCCCACCTCGATGCTCTCGGTGGGCGCCTCATCTCAATTTCAAGTCAACTCTACCGGCAACATTGTTAAATTAAATAATGTGATAACTTCCTTCCCTTCTTCTCAAGGAGCAGCGAATAGTTTCTTGCGTAATGATGGAGCGGGAACTTTGGTCTGGGCTGACCCTGCAGGTACTGGTGTGTCAGGATTCTGGCAGAGAAACGGCACAAATCTGGCCCCAACCAATATTGGAGATAATGTCGGCATCGGGACGACGGGGCCGACTTCCCCCCTTGATGTTCAGGGAGTAATTACGACTCGTTCAGCCGTAGCAGATACTCCAGGTACACCGACAGAAAGCATAAAAATGTCCCTCACTGGCTATGCTACTCCAGATACTTACAAAAATTCAATATTTAATTCCGTATCATCTAATCCAGCACAGTCTAGTATGCAGTTTAGATTGTCAAATGGTGCCTCTTCCCAAGCCACGGTAATGTCAATGTTAGGGAACGGCAACGTCGGCATCGGGACGACGAATCCGACTCAACCGCTTGAAGTACACACCGCAACTAATCAGAATTTACAGGTTCTTGATAACGGTGGCGTACTTCAGATACAAAGTATAAATGATGCAAAGAACGCCAATGTTCCGTTGAACATAATAGGTTCCTCTATTGCACTCAATGTTGGTTCAGTTCCTGGAGTGTATGTACAAGCAACAACAGGCAACGTCGGCATTGGGACGACGGCACCAATATCTAAATTAAATGTAAGTGGTGCCGTATCTGTAAGTTCTGGTTATGGAGTAGGGGCATGGACAACAGATAATACTCAAAATTCTACTCTCTTTCTTGGTGGTGGCGGTGTTTCTCCAGATGCCGCTTCTTTATCTTTTGGAAATAATTCAGGGTGGAAATATCACATTGGTACTCAAGTTGCTGGTGTGTTTACGCCAAGAATGACCATAATGGATACTGGCAACGTCGGCATAGGGACGACGAATCCAAATGCTAATCTTGAGGTTTCTTCATCAGCAACAACGCAACTCAGAATAACAGGTGGGTCAAGTACAGCACAAGGCGGATTAATTTATTTTACGAATGGAGGCAACCAGATAGGAAATTATTCTGCAATTTATGGTGGGGCGTATAATGCAGTACCTGTTATTTACCCTGGTACAGGTAACTTAAGAATCGCATCTGGTATCTCTGTTGGTTCAACATACGCAGTGACAGCATCGCCAACAGATGGGGCAATAATTCAAGGCAACGTCGGGATAGGTTTGACTGCACCCTCAGTTAACTTGGAAGTTAAACAACCAAACAATGGTCTGGCTGGAATATATGTCGATAACTGGAACAATGTTGTAACAACTAAGATTGGTTCTGACAGTGTTACTGGCGCAGGATTTGTAAATATTTTTAATAATGCGGCAACTCAAACAGTTGGTATTAATGCCAATGGAAACTCCTATCTCAATGGCGGCAACGTCGGCATCGGGACGACGAATCCAGGACAATTGTTGACGGTGTGGGGAACTAAGTCAGGGGCATATTCTGCTTCGGCTGCACCAACGGCAAATTCAGCAATATATAATGTTAACAATGTTGGGACAAACAATGAATATTCATCTTTGTTGCTTCAAGCTTCTTCTAATAATGCTTCCAATAACAGTGTTGGATATATATCCCTAGTTCAACCTACGTTCAATAGTAATGCGTCTGATTTTGCATTTACTTTAAGAAAAAGTGATAACAGTTATGCAGAAGCGATGAGGATTCAATCAACCGGCAACGTCGGCATCGGGACGACGGGGCCGGGGTCAAAACTTACTGTTTCAGCTTCAAATTCAACATCAGTCGGTAGCTCAGTCGCTACAACATATGTATCTACGGCTACGGCCATTGGTGATAGGTTGGGTATTGCGTTTTCTCAAGATGGGGTTGAGAACAGAGCTAGAACTGGTATATTTTCTGTTTCAGAATCAACGATTGGCTACGAATCCTCTTTAGGATTTTATACAAGAGCCGGAGCTATTGATGGGTCAGCTTTGGCAAATACGGATGAACGAATGAGAATCACAAGTACGGGCAACGTCGGCATCGGGACGACGACACCGAATACCAGACTGGCCGTTCAGGCAAATACTGGTGCGTACGGCACTGATTTCATTAGATTCGAAGACATCTGGTCAAACAACGGACTCAAGGTTACTTCCAATGCGAATGGACCCGTGTTGCAAGCGTATGCGGCTTCAACTGGTGTTGTTCAGCCATTGTTGTTAAATCCAAGCGGCGGCAACGTCGGCATCGGGACGACGAATCCGGGAGGAAAATTAGAAATAAAAGGAACAGACAATGCTTATGCTTTAAAACTTACTAATTCTGCAGGGACAGATATGGGGGGTTTTAGTCTTGGTGGGGCGGGAACCGAATTTTCTTTTTATATGAAAAATACCAGTGGAATTACTAAGAACCTTATTTCTGCAGCATCTGGTTATGACACATATTTTAATAACGGCAACGTCGGCATAGGGACGACGAATCCGACCACGCCTTTACAGGTAACATCTGCAAATAATGGTGGCAATCCTTGGAATGGCTTGCAGGTAACGACCAATTCATTTACCGCAGGTTCTTCAGGTTCTGCTGTGCGTATAGGTCCTGGTGCCACCAGTGGAAACACTTTCGGCCAAATCGATGTTGTGCAGGGTGGCGGTGCTTCGTCAGGTGGCAATCTGGTTCTCAATCAATTCGGCGGCAACGTCGGTATTGGGGTGACAAATCCAGCCACATTACTTCAACTTGGTGGTGGTGCGGGGACAACCCCCACAATTACAATTGGTAATACAGGTGCTGGAATTCCCGCCATTATCCAAAGGGATGTTTCTGCTGGAACACTTAATTTTGATGTTCAAACAGCTAATGCCATTAATACTATAAATTATTACCAATTTAAAAATGATGGAAATGTAAAAATGGTTATTACTGGCTCCGGCAACGTCGGCATCGGGACGACGGGACCGAATGCTAAATTAAGCATCGTTTCTTCCGGCACAGAAACAGCGGGAACCTCCCAATCAAATGCATTTCGTGTTTCTGCAGGAGCCATAGGAGATACCGCGGGCTCTGAAGTTTCTCTAGGGTCTTTTAGTTTTAAAGGAAGTGCTACGAACAATATGGGATTGGGCATTAGAGGGTACAGGGTGGGTGCAGGAACAGCATATACTGACACTGCTGTTCTTCTTGGATATGATGTAGATAATGCTATACGCGAGGGAGGATATATTTCACTTAGACAAGGCGGCAACGTCGGCATCGGGACGACGAATCCGCTTGTTAAGTTTCAGGTGAATGGTGGCGGAGGAGGAAATGTGTTTCTTGGTAGATTCAATACAATTGATACGTCAAATTCTGTCTTGGAGATTTCTGAAAATTCTACCCTTGCAACGCAGTTCAGGACTACAACAGATGGGGCGTTTGATATTGCTGTAAATGCTACACCAGGAACTTTTGGCACACCAGTCGTGAAGATATTAACAACAGGCAACGTCGGCATCGGGACGGCGAATCCAGGTTATAAGTTTACAGTAAACTCTACGGTGGGGACTAATTCTCAAATGGCGATTACAATTGGAGATGTTTTAAAAACTGCATTTACTGATGTCGCAGCAGATGGGTCTTTGCGTATTTATCATGGTGGCCTTGATGCATTAAACATAGGCAGTACTGGCAACGTCGGCATCGGGACGACGGCACCAGTAGACAAACTTCATGTTTATGGAAGCGACTCCAGAAGTATGAGCTTTGCTGCAGGAACTACAGATCAGCGTATTAACTTCCGTGAAAGTGATAATGGGAATTCAAATCTTGTTTATGCTGCAGTTGGTTCAACCTTAATTAATGGAGGATTAGGTTTTGCTACTGGGTTATTAAATTTTTATACAACACCTAATGGTTCGGGGGCAACCCCACTTGAAAGAATGCGAATTGATAGTGCCGGCAACGTCGGCATCGGGACGACGGCACCACGGTCAAGGTTAGAAGTGAGAGATACATTACGACTTAGTTATAATGATGCAACAGAATGGACTGATTTGCATACAGATAGTGCTGGTGGTCTTATTGTTAATGCTTCAGCAAATTACATGGGATTTTATATTGGGAACAGTCCAATAGTCAAATTCCAATCAAACGGCAACGTCGGCATCGGGACGACTGCCCCTGTTGCAAAGCTGGAAACAACTCTTGGAGGGTCACCTGTTTATACAGGGACAGTGCCAATGTTGTATTCTTCAGGAACATTTCCACAATTCCCTAGAACTATACAAAATGTGGCTGCAACAATATCAACAAATGATACGACTGTCGCCACGGGTCCTGTCATCGGTCTGAACCTCGAGAATTCATCGCAAGTAAACAACACATATTCTCCACTCATCACTTTCTCTAGGAAATCTGCATCGGGTAATTATAATTCAACATATGCTTCAA
>Ga0334722_10001444_pt1 | contig 29706 bp, 26 predicted proteins | sample C3_bottom_MG_FD_207210 | JGI IMG/M metagenome (GOLD analysis project Ga0334722, IMG submission 207210) | Sediment microbial communities from Yellowstone Lake, YNP, Wyoming, USA - C3_bottom | ecosystem: Environmental > Aquatic > Freshwater > Lake > Sediment | place: USA: Wyoming | collected... | reverse complement strand
TGGACCTGCACAACGGCGACATCGACGAGAACCTGCGCCCGTACTCCTATTGGACACGGTCGGGAAATACCGCGCTCGACTCGGCGGGCCTGGTCCTCGCAAAGGCATTTGGCCTTGACCACATCATCGTTCGGGATGTCGACTTGACGAACGCGGCCAGCACACGCAGCGCCAGCGGCTACGCGCAATCGCTGGGCAAGGTGGTGCTGGTGGCGGAGGCCGGACGCTGGGCGCGAACCGATGCCGGTGATGTGCGAGCGCTGGAGGAGGGGCTGCTGAACGTGCTCTCATCCCTTGGAATGCTGCCCCGGGCCACCTCGGTCCCGGCAGTTCCGATGCGCATTACCTGGATGGGCGAGGATGCGCGCGTGCGGTCCGACAGCAACGTGATGTGGGTGGCCACCGTCGACCGCGATACGCGGGTGAAGGCCGGGCAGGTGGTGGGCTACACCACTGACTATTGGGGACGAAAGATCACCGACGTGAAGTCGCCCAAGGACGGGCTGGTGAGCTTCATCAGGTCCGTGCCGAGCGCATGGGCAGGGTCGACGCTGATCACCGTGGCGGACCTGATAGCTGAACCCGGGAAATGGAAGAAGCCGTAGCCAGTGCGCAGCCACGGTGTCGCGGCGAAGCCTGAAGACAAGTGCTTGTGAGCCAGCGAAGTCAGCTGGCACAGGAAATCGCAATGATACTCACGCCCGAGTACATGCGAACTCTGTTTATTTTACTCTTATTGGAGTATCCGCCAGCCAACTGACCACGTGTTCTTCCATGTAGTAGCTGGGCGACCAAGGCTGTCCCTCCGTCCAGCCGACGTGGCCTCCACGCATTGGAAACTCCAAGTGTAAGTAACCATTGTCTTTAGCCGCTATGCGTGTCTCGTTCAGGACAGAAGGTGGAAGGAATGGATCGTCGACAGCATTGAACAAAAGTGTTGGTCGGCGGATATTCCCTATGAACTGCATTGAACTCGACCGAGTGTAGTAATCATTGGCATCGGCGAACCCATGCACCGGTCCGGTGACCCAGCCATCAAAGTCCCAGAACGTCTTTGCCCGCATCAGGGCGTCGCGGTCGCAGAGATCGGGGTAGCGTTCCATCTTTGCCAACGTCTTTGCCCGGAGCCCTTTCATGAAATGGGCCGTGTATAAGGGGCCGAGCCCGCGTTCAAGGTACCGGCTCCCAGCGGCCAGATCATAGGGAACCGAAACGCCAGCAGCACAGGTGACATTGGCCGGGAGTTGATCTCCCTGCTCGCCTAGCCACTTGAGTGCGACGTTCCCCCCCAGGGAGACCCCGACGACACGAATATCGACGTCCGGGTGCTGGGCGATGAGAGTGCGGACCACAAAGTCGATGTCGGACGTTTCGCCGGAATGGTACAGCCGACGCGCTGTGTTGATGACCCCATCGCACGATCGAAAGAGCATCAGGTCGGCCGACCAGCCGCGATTGCGGGCCTGGGCCAGTAATCCCTGCGCGTAGTTTGACCGCACCGTTCCCTCGAGGCCGTGAAGGACAAGGAGGTGCGGGATGCCTTTTCGGATGATGCCGGCGCGTGCCAGCGAGAGGTGGTCGTCGTCAGGAGTAATCCACCGCTCGATGCGGTCATGGACGGCGGACTGCCGACGCACCTTCTTGCCCCAGACCGTGGGGAGATGAGCGCCCGGGAGCCACCACGCGTGGCGATAGTCCGATTTGATTTCAGGCATTCTCGGGGTTCGAACCACGAAGACGAAAAGAGCACGACGGCGAAGAAGACGCTGGATCGACTGGTTGCAGGGGCGAGCCGCCTTGCTGCCCAGTATTATAGTAGCCGTCCGCTATCTACTATCCACCATCTACCATCTACCGTTCCGTGGAAGTCCAGATCTTCGGCATCGCCAAGTCCGCAACCACCCGCGCAGCGCAGCGATTCTTCGCCGAGCGGCGAGTAAAGGTGCACTTCGTGGATCTCAAGGAACGCGCAGCGAGCAAGGGTGAACTGCAACGCTTTGTGCAGAAGTTCGGCGTGACCGCGCTGATCGACAAGACAAGCCGCCGCTACGCGGAGCTGGGCCTGGGCGCTGCCCGGCTGGATGACGCTCACTGGGTGGAGAAGCTGGTGGATGAGCCGTTGTTGCTGGCCATGCCCTTGGTGCGCTGGCAACAGCAACTGACGATCGGTGAGGCGGTGGCCGACTGGAAGGCGTGGACGGAGGCCGACAAGTGATCTGGGTCTATGGTGGCTTCCTGCTGTTCGTGTTCCTGCTGTTGGCACTTGACCTGGGCGTTTTCAACAAGAAGGCGCATGCGCCGTCCATGAAGGAAGCGCTTGGCTTTACCACGGGCGTGGTGGTGCTGGCGCTGATGTTCACGGTGTTCGTGTGGGTGGCGTATCACAACCGCTGGGAGGGATTGGGTACTCACCTGGACGCGGTGGACAACCAGATGAACGACGGACGGCTCGCGGCGGTGAAGTTCCTCACCGGCTACGTGATTGAGCTGTCGCTCAGCATGGACAACGTGTTCGTGATCGCGCTGCTGTTTGGGCACCTTCGAATCCCCCTGGTGCTGCAGCACCGGGTGCTTTTCTGGGGGATACTGGGCGCGCTGGCCATGCGCGGAGTTATGATCGGCGTCGGGGCCGCATTGGTGGCGCGCTACCACTGGGTACTCTACCTGTTTGGCGCGTTCCTGGTGTACACTGGCGTGCGGATGCTGCTGACCAGGGATGAGGACGACGCTCCCGGGGAAAGCTGGGTGCTGGCCCAGCTGCGCAAGCGGTTCCCGATCACCGAGGAGTTCCACGGTTCGAGCTTCCTGGTGAACCTGAATGGCCGGACCTTCCTGACACCCTTGATGGTCGCCTTGGTGCTCGTGGAGACGACAGACCTGATCTTCGCGGTGGACAGCATTCCGGCGATCTTTGCGATCACGGCCGATCCGTTCCTCGTGTTCACCTCGAATGTGTTTGCCATCCTGTGCCTGCGGTCGCTGTATTTCGGGTTGGCTGGCCTGATTGAGCGATTCCGCTACCTGAAAGTGTCGCTGAGCGTGATCCTGGCACTCGTCGGCGTGAAGATGCTGGCGGTGCGCTGGCTGCAGTCATGGATTGGCGAGAGCCTGAACCTCTGGATGCTGGGGCTTGTCGCGGGAATCCTGCTGCTGGGGGCGATGGCCAGCATGATGGCCGACAAGAAGGAGGCGACGCCTTCGTAGCGTCGCCTCTCCCCACGCAGCGAACCCTTCCGGGGGAAAGACCATGCACTGCCTTTACGCTTGATGGCAAGGCACGCGACCGTCATCAGGACAACCGACAAGGCGCTCCTTGAACGCATTGTCGCTTCCGGACTCGACTGGCTGATGCTCGATGGCGAGCACGCGAGCGTCGGGTTGCCCGAACTGACGACCATGCTGACGATCATCGGCGAACGCCTTCCGTGCTATGCGCGCGTTCGCGCGCTTGACAGCGCGCTGATCAACCATGCGTTGGAATCCGGAGCGACAGGCGTCATCATCCCCAACGTCGATACCCCGGCGCAGGCGGAGGAATCGGTGCGCTGCGTTCGCACCTCCCGACGGTCGCGGGCCAGGGTGGTGGTACAGGCAGAGTCCGCCCAGGCGGTGCGGAATATCGAGGCCATCGTGCGAACTCCGGGCATCGAATGGGTGCTCATTGGTCCGCACGACCTGACGCGAAGCATGGGGATTCCGGAACAGTTCGATGATCCGGCGTATCTCGAAGCCGTCTCCGTCATTGAATTGGCATGCCGCCGGGCAGGCGTTCCGCTGGGGATCTTTGGAATGACCCCGGAACTGGTAGCGCCATACGAGGCCCGCGGATTCAGCTGGCTGCTGACGGGAATCAACCGGCCCGCCTGAAAGATGACCCGGAAAGGGTTAGATTTCAGGATGACAAAACGCACAACCGATACTCCCGAAGCGGGGTTTTCCGCCCTTGGCCTCGATCCACGCCTGCTCGATGCGCTGACGGCCCTGGGCTACGAGGAACCGACGCCGATCCAGCGTGCGGCGATACCTCCGCTTCGGGCGGGTCGCGATGTACTCGCGGTGGCAGCCACCGGCACCGGCAAGACCGCCGCATTTGCGCTCCCGCTGCTCCATAACATCGACCCAACCCTGCCGCCGCGATCTCGCCTCGCCGCCCTGGTGCTGGTGCCGACGCGCGAACTCGCCATGCAGGTGGCAGAGGCCATTCATCGGTACGGCAAGCCGTTTGGCGCGTCCGTGCTTTCGATTTACGGCGGCGCGCCAATGGAAACACAGATTCGTTCGCTCAAGCGCGGCGTGGACGTGGTGATTGCGACGCCAGGACGCGCGCTCGACCACATTCGGCGCAAGACGCTGCATCTCGACCACGTCAAGACGGTCATACTGGACGAAGCTGACGAGATGCTCGACATGGGATTTGCCGATGATCTCGAGGCCATCCTCAGCGCACTTCCGGCGAAGCGACAGACGGCGCTGTTCAGCGCCACGATTCCGGCGCGCATCACCGCGATTGCCAACTCGCATCTCGACAACCCGGAGGTGGTGCGGATTGCACGGGCTGCCGTGGCGGCAGGCGAAACCGCGAAGGTTCGGCAGGTGGCCTACATGGTGCCGCGCGCGCACAAGATGGCGGCACTCGCGCGCATCCTCGACGTGGAAGCACCAGAGAGCGCCATTGTCTTTTGTCGTACGCGCACCGAAGTGGACCAGCTCACGGAATCGCTGGCGGGGCGTGGATATCGCGCCGAGGCGCTGCACGGCGGGTTGTCGCAGGACCAGCGTGACCGCGTGATGAAGCGCTTTCGCGCCAAGGGAAGCGACCTGCTGATCGCCACCGACGTGGCTGCCCGTGGCCTCGATGTGAAGCACGTGACGCACGTGGTGAACTTCGACGTCCCGTGGGAGTCGGATTCGTACGTGCACCGCATTGGCCGCACCGGTCGTGCCGGTCGCGAAGGCGTGGCCATTACGCTGGCCGAGCCACGCGAACATCGCTTGCTGCGCAACATCGAGGCCGCGACGAAGCAGAAGATCGAGATTGGCACGGTGCCGACGGTTGCCGACCTGCGGACGCGACAGCTGGAGCAGCTGCGTGACCAGGTGGCTGCCTTGCTGAGCGCCGGGGAGCTCGACCGATACCGTCCGATCGTCGAGCAACTCGCCGAAGACTACGACGTCATGGACATCGCGGCGGCCGCCATCCGTCTGGCCGCGCGCAAGGTGGAGAGCGAGAGCGCGCCGGATGAAATCCCGAACATGACCACGCGCGGAGGTGACCGGGATGCCCATACGCCGCGTCCGGCACGACAGGGACGCCGCGAGTTCGCCGGCAAAGTGGGCGGCAAGGTGGCCAAGATCTACGTGGGCGCCGGTCGCAAGCTGAAGATCCGCCCGGGCGATATCGTGGGCGCCATCGCCGGCGAAGCCGGACTCGGGCTCGAGGAGATTGGCGCAGTGACGATCGGCGACCGGCATTCGATCGTGGAAGTGCCGGAGGACAAGGTTGAACACATCATTCGTGCGCTGTCGGCGAGCACCATCAAGGGGAAGAAGGTGCGGGTGCGACGGGATCAGGCGTAGATCGGTGCTTCTCGCACGGAGACCGGAGCGGCACGAAGGGCACAGAGAACGATAAAACACTTGAGGGGGTGTGGCGGAGAGTACGGTCCACCACACCCCCTCAGAAGTTGTTGCTGTTCTTCGTGCTCTTCGTGCCGCCCCGGTCTCCGTGAGAGACAGACACCGGAAATGACAGACGGGGCACCGGTTGATCAAGTCGGCACCCCGTGCGTTGTCACTTCGGCTCAGTTGTATCCTACGCCATCACCATCGGTGCAGGAAACCAGAGTCCTGCGTCTCGGGCCAAGGCTGGTACCATGCCCGAAGCTGCCGCGAGGGCATCGAGAACGTGTTCCATGGTGAACGGAACAGCGATATCCTCGATGGCGTATCGGATCTCGTCATCCCTCCAATACGCATAGCCGATGCGTAAACGGTTTGCGTTGACTTCGTTAAGCCACGCACAGAGATCCTCGCTGAACGGCACCTCGGAGCACACAGTACCGAGGACCCTTACCACGGGCGGCTCCTCTTCCACCTGGATTCCCAGGGGAACGCCATCCACTCCAACCACGATCATCCCCGTCTCGTCGATCTTAAGTGTGCCCTCCGGCACATAGGGAGCGAGGCCAGCAAGGACTCGCTTGATGAGACTTTGTCGATCGGAACTGGAACGGCGAAGCGTCGATGACTTGGACGGCGTCGAAGACCGCTTGGCTCGGGCTGGTTTCCTGCGCATTAACGGCATCGGAATCACCTCCCCGAAGTGGACGCAGGACCACCATGCATCCATTTTCGGAAAACGGAAATAGTCGATAGCCCGACGCCAATGTGAGGTAACAGGGAGTGTGCGCGTGGCGCGCCATTCGGCGCCTGCATAAGGCGTGCCTCACGACCTCCCGGCGGGTCACGTCGCCCCACAATATCACGGACTCGCACGGAAGCCGCGGACTCATCGACACTTCCGCCGCCGAATGCCACGCGAGAGATTCTCGGGAGCCCCTTCCACCGAGCCCACCATGACGACCCGCCGCGACTTCCTGCAGGTGTCCGCCACGGCCGCCACGGCGACCGCTTTCTCGCCACGCCATGCTGCCGCGTCGGGCCAAGGCAGGGCCGACGATCCGCCGGCCATCGCCGCGCTCAAGTCGATGCGTGACCAGGCGAAACCCATCACGGTCGAGGAACGGCGAACGCGCCTGGAGCGCGCGCGCGAACTGATGCGTGCCAACAGGCTCGATGCCCTCATGCTCAACGGCGGCACGTCGCTCGACTACTTCACCGGCATGAAGTGGGGCCTGAGCGAACGCCTGCTGGCCGTAATCATCCCGGTGCAGGGAAACGCATTCCTGGTGACGCCGAAGTTCGAGGAGGAACGTGCCCTCGAGCAGGCACGCACCGGTCCCTTGGGGACTGGCACCGAGGTCATGGCCTGGGAAGAGGATGCGTCTCCCTACGAGTTGATCGCCAAGGGGCTTCGCGCACTCAATATCGCCGCCGGCACCCTGGGGATCGAGGAGACGGTGCGATGGCAGTTCAGCGATGGGGCCGCCCACGCCCTGCCGCAAATGACGCTGGCCAGCGCCACGCCGGTATCCGCGGGCTGCCGGATGATCAAGGACGCGCATGAAATTGCCCTGATGCGACTGGCCGCGCACGCCACACTCAAGGCGTACGAAGCCGCCTGGAAGTCGATGAAGGAAGGCATGACGCAGGCCGAGTTCGCCGCCCTCGTCAGCCGCGCCCACGCGAAGCTCGGCTTCGACGGTGGCGCCGGCGTGCAGGTAGGGCAATACACCGCGCTGCCGCACGGATCGACAACGCCGCAGGTCGTGCGTGACGGCTCGATCCTCCTGATCGATGGAGGATGCCGGGTGGAGGGCTACAGCTCCGACCTCAGCCGCACCTTCGTACTGGGCAAGGCCACGCAGAAGATGAAGGACGTTTTCGAGATCGTGCATCGCGCGCAGGCCACGGCACTCCATACGGCACGGCCGGGAATCGCCTGCGAGGCGGTTGATGCGGCCGCGCGCAAGGTCATCGTCGATGCCGGCTATGGTCCGGGATACAAGTACTTCGGGCATCGCGTAGGGCACGGCCTGGGAATGGACGGCCACGAGTGGCCGTACCTGGTAAAGGGGAACATGCTGCCGTTGCGGCCGCACATGACCTTCAGCGACGAACCGGGGATATACATTGCCGGGGAGTTCGGCGTGCGCCTCGAGGACGACCTGCACATCACGGAGGATGGGGCGGAACTATTCACCCCACCGAGCGAAAGTCTCGAACAACCATTCTAGCGTACTGACGCTGTACGCTCGACGCTGTACGCTGTCAGCCCTGCGCCGACCATCGACTATCGTCCATCGTCCATCAACTATCGACCCGTCAACGCATGCCCCGTCCCGACTTCGAAGCCCTGGCTCGCCAGCTTGACGACACCGGCGAGTTCAAGGTGTTGCGCCGGTTCGTTCCCCGTTCGTCCTATGGCGAGGTCGAGGGGGACGAAGGGACGCGCACCGCGCTCTTTGTCGACGTGGAGACGACGGGAATGCACTGGATGACCGATAGGATCATCGAGTTTGCCGGCGTGCCGTTCACGTTCGGCAAGGACAGCGGGCGCATCATCAATGTCGGCACTCCCGTCGTGTCGCTGGAAGATCCCGGGCGTCCCGTGCCGCCGGAAATCGTGCGCCTGACGCACATCACGGACGAGATGGTCGCGGGCCAGCGCATCGACGACACGGAGGTGAAGACTCTCGTAGACAGCGCGCAGCTGGTAATCGCGCACAACGCCAGGTTCGACCGGCCATTCCTCGAGGCACGATTCCCCTGCTTTGAAGACAAACACTGGGCCTGTTCGATCAACGACGTGCCGTGGGATGCACATGGCATGGGGTCGGTGAAACTCGGCTGGCTCCTCATGGAGCACGCCGGGCGGTACTTCAGGGCGCACCGCGCCGAAGACGATTGCCTCGCGGCCATCCACATTCTCGCCACGCCCTTTGCCGACGACGGTTCGCTGCCCATGCAGCACCTGCTCGAGGCGAGCCGAAAGCATACGGTCCTGGTGCGCGCCGTCAATTCGCATTTTGACACCAAGGACCTGCTGAAGGCGCGCAACTACCAATGGGACAATGGCACACCGGATCGCGCCAAGGCGTGGCAGAAGGAAATCGCCGAAGAGGCGCAGGAAGAGGAGCTTGCCTGGCTTCGGGAAACGATCTACAGGGGCAAGGGCGCACCGGAAACGAGGAAGCTGACGGCACGCACCCGGTATTCCGGGCGCCGCTGAGGCGGCTTCCCCACAATCACTCCTGACGCCTTGATTTCGATCCTGTTCGTTCTTGCCGCACAGACAGTCTCGGTCCAGGCGACTGCCGTGTCGGTTGTACGCGACACGGCGACTTACGAGTCGACGGCGCTTCGCGCCATCATCACCGAGGCGGCCCGCTTCAACCGGCGCGTCCCCGCCGGCCTCGGGGCGTATCGCGCCCAGACGGAAAGCGAGATTTCCATTGGAAGCCAGCGGCCGGACAAGGGGGAGCAGTCCATCTCGGTGGAACAGATCGCCAGCGAACTGAGCTGGAGCCGGACCGGGGCATTCGAACAGCGGATCATCGGCTACCGCTCGCAGGCGGCAGGACTTCAGTTCGCGTCCATCAGCTTCTTCCGCGACGCGTGGGCTGTTCCGTCACTCTACGGAAACCGGCTTGCGCTGCTCTTCGGACGCGACACGACAGGGCGGCGTCCAATAATGCGACGGTCGCGAATCGACCGGTCGACGGTCTACGCCATCCACCCGCTTGCTGAGGATCGCGAACGGGTCTACCGCTTTCGCGGTGGCGACACTGTCGAGGTACTTCAGGTCAACGGTCGTGCCATACCGGTTGTCCGCGTGGAGGTCGAACCAAGGGACGGGATTCCCGACGCCACGGTCATCTTCACCGGCGAACTCAACCTTGACGCGAACCGGAAGCACATCATCCGGATGCGGGGGTATTTTGCGCGGGTTGGCGGCCCGAAGCCGAAATCGGGGCTAATGCATCAGGCCAGACTGCAAGGCATTGCCTTTGTGGAACTGGTGAACAGCGAAGTGGAGGGGGCCTACTGGCTTCCCTCGTACCAACGCTTCGAGGCCCAGGCCACGGCGCCGTTCATCGGCGACACACGCGCCGTATTCCGTATCGTGTCGCGTTTTCGGAATTACGAGATTACCGGCCCAGGCGGTGCGGTCACGACCGGTGATCCGGCCGCGGCGGACACGCTGCGGCCACTCAAGCACCGGCTGTCGTTTGCTCCCAGCGACTCGATGAACGGCTTCACTGCGTGGCGCAGCGAGATGGGAACGCTCAGCTCCCGTGTGACGGCCACGGACTTCGACGACGTTGCCCCCGACCTCTGGCGCGTGACGGGGCCGCCTCGCACCAGCGCTCGCCCAGAGCGGATGAACGACATTGTGCACGTGAATCGCATCGAAGGCGTCTGGACGGGACTCGGTGTCATGCGACAGTTCCGCGACGAGGTGCCCGGATTGACCGTTCGTGCAATCGCCGGGTATGCGTGGAGCGAGCGAACGGCACGCGGCCGGGCCGTCGCCGAGTACAGCCAAGCGCGCATGCGCTACGGCATGCGCGTCGGGCGATCGCTCGACATCACCAACGACTTTCGCGTTGCGTTTGACTCGGGCAATTCGCTGAGTGCGATCGTCGGCATCGATGACTACGATTACGTAGACCGGCGCTCGGCGATGTTGTCGGCGGCCCGACTGCTGCGCGATCGTTTCGGCAGCGCCGTGCGCATTGACGTCGGCTTGGCCGACGATCGCAGCGCGTCCATGTCGATGAAGAAGGGTTTGCTTGGCGGGAGGGAATTCCGCCCCAATCGCAATGTGCGCGAGGGACGTTATGCGCGCACGGCGCTTACGCTCGATTGGCGCCCTGACATCGGCGGCGAAATGATGCGTATTGGGTATGGGGGGCGCGTGTACTATGAACGCGGCGACGGCGACCTCGACTATCAGCGCATCGAGCTGCGGGGGACAACACGCTGGAATCACGGCCCGGTCACCGTTGCCGGGCGGGCAGATGCCGGGCAGGTCTTCGGGGCGATCATTCCACCGCAGCAACTCTTCGAGCTGGGAAGCACCGAGGCGCTTCCCGGATACGGCTACAAGGAATTCGCCGGCAATCGAGCCGTGTTGCTGCGCGGAATGGCGATGTACCGGCTTGGCGTGTGGAGGGCTCCGCTACGCCTGTCCGCGCGGTTATGGCTGCCCAGTCCTTCACCCGCGCTTGCCGTTGGCGTACAGGCAGGGTGGACCGATGTCTCCACCAGTGCGGCACGCGATGCCATGGCCGAGCTCGGTCGCGCACCCGACGCAACGCCGCTCGCACTTTGGCAGCCGGTGTCCCGTGCGAGCGATGGCATGCGCGCCACGCTTACTGCGGGCGTTCGTTTCTTCGGCGGAGCGGTTGGGCTGATGCTGGCGCGTCCCCTCGACCGGGGCAGCAAGTGGCGCCTGGAGCTTACCTTGGGGCAACAGCTCTAACAGACGACAGACGACGGACGACGGACGATAGATATGGAGGAGGGACCGCGAGAATCACTCCGCTATCCTCCATCCGCCATCAGTTACCGATTCTCACCTACAAACGCGATTTCCGGCACCAGGTGCTGCCCGAATTTCTCCTCGACCATGTGCTGCGCGTGCGCAATGAGCGCATGTACGTCGGCGGCGGTGGCACCGCCCAGATTCACCATGATATTGGCGTGGATATGCGAGATCTGCGCACCGCCCATGCGGAACCCCTTGAGGCCGCACTGGTCGATGAGCCGACCGGCGCCAACTCCTTCGATCTTCTTGAAGATGCTTCCGGCGCTCGGGTGATATTCAAGCCACGGATGCCGCGAGCCGCGCCACGACAGGTTCTCCTGCATGACACGGTGCATGACCGCCGTATCCCCGGGCTCGAGGGCAAAGGTCACGGCCAGCGCCACATGCCCGCCGCCATGCAGGAGGCTGGTGTCGTAGCCAAAATGCATTCCGTCACGGTCGACCAGGCGTCGGTTTCCGGTGGCATCGAGCAGCTCGACGTCGCGTACCACCTCGGAAATGAACATCGTCCGGGCGCGTTCCGGCGCCGGCGACAGGAAGTGCAGGTTCTGCCAGATGGCACCACCGACCGTGCTCGGAATGCCGATGTAGTGCTCCAACCCGGACAGTCCACGGCCCACGACCTGGGGAATGAGTTCGCCAATCACGGTTCCGGATTCGGCCCGGACCACCCCGCCGTCGTGGAACTTCAGGTGTGTCGCAACGTTACGAATGACCAGTCCACGATAACCGAGGTCGCCAACCAGGATATTGGCACCCAAGCCGAGGACGAAAAAGGGAATGCCGAGCTGCCGGGCGGTGGTTACGGCAGTAGCGAGTTCGTCGCTCGACGTGGCATCGTACAGGACGTCTGCCGGGCCGCCTATCTTGAACGTTGTGTGCGGGGCGAGCGGGACCGAGGTTCGCAGGTGCTCGCGGCCAAGCGCCGGGGACAGGGCGTCGATGAGGGCAGCAGGGGTAGGCAGACTATTCTCCGACATTGAAGATGCGATCACGAATCATACGACGGCTCGCGCGCTCCGCCAGCGGCATACGACTCCTGGCGTTCGCAGTCACGCTGGCGGTGCCGCTGGCGGTGACGCTGGCTGCGCTGCTGCCGGCACCCCTGGGTGCGCAGCGTGCCGACCTCGAAAAGGTCATTCGCCGCTCGGTGCTTCGCAATGGACTCGAGGTCGTGGTGGTGGAGAACCACGGCGTGCCGCTGGTGACGCTCGAGGTGGTGGTGCGAAACGGCGCATTCACCCAGACACCGGAGTTTGCCGGGCTCGCGCACCTGTACGAACACATGTACTTCAAGGCGAACGACCGATATCCCGAGCCGGAGCAGACCATTGAGCGCGCGTCGCAGCTCGGCGCCGTGTTCAATGCGTCCACGCGCGAGGAACTGGTGAACTACTACCTCACCCTCCCGTCCGATTCGATCGCCGCCGGCCTCGACTTTCTTGCGGCGGCGCTGCTGTCACCAAAGTTCCTGCCGGAGGAGTTGGCAAGAGAGCGCGAAGTGGTGATCGGCGAATACGACCAGAACGAATCGAGTCCATTCTTCCGCTTCGACCAGGAAATGGGACAGCGGCTCTGGACCACCCAATTCAGCCGCAAGAACACCATCGGTAACCGCGACGTCATCCGCGCCACGACACCCGCCAAGATGCGGGCGATCAAGGACCTCTACTACCTGCCAAACAACTCGTTGCTGATCATCGCCGGCGACGTGAACCCCGACGCCGCCCTCGCCCAGGCCACACGCATTCTCGGGCCATGGAAACGGGGGTCCGATCCGTTCACCACCGCCCCGGTGCCGCCCATTCCACCGCTGGCCGGGACGGTCGGCTATATCCGTGAAGAGGCGGTGAACACCGCGACGGTGCAGATTCAGTGGCACGGACCCAGCGTGCGGAAGGACGAAGACGCCACCTTCGTTGCCGACGTCTTCAGCGACCTCCTCAATGCCCCTGCATCACGCTTCCAAAGGAAGTTGGTGGACAGCGGCCTCTGGGAAGGCGTGATTGTGAACTACTACACGCTCAACAACGTCGGCCCAATCACGATCAGTGGCCAGGCCAGTCCCGACAAGCTGCGTACGGCGCTCAGGGCGCTCGACGCCGAACTGCGTGAAGCCGTGAAACCCGGGTACTTCAGCATCGAGGAGCTGAACGCGGCCAAGGCACAGCGGGCCGTGTCATCCGCGTTCGGAATGGAGCGCAGTTCGGAGTTTTCGCACACAATTGGCTTCTGGTGGAGCGTCTCCGGACTGGAGTACTACCTGAAGTACGTGGACGAAATGGCGCGCCGCACGCCGGTTCAGTTGCAGGACTACGCGCGCAAGTACATCATCGACAAGCCGCACGTGGTCGGTGTGCTCCTGTCAGCCGAGGCACGTGCGCGGCTGAAGCTCACGGAGGACGAACTGTCGCACTGGGGGGTGCCGGCTGTACGGCCCTCCCCGCCTTCGACGCCCGTCCGCCAGCGCTCCGTGCCGGAAGGGTGCCACTGATGCGCGCACCGTGCATGCTTGCCGTTCTTGCGATGGCCGTACCGGCCGGAGCGCAGCAGGTTCGGAGCACCCTTTCGTCCGGCGCCGCTCAGCAGGTCCTCGCGGCAAACGACACGTCCACCACGAGCTACAGTCTCAATGGCATCCAGGTGATTCATCGGCAGGGCACCGCCAACCTGGTGGTGGTGAACCTTTACCTGCTGGGTGGCGTGCGCAATGCGACACGCGAAACGGCCGGAACGGAACCCTTCTACCTGGCGGCGAGCGAACAGGGGACCGAGCGTTACCCCAAGGATGCGTTGCGCCGGAGCATGGCGCGGACGGGAAGCTCGATAACCCTCGACGCGAACGATGATTGGACGCTGTTCGGCATTCGCACGACGACCGAGGTGCTCGACTCGGTGTGGAACATCTTTGCCGACCGGTTGCTGCGGCCGCGGCTCGACCCCACGGAAATCGACTTCATCCGCAAGCAGGCCCTGAGCGGCCTGCGCCAGGTAGATGAACACCCGGATCCGCTCATCGAGCGTTCCGTCGACAGCATCGCCTTTCGTGGCCATCCGTACGGGCTGTCGCCCATGGGAAACGAGGCCTCGCTGGCGACGATCACCCATGAATCGTTGCTGAGGTGGAGGCAGGAACAACTGGTGAAGTCGCGCCTGCTGCTCGTGGTCGTGGGCAGCGTGTCCCGCGCGAAGCTCGAACAAATGGTGGCGTCGTCGCTTGGAACCTTGCCGGCGGGCACGTACGCCTGGACGATGCCCGACACGCTGCCGGCCCGCGCGTCGTCGCTCACCGTCATTCCCAGGGTGCTGCCGACCAACTACCTGAGTGGCATCTATCGGGGGCCGCGGGCGAACGACAGGGATGCGGCGGCCCTCCGCGTGGCCACCGCGGTGCTGTCGGGGCAGCTGTTCAGCGAGATCCGTTCAAAGAACAACCTCACCTACAGCGTAGCGGCTCCGTACCACGACCGTGCGCTCGTGTCCGGGGGACTGTATGTCACGACCACCCTGCCGGACTCGACGCTGAAGATCATGCGTGACCAGGTGCGCCTGATGCAGGATGTCACCATTCCGACGCAGGCACTGGCGCCGCTCATCCAGCAGTTTCTCACCGAGTACTTCCTCGACAACGAGACGAGCACCGCCCAAGCGGACTTCCTGGCGCGCTCGCAACTGTACAAGGGCGACTGGCACCTGGCCGTTCGGTTCATGACCGACCTGCGTGCGGTCACCGGCGAGGATGTGCGGCGCGTCTCGCGACGATACCTGCGGGATGTGCAATGGGTATACGTTGGCGACCCGGCACGTATCTCCCGCCGGCTGGCCGAGTCGTTCTAGCTAGTGGCGCGCCGCAAGCGCGGTGCGCACGTCGTCGAGTCCCACGCCCAGGGCGCGCAGCGCCACGAGCGCATGATAGAAGATATCCGCCGCCTCTTCGGTGGCGCGCACGGCATCGCCATCGGCGCAAGCCGTCACAAACTCAGCGGCCTCTTCACCGATCTTCTTGAGTCGCAGGTTCCGGTCAGCCAGCAAACGCTGCGTGTACGTTGGCATCCCGGCTTCGGTGGTGGCCGACGCTGCGCGCTGGCGAATGGTGGCATCCACCGTGGAAAGCATGTCGGCGACCGGGCCGGTGGTGGCAAAGCACGAGACCGTCCCGCTGTGGCAGGCAGGCCCGGCCGGGATGACACGTGCAAGGACGGCGTCGGCATCGCAGTCGGCCTCCAGCGAAACCACGCGCTGCACGTTGCCGCTGGTGTTGCCCTTGTGCCACAGCCCGCGCGTGCGCGAACGGTAGTGCATTTCCCCCGTGGATTCGGTGCGCTCGACGGCCTCGCGGTCGGCGTGGGCCACCATCAGCACGGCACCGGAGCTGGCATCCTGCGTGACGACGGTCACGAGCCCGCCGTTCTTGGAATAGTCGAGCTGGTCAGCGAGCGGCATCAGCACTCCAGAGCAGGGCGCGCGCCGAGTCGGCCAGCGCACCGTTGGTGGCAATGGCATCTCCGGCGAACGCGTCACGGCGGCCGTTCCATCCGGTGAACACACCGCCGGCTTCCTCAATGATGGGAAGAAACGGCGGCACGTCCCACGGGTTGAGGATCGGGTCGATCATAACATCGGCCCGGCCGGTCGCCACCAGCAGGTAGCCGTAGCAGTCGCCCCAGCCGCGGCTCACCGCGGCCTGGCGTGACAGCACGTCCCAGCCCGCCCGGCGGCCGGCCGCCGGAAAATTGCGGTCGTCCGTCACCAGCACCGTCGCTTCGTCGATGCGGGCGACCTCGCTGACGCGGCAACGTGCGTCGTTGTGCCAGCATCCGGCACCCGGCGCCGCGGCAAGGTACTCGTCAACGGCCGGGTAGGCCGCCGCGCCGGCCAGCACGTCATTGCCCTCGCAGACGGCCACGCAGGTGCCCCACAGCGGGACGCCCCGCACGAAGCTCTTGGTGCCGTCGATCGGGTCGAGTATCCAGCGGCGCCCGCTTGCCCCCGGCGTCTCGCCAAATTCCTCGCCGAGGATGCCGTCGGCCGGGAAGCGCGCATGGATCCATTCGCGCGCCAGCTGCTCGGCGGCGCGGTCGGCCAGCGTCACGGGCGAGCCGTCACGCTTGGTCTCGACGGCGACGCCGCGTTTATAGTATCTAAGTGCTACTAATGAAGCGGCGCGGGCCACCTCCAGCGCGGCTTCCATCAGCACGGAGGGCGTGACGTTCACGCGGCCTCCCGCACGGGAAGTCCCGCGGCGCGCAGGGCGTCCTTCAGTGCCGCCACCGTCACCTGGCCGTCGTGCAGGATGCCGGCCACGAGCGCCGCATCGGCGCCGCCGCGCACGATGGCGTCGCGGACGTGTGCGGCGTTCCCCGCCCCGCCGCTGGCGATCACCGGTACGGTCACCGCGCCGGTCACCGCCCTCGTCAACTCGAGGTCGTAGCCATCGCGCGAGCCATCACGGTCGATGCTCGTCAGCAGGATTTCCCCGGCGCCGCGCCGGACGCACTCCACCGCCCAGCCGACGGCCTCGAGGTCCGTGGGAATGCTGCCGCCGTGCGTGTACACCCGAAACCGGCCGTCCTCCCACTTGGCATCGATGCTCGCCACGATGCACTGCGCACCAAAGCGCCCGGCGCCCTCGCTCAGCACCTCGGGATGCCGCACGGCCGCGGAGTTGAGCCCCACTTTGTCGGCGCCCGCCCGAAGCGCCGCGGCCACGTCGTCCACCGTGCGAATGCCGCCGCCGATGGTCAGTGGAATGAACAGGCGCTCGGCGGTGCGGCGCGCGAGGGCGAACAGGGTTGCGCGCTCCTCGGTGCTCGCCGCGATGTCGAGGTAGACGATCTCGTCGGCCCCATCGGCTTCGTAGCGCGCCGCCATGTTCGCGGGATCGCCGACGTCACGGAGTCCCTCGAACTGCACGCCCTTCACCACGCGCCCCCCTTTGACATCCAGGCAGACGATCAGTCGCCGCGAGAGCATCAGCCGTTCTCCAGGGTCACGGCACCCTTGGTGCTGAACACGGTGCCGGTGTCGGCGAGCGCCTGGCGCACGGCGAACCCGAGCGCCTTGAAGGCGGCTTCGACAATGTGATGCCGGTCCGCGCCGCGCAACACACGCAGGTGGAGCGTCACCTTGGCGGCGTCGCAAAACGATCGCATCCAGTGATCGTACAGCGAACTGGGAATAGGCCCGCGATAGTACGGACGCCCCCCGGCATCGAGCACCGCGTGCACGAGCGCCTCGTCCATGGGTACCGTGCGTTCACCGTAGCGCGCGCAGGTGGATGGCAGCACCCGACGCAATGCCTCACCCACCGTCAGCGCGACGTCCTCAATCAGGTGGTGCCGCAGGTCGCCACTGGCCACGATGGTCAGGTCAAGCCCGGAGTAGCGCGCGAGGGCGGTCATCATGTGATCGAGAAACGGGACGCCCGTCCTGACGTCAGCGTGCCCGCGACCAACGGCCATTTCCACGTGGATGTTCGTCTCGGAAGTCTTGCGGTCGACGGCGATCATTGGGAGAACTCCTCGGCGAGCACATGGGGATCGATGGCACCGGTATAGAGTGCCATGCCGATAATGGCGGCGGACACGCCGCGATCGTCGAGCGCACGGAGGTCAGCCAGCGACCCGATTCCCCCCGAGGCGATGACGGCAAACGGGGACACGTCCACGACATCCTCCATCAACGGAAGGTCGGTACCCTGCATCTTTCCCTCGCGATGCACCGCGGTGACGAGCAACCCGGCGAGGGGCAGCGACGATACGTCCTCAACCACCTGGACGACGTCGCGCTCCAGCGTTCGGGCCCAGCCACGGGTGGTCACCTTGCGCTCGCGCACATCGGCCGCGAGGATGCAGCGTCCCGGGTGCAGCTCGGCCATGCTTGCCAGCCAGTCGAGATCTTCGAGCGCACGCGTGCCCAGGATCACCGACGCGGCGCCGGCTTCGAGCAATGACGCGATGTCTTCTTCGGTGCGCACACCACCGCCCACCTGCAGGACCGCCGCCTGATCCCACAGCAGCTGGATAACGGACTTGCGGTTCGAGCCCCGTCCGGTGGCGGCATCGAGATCGACGACATGGAGGCGGGAAAACCCGGCGGTCGCCCATTGCCGGGCCACTTGGCGCGGATCATCAAGGCGCACCTGCTCGCGGTCGTACTCGCCGCCCACGAGTTGCACCACGTGCCCTTCTCTCAGGTCAATTGCGGGAATGGCAAGCATGCAGGTCAGCCCGGGTTGACGTCAGTGAGGAACTGCTGGATGAAGGCCACGCCCGGTGCCGAGCTCTTTTCCGGATGAAACTGCACACCCAGGGTGTTGCCCACGCGCACGGCCGCGGCAAAACGATCGCACTCATGCGTGCTCCACGCCACGACGCATGAAGGATCGGCCGGTCGGCAGACGTACGAGTTGGCATAGTACGCGGTATGCAGCGCGGCGCCCGCAAAAGCGGCGTCGCTTGGCTCCTCGAGCGTGTTCCACCCGATCTGCGGCACCTGTGCAGCGTTCAGCCGGGTGACGCGTCCGTCGATGAACTGCAGTCCGTAACCCGGTCCTTCGTCGCTCTCGCTGAACAGCAGCTGCATGCCGAGGCAAATGCCAAGGCACGGCAGGCCACGGAGCAGCGCATCGCGCGCTGCGTCGCGTGCATCGGCCATGCGCACGGCAGCGGCCGAAAACGCCCCGACACCCGGCAACACCAGCACGTCGGTCTCGAGGGCCGTACGCAGGTCGGTATCGAGTCGTACCACACGTCCCGGCGCCTCGAGTGCCTTCACCAGCGAATGCAGGTTTCCGGCGCCGTAGTCGAAGACCGTGATGATCACGCCAGCACCTCGCGCAACGCGCGCACGAACTGCTCAACCACCGGCCACGGCGCCATGCCGGCGCGCAGCACATCGCCATAGACCGGCAACGCGGAGAACGCCCGTACGGCAATGCCACGGGCAGCCAGTTGCCCGGCCACCTTGCAGGCGTCGGGCACCGGCACGCAGACGAAGTTGCCGCGTGAATCGAGCGGAGCAAGGCCGAACGCGCGCAAGGCGCTCACCGCACGTTCCCGGCAGTCGACCGCCTCGGCGGCATGCTGCCGCATCCACTCATCGTCCTGTTCGAGTGCCGTCACGGCGGCGCGCTCCGCCACGGCATTGAGTTTATACGGTCCACGTGCCTTCTGAACCTCCCGCACCAACGCTGCACTCCCGATTCCGTAGCCCACGCGAAGACCGGCCAGGCCCCACGCCTTGGAAAAGGTCCGCACGACCAGCAGTCGCTCGAGGGCCGGCGCTTCGGCGCGCAGGTCGGCGAGTTCAGGGGAGAACTCGGCATATGCTTCGTCGAGGACCACGATTGCGTCGCTCTCGCGCACGATGCGCCGCACTACGTCGGCCGGGGTCACGGTTCCAGTGGGATTGTTCGGCGAGCACAGGTAGATGATGCGCGCACCGGTGGCCAGGATGGCATCGGCATCGGCCGCACCACTGGCCGTGAGGGGAACGGCCACGGGAACCAGGCTGTTGAGCCTGGCGAACACCGGCACCATGGAGAATGACGGCGACGGGTGCGCCAGGACGGCCCCGGGTTCAGCAACCGCCCGGAAGGCGGCGTCGAGCACGTCGTCAGACCCGCACCCCGTGACAATTTCGTCCGTGCGAATGCCAATCGCCGCTGCGAGCGCCGTCGTCAGTGCGCCGCCGGCGACATCCGGGTACTCCGTGAGCGCCGTGGCTTGCGTGGCACGCACCGCCGCGAGCGCCGCAGGTGGCGCGCCGAACAGGTTGGTGTTGTCGCGCAGGTCAATCGGGCACGACGAAGAACCTGGGGCATAGGTGGCCACGTCCCGCAGTGAAGCACGCGCAACGTCGAGTGATGTCATGCGGTTCCCCCGATCCACTGTCGTGCGGCTCCGGCATGGGCCGGGAGTTGCTCGGCGTCGGCCAAGATACCAACGTCATTTGCCAGCGCTGCCGCCGCATCGCGCCCTATCCGCTGCCAAGTGGTCCACCGGAAGAAGTCGATGGTGGATAGTCCCGAATACGCGCGCGCCAGGCCGCCGGTGGGCAGGACGTGATTGGCCCCACTCATGTAGTCGCCAAAAGCCACGCTCGCGCACTCACCCACGAAGATCGTTCCGGCACTGCGTAACGACGGCACGATTGCGTCGGGCTCGCGGACGGCCACCAACAGGTGCTCGGGAGCCCACTGGTTGGAGAAGGCCACCGCTTGATCGAGCGATGCGGCGAGCAGCAGGGCACCGCGTCCGGCAAGCGCGGCGGCGACCACCTGCGCACGCGGCTCCAGCGGCACCCATTCAGCCAACCGGCGATCGACCGCGTCGAGCACCGCCGCCGAGGTGCAGACGAGCACCACCGCCGCCATGGGGTCGTGCTCTGCCTGCGCCAGGAGTTCGCGTGCCATGACGTCGGGCGACACCGAGTCGTCGGCGATGATGAGCAGTTCGCTCGGCCCCGCCGGTGAATCGATGGCGATAACGCTCGATACCTGCACCTTGGCCTCGGCCACGTACGCATTGCCCGGTCCAACGATGCGATCGACCGCAGGAATGGTGGCGGTGCCGAAGGCCATGGCCGCCACCGCGCCAGCACCGCCCACGGCAAAGAGGCGATCGGCGTTGGCAAGTTCGGCGGCGGCCAGCAACACGGGACTGGGGAGGCCATCTGGGCCCGGAGGGGAGCAGACAATAATCTCACCGACGCCGGCAACCCGCGCGGGAACCACGCCCATCAGCAACGAACTCGGGTACGTGGCGCGTCCGCCTGGCGCGTAGACGCCTACACGCCCCAGCGGATCCGGACGACGGCCAATGATGATTCCGTCGGCCGTGGTGACTTCACTTGCGACGGGACGAAACGCCTCGTGTACCTGCCGGATGTTCGCCGCCGCCCGTTCGAGTGCGTGGCGCAACGCAGGATCGAGCGCCGCGAGTGCCGCGCGCCAGGCGGCCCGCGGAACTTCGAGGGAGACGAGCACAGCGTTGTCGAACTCGCGGGCAAGGGCAACCAGGGCGGTATCGCCATCGGCACGCACCCGGGCGATGATCCGGCTGGTGCGCTCGCGTACCGCGTCGTCGCTCGAAGTGACGCGGTCGAAGAGCACGCGGCGCGCGTGCGGGTCGAGCGCATCAATGGAACCGCGGACGGCCAGCTCGAGCGCGCTCATGCCATCAGTCTCTCGATGCGGGTCACCAAAATGCCTTCACCACCGACCGCCTTGAGCTGGTTGATCGTCCGGTAGATCGTGGCTGCCGGAGAGACAGCATGTACCGCCACCATCGAGCCACCATTCATGACGTCGATGACCGTGGGTCCACTGATGCCCGGCAGGATTCGCTTCACTTCATCGAGGCGCGCACGCGGTACGTTGGCCATCACGTAGCGCCGGTCGCGTGCGGCGAGCACCGATGCCAGGGAGGCCGTAAGCTCGTCGAGCGATTGTGCCCGCGCGTCGTCACGCGGCCGGCGCGAGACGATGAGGTGAGCAGTAGACTCGAGCACGGTGGCCACTTCGCGCAGGCCATTCACGCGAAGGGTCGATCCGGTGGAGGTCAGGTCAACGATGATGTCGGCGATGCCGAGGTGCGGCGCAATTTCCACGGCGCCAGACACGGGCACCAATTCGGCGCGCTTGCCGGCGCGCAACAGGTAGTCGCGCGTCAGGCGCGGAAAGACGGTGGCGATGCGTGATGACTCGGGGACGTCGTCAATGGTGCGTACCGGGGAGTCCTCGCGGACGGCGACGACCAGGCGGCAGCGGCCGAAGGAAAGATCGAGGCGCGATTCGAGGTCGCGCTCCGACTCCCTCACGAGATCCCACCCCGTGATGCCGGCGTCGGCTGCGCCGTCGGCCACGAACTCGGGGATGTCCTGAGCGCGCACGAAGATGGCCTCGAACTCGCCGCCGAGCGAAGCGACGAGCGCCCGTTCGGACGACGAACGCACCTCGAGTCCGGCGTCGGCGAGCAGGGCGCGGGCATCCTGGTTGAGGCGCCCCTTGTTTGGAATGGCTATGCGAAGCATGTCGGGTATGGAGAAGGGGACACGGTGAAATACGGGGTAAAGACGGGAGGGAACGAAAAAGCCCGTCGGAGGTTCCGACGGACTCGAGGGACTTGGCTTGAAAAGGCGCTGTTATGCCACCTGTTTGATCAGCCGCACGCGTACGTGCTCCCCCGACCCGTCGGGCCATGGTGATGCAGGTGGTGGTGACGGCGGCTGTTCATGACAAGAGAATCCTAGCGGAAGATCCCGCTGTCGTCAAATTGGGACGGTGGCGGAGTACGCCCCAATCCGAAAACCCCCGGGGCCCGAGCCCGGAAACCCGATCGCCCAGGACCGGCCGAGAATCCCCTTCAATTGCCGAAAATGGCAGGTAGATTGAATGTCTCGAGGGGAGCCCCCCGAGGATGCGAAATCCAATCATCAAGATCGGTTCCTGGAGGAACGTCATGCGGTTCATCGGTTCGGCGCTCGTGGCGAGTGCCCTAGTTCTTGGCGCGTGCGGTGGTGGTGAGAAAGCGCCGGCGACGGACAGTGCGGCTGCTCCGGCAGCAGCGGCAGCGGCACCGGCTACGAAGAGCACGGCGGCCCCAATCACGGGGACGACGCATGAAGTGAAGATGATCGGTGACGCGAAGAGCTATCGCTTCGAGCCGGCGAACATCACGGTGAAGGCGGGCGACGGCATCAAGTTCATCTTCGTATCCATGGGTCCGCACAACGTGGCCTTCGACCCGGCCGTAATCCCGGCTGACGTGAAGGGCCAGCTCGACGCGAACATGGGTTCCGAAAAGTCGGCCGAGCTTTCGAGCAAGTTCCTGATGAACGTGGGCGATTCATTCACGCTCTCGCTCGGCGGCATCAAGCCCGGCTCGTATCCTTTCTACTGCACGCCGCACCTCGCCATGAACATGAAGGGCGTCATCACGGTACAGTAACGGACGCGTCGTCACGCACGACACGTTGACTGACGGGCGGGTCCGGACTCCGGACCCGCCCGTCTCGTCGTAATATCCCACCATGCCGAGTATCAACCGCAACTCGACCACACTCCGCGCCGACTGGTTCGCGGCGCGTGCCCTGCTGGCCACGCGCCGGCTGCGGGCATTTGTGCCGGCCGGGCTTGTGGCGTTCGTACTCGTGTTCGTCACGGTCTTTGCCGTGCGCCGCCCGCCCGCCGAGCGCGCGGCCAGCGTCAAGCACGCGGCTGATCGCGCGCTGGCGACTCAGCGCGACACGCTTCCCCTCGTGGACGAGGTAAGGAACGCACGTTCCGAGCTTGCGCTACGCGACTCGGCCCTTCAGGCGCTCCTGTTCCAGGCAGAGACGCGCGCGGCTGCACCGGAGCTTCCGACCAACCTGCTGCGCGTTCGCGATTCATTGCGCACAACCCTCGCCCAGCTGGACGGAGCGCTCACCCGGGCCATCAAGGCGCCTCTCGTGGCATCGTACCTGGCGCTTGCCAACTCGCGGGCCCTTCGCAGGATGAGTGGAGTGCAGGAACTCGTAGATACACTTGGCCAGCTCGATAGCGTACGACTCACGCTTGACCCGGTAGCGACGCCGCAACGGGAGTTTGCCGAACTCACGCAGCAGTCCAACGCCATTGGCGGGAAGTTGCAGGAAATCGGGCAAGCGCAGCGGGCTATCGTGGCGCGGCAGATCTCGACGGTTGAAGGAAGTGTGTCCGCTCGCACCGGAAGCGCGGTCACCAGCGACACTGTGGCCGCCGCGCGCCTGGCGCTCGACAGCGCGCGCACCAAGGTGGCGAGTGCCGAAGCGTTGCTGCGCGAGGCAAGGCAGTGGCATGCAACGCTGCGTGCGCGCTCCGATTCCGCCGAGAACGTCCGGCTGACGCAGGTCCTTGGGGCATCTCCCATTGCCGCCGCGATTGCCGCGTTGTTGGTGGCGGGTGTCCTGATCTTCACTCTTGCCGTCGCTGCCGAGGCGCGCCGTCCCGGCGTCGCGCACGCGCGAGAGGTGGAGCGCCTTGTCGGTGTTCCCGTATTAGGCACTGTACTCCCCGCGCATCTCCCGGGCGAAGGACGCGCACGGCTGCGACTCGGCACCGGCATCGATCCGTTGCGCATGGTCTATCTGGCGTTGACGGCAAGCGGGACGCGTGAGCGCACCGTTTGCATCACAGGGGATGACCCCGACGTGGTCGCGGCGGTAGCCGGTCGTCTTGCCGTCAGCGCCGCAGCTGACGCGCGCGCGACCGTCGTGGTGGATGTCGCGCCAGGGACTTCGTCGGTGTCTCGGTACTTCGGTGAACGGCACGAACCAGGTTTCTCCGAAGCCATTGCCGCAGTTCGTCTATGGCGCGAGGTGGCTCGTTCCGTCGGAGCGAGCGAAGGAGTCGGGCTGGATGTGGTACCGGCCGGAGCGCGTCGGACGGATACCGCCGAGTCGGTGGCGATGGCATCGAACCGCAGCGAGTTCATGCTGTTTGCGTCCGAGTACGACTTCACTGTGATTGCGGCAACGAATCGTGAGTCGTTGGAAACGGCGGTGAAGCTGTGTGGGAGGCCAGCGACTATCTACGTGGCGCGCATCGCGAGAACACTTCTGTCGACGATGACGGCCGAAGTCAGGGTTCTTCAGGGTATTGACCTCGAGTTGCACGGTATTCTTCTCGTGGACGCCAGTCTCAAAGACTGATATTTTAAGTATTTGGCGCATTGCTATCGCAATAATGGCTTTATAGTGGCGTTATAGTTTGGCTGTAAGAGGGCTATTTCGCGCTATCTGTGGTCTCCAAAATACCGCAGAGACCTGTCGGATTGAAGCCACGTGGTCAGTTGCCGCACTGCACGATCGCTACAGGGCTGAACTGCATCGCTCCACGGGACATCAATCTCGAGCCAAACGGGTGTAGCGGGGCGTGGTACTCATCTCCATTGTGCTTATGCAGCCGCATGTCGCCAACACTATGTTTCGTCACGCCGCCCCGTGCCGGGGCCCTTCCAGACGCCATGACCGGCTACTCCGACCGCATCAACCACGCGTTTGCCTTCGCGGCCAAGCACCATGATCGACAGGTGCGAAAGGGCATGCGATTGCCCTATGCCACGCATTCGGCCAATGTCGCCCTCATCCTGGCGCGATATGGCCAGTCCGATGACACGGTGATTGCCGGAATTCTGCACGACGTCATCGAGGACTGTGTGCGCGAGAACTGGACGCGCGAGATGCTCGATGAGCGGATTGGCGAGAAGTTCGGCACGGTGGTGATGGAGACGGTGCTGATGGTGGCGCATCGCAAGGTGGACGATGACGGCAATGAACTCGACAAGCAGGAAAGGAAGTCCGACTACCTGCTCCGTCTGGCAGATGCCAGCGACATGGCGCGCTGGGTGTGCGCTGCGGACAAGATCCACAATGCGAGTTCCATCCTGGCCGATCTGCGCCGTACGGTTGATCCGGAATCGGTGTGGGGACGCTTTTCCGTCGGCAAGGAAGGGACGATCCGCTGGTACCGCGCCGTGTACGAGCGACTCAGGGAGGTGGGTTTTTCGGCGCCGATCGTCGCGGAGTTGCGCGACGTGGCTGCAGCGCTCGAACAGTCGTCCGACATCGGGGCTGGACAATCGGGCGGGTAGCCCATTCACTGCCCCTGCAAGCGCCGAATTTCAGCTCGACGGATAGGTGCGCACGACGTAGTCGTTGAGGATCACCAGGAATTCCTCGACGATCCGGTCACCCTTGAGCGTCTTGAGCAGTGCGCCATCCACATACACCGGCGCCTTGGGTTCCTCGAACGTTCCGGGCAGGGAAATGCCGATATTGGCGTGCTTGCTCTCGCCCGGTCCGTTCACCACGCACCCCATCACGGCGACCTTCATTTCCTCCACGCCCGGATGCGAAGCGCGCCAAAGCGGCATCTGCTCGCGCAGGTAGGTCTGGATATCTTCGGCGAGTTTCTGGAAGTACGTGCTGGTCGTTCTTCCGCAGCCCGGGCAGGCAGTGACTTGCGGAGTGAATGAACGCAGGCCGAGTGACTGCAGGACTTGCTGCGCCACCCGCACCTCCTCGGCGCGGTCGCCGCCAGGGCGCGGTGTGAGCGACACGCGAATGGTGTCGCCGATGCCTTCTGCCAGCAGCAACGACAAGGCCGCCGTCGAAGCCACGATGCCCTTCATGCCGAGCCCGGCTTCGGTCAGACCGAGGTGCAGCGGGTAATCGCAGCGCAACGCGAGCCGGCGATACGCGTCCACCAGGTCCTGCACCTGCGAGATCTTGCAGGAAATGATGATCTGGTCGTGCCGAAGGCCCACTTCTTCGGCCAGTTCCGCGCTGCGCAGGGCGCTCTCGAGCATGGCGTCGATGTAGACGTCCTTGGCGGTACGCGGGTTCGCGGCGGTCGCGTTGGCATCCATCATCTCGGTGAGCAGGTCCTGGTCGAGTGATCCCCAGTTCACGCCCACGCGCACCGGCTTGTCATTGTCCACCGCAATTTGCACGATAGTGCGAAAGTTCTCGTCGCGACGCTTGCCGCCTACATTGCCGGGGTTGATGCGGTACTTGGCCAGCGTGCGGGCCGCCTCGGGATACCTGGCGAGCAGGAGGTGTCCGTTGTAGTGGAAGTCGCCGATAACCGGTACATCGACGCCGGCATCAACCACACGGCGCACCACCTCGGAGACGGCAGCGGCAGCGGCCTCGTTGTTGACCGTCACGCGTACCAGCTGTGAGCCGGCGCGCGCCAGCGCCAACACCTGATCGGCCGTCGATTGGGCGTCGGCGGTGTCGGTATTGGTCATCGATTGCACCACGACAGGATGCGCCGATCCCACGGCGACATTCCCAATGCGTGCGGTGACGGTCTGGCGACGAGGAGAAAAGACCACGGCGGGCGGGGCTGGAGACAACTGGTAAACTAACGACCGATGGACGCCAGCGGTTCACGGCGCGATCTTTCTCCCAGACTCCCTGTCCAGGAAGAGCGGATCATGTCTGACGCGCGTGCCCAATCCCCCTCCCCAACTGCTGAACCGACGCCTCCGTTCCGTACCGGCTTCGGTCGTCGGCACTGGGGCAAACTGACCCTGCTCACCGTGATCCTGGTGCCGCTCATCGGCATGTCCCTCTGGGTGGGCGTAACCCTGAGTTATACCTACTCCGAGGGGACGCGCACGGGGTATGTGCAGAAGCTTTCGCACAAGGGCTGGATGTGCAAGACGTGGGAAGGCGAACTGGCCATGACCACGGTGCCGGGCACGGCGCCGCAGATCTTCAATTTCTCGGTTCGCAGCGACTCCGTGGCCAAGGAAATCGAGAAGATCGAGGGCGCACAGGTACAGCTGCATTACAAGGAACACCGCGGGGTGCCGACGGCGTGCTTCGGCGAGACGACGTACTTCGTGGATGGCGTGAGAGGAACCAAATAGGAGCTAGATGCTAGATGCTAGGAGCTAGGTGCCGAGCATCGAGCCCCTAGCACCTAACTCCTAGCTCCTGTTCACTTGAACTCCGCACGAATCCTGACCGTGCGTGCCAGTTCGTCCGCATTTTGCAGTATCTTCTGGCGCAAGTCGAGCGGAAGCCTGGGGTGTTCGCGCAGGAACTGCCGTACGATGTCCAGCGCAGAAGCATCCGTCTGGCCGCTGAGGAAGGCGCCGAGCCACGATCCCAGGAAGAAGATGCGTCGGTTCGCCTGGATGTAGGGGAGTGAGTCGAGCGCCGGCCGCAGGTACCCGCGGGTCATCGTCCGGTGCTCGAGCGAGTTGAACGCCCCCAGTGATCCGCTGGCCCAGTCTTCATTGAGCGTCGTGTCGGCGAAGTAGCGACTGAAGTACTCAGCCTTGCTGGTCAAGGCGCCACGTGCAGCGCCGACCGTGAAGGCACGCCGCCGCCCGTCTGGCGTTCCGTCGCGCCTGACCTGAGCTGCGAGCACTTCGTCGGCATCGGCGGCACCCAGCACCATCAGGTGCGTGACAATCTCCCATCGGAGCGGATCCTTGACCGCGTCGCCGGCGGCGGAGTCGGCAGCGAACACGTCACGCAGGTGCGTGAGCGCCGGCGACGTGCGCGAGAGGCTGACGAAGGCATCAAGATACGCGCGTCGGACGCCATAAGGGCGCGCCCTGTTCCCCGCCCCGTTCCACAAGAAATCCTCGACGCTGGTTTGCAGTGAATCGCGCGCCGCGTCCACGAGATATGCGGACATGGCACGCGTGAGGCGACCGAGCTGGCCTGGCACGATCTGCTCATCGGCCTCCGCGGGAAGGTCGCGCAGCACCACGCGCACGAAACGGGCGGGATGCAGCCGCGCTGCGCGAACTTCATCCCACAGGGTACCCCAGAGCATGGCACGCAAGAAGGGATCGGCCACCCTTGCAAGCGCACCATCCAGCAGAGCCTGGCGACTCGCCGGATCGAGCCTCACCAACTCGTAGCCGTAGTCTTCGGCATTGGAGAAGATGAAGAGTGGCGCGGGCAAGCCGCGCGCAGCGGGGATGCTGGTGCTCGGACCGCGCAAGTCGACGTCAATCGACCTAAAGGAAGCAATGGTGTCGGTACTCCCGCAGGGATCGATGCAACGTGCCGCCAGCTGGGCGAGCACCACGTGCGTCCGCAGCGGCCAGCTTCCCTGCCCGGAAACGGCGGGCTGCACCGGAGTCTGCGCGAGTTCCAGTCGCTCGATGTGTCCGTCCTTCAGGGTGAGGCGCGTTTCCACCTCGGGCATTCCGGGGCGCAGCATCCACTGCTTTCCCCAGGCGGTGAGGTCCTGCTGCGAAGCCTGACCAACGGCCGCGAGAAGGTCCTGCCACGTGGCGTTCGCATACGCGTACCGCTGCAGGAACAACTGCACGCCGGCGCGAAATGCCGAATCCCCAACGCGATAATTCAATTGCTTCAATACAGAGGGCGCCTTGTTGTAGACGATGGCGCCATAGTTGCTCTTGGCCTGGTCCAAATTGCCAAGTGATTGCCAGAGCGGCGTCGTGCCGGCGGTCTGGTCGACGCCATAAGCCGCCGGCTTGTTGCGCAAATAGAAGGTCTTCCACGCGCCGCTGGTGGAATCGAGGTCGGCAAGCGCCTTGGCGGCGATATACGTGGCGAATCCTTCTTTCAGCCAGAGGTCGTCGAACCAGCGCATGGTCACCAGGTCGCCGAACCACTGGTGCGCAACTTCGTGCAGAATGGTGGAGAAGCGGCCAAGCTGGCGTGGAAGGGTCGGCCGCTCGCGGAAGATGAACTGGTCTTCATTGTAGAAAATGGCACCCGGATGTTCCATGCCGCCGAACGGGAAGGCGGGAGCGAGCACGAAGTCGAACTTCTCAAAGGGATACGGGCGCGCGAAGTAGCGTTCCATCCAGCCGATGGCGCGTTGGTTGAGGGCGAGCAGCGTGTCGAGGTCGGCCTCCCTGGCGCGTGAGGCACGTACGAGCACGCTGATAGTGCGCCCCTGCACCGTAGACGAGGCGCGCTGCCACGGGCCGGCGGCAAAGGCAATGAGGTAGGTACTCAGCGGACGCGTTTCGGCAAAATGGTGCGTGAGCGCGGCAGCGGAGGTG
>Ga0334722_10001443_pt1 | contig 29735 bp, 27 predicted proteins | sample C3_bottom_MG_FD_207210 | JGI IMG/M metagenome (GOLD analysis project Ga0334722, IMG submission 207210) | Sediment microbial communities from Yellowstone Lake, YNP, Wyoming, USA - C3_bottom | ecosystem: Environmental > Aquatic > Freshwater > Lake > Sediment | place: USA: Wyoming | collected... | reverse complement strand
AAATCCTCAGTTCTTGTCACAGTGTACAGCGTATCACCAACGGCGTTACTTACCATGCCGGGTATGATACCACAGGAGGAGCTAATTGACTACCCCCTTTTGCCTCAATATCCATAGTCCTCATGGCAAGGAGTTCGTTGCGCTCATATCCGAGGTCGCTGCAGGCCTTGTCGTTAACATCCAGGAAGAGACCTGTCGCAGGGTCAAGGACGAATATGGCGTCGTTCGACTGATTCAGCAGATTTTTAAAAAGCAGATTGGATTCCTCAGCCCGCTTCTGTTCGGTAATATCCGTAAGAAAAGCCATAAAGGCCGGGCCGTCCGGGAGGTTGACTGTCTGCACAGCAACGCTTACAGGAAAACGCGAGCCGTCTTTCCGCAGTCCTGTTTCAACATATTGCGTCGGCGCAGGCTCTCCGCGCATGCGTTTTTCAGCGCGTTTCCGTATAATTTCGCGCGATTCCGGCGCCCACTGGTCGAATATCGGCTTTCCCACAACCTCATCGAGGCTGCTGAAACCGTATTGTTCGAGGTACTTCTGATTCACATAGACGGTTTTGCCGTTACGGCTGATGCTGACCGCAACAGGGGCCTTGTCTATCAGATTACGGAACATCTCGTCGGCTTTTCCGCCGGATTTAATAATTGGATTAAACGGCATGGTTAATTAATAAATACCACCTTTGCAAAGGCGCCGCAAGGAGAAAGAAATCCCGGGCAGGAAACCCGGCCTCCAAGGGCCTGTAAAACCCATTAATGCCGGATACTGTTTCTTTAAGGTCCATGCGTAAAAACAACTGTTTTGTTTTAATTATTCCCTTCCGTAGTATAAAATTGTCTGGTATATTGTTGCCGGCGCAATACATTGGACACCTCAAAAAAAATGACTACAGAAGAAAAAGACCTCTATCAGACGATCTTCCAAAGCATGCATGAACCTGCCTTTGTGATGGACCGCAACATGCGTATAACCGAAGCCAACAGGGCTTTTGATGACTTTTTTTCGTTGTGTCCGGCGCAATACAGCAACAGGAAATTTGATGAGGTTATCGTCTTTTACAGACGTGGCAGGAATTTCCTGCCGGCTCAGGCGTTCAAAAAAGGCCGGCCTTATTTCCGCGCCGAGGCCGCAATAAGAACAACCGCAGGGAAAAAGACCTTAACAATAAGCTGGTCCGCCCTTGACAACGGCAGCGGAAAACCCGAAGGCTGGATAGTATTGCTGAAGGACATCACAGTCCGCAAAAAGGCTGAAGATGAATTAAAGCGGCGGCGCAGACAACTTCAGAACCTTGCGGCCGAACGCACCGCCGAGATGAGGACCGCCATCAACTTTCTGACCGATGAGATCGAGATGCGCAAGCGCAGCGAGGAAGCGCTGAGGGAAAACGAGGCGAGGATGCTGCAACAGCACGGCATGAAAGTCCTGGGAGAAATGGCCGGCGGCATCGCCCACGAGGTCAGGAACCCGCTGCATGCCCTTATGTCGGTTACCGAAGCTCTGGGCATGGCATTGCGCGACAACAGCGACGTCGATGAATACATCTTTCATATACGCACACAGGTGAAGCGGCTTTCAACTCTCATGAACGACCTGCTGGAACTGGGCAAGCCGGTCGAGCCTTCCCGACTGCGGAGGGAATCCGTTGCAGACATATGTTCCGCTGCCATAGCCTTGTGGAGGCAGTCCGCCGCTGATAAGGCCCGTGAGGTAAAACTCGTCCTGCCTGAGGACCAAAGCGGGTTATTTGTCGAAGCCGACAGCCGGCGTATGCAGCAGGTCTTCATCAACCTGCTCGACAACGCCTCTCACCACAGTCTTTCTGAAGATGAAATAAAAGTCGTTTTACACGGACCTTCCGCAGGTCTTATCAAAGTCCATGTTTCGGACAGCGGCAGCGGCATCCCCCAGGAACTCCTGCCCAGGATATTTGAGCCTTTTTTTACCACGAGAAAGGGCGGAACAGGTCTCGGCCTGACAATCATAAAAAATATAATCGAATGCCATGGGGGCTCAATGTCCGTCTTCAACAATGCCTCCCGCCGCGGTTGCACGGCTGAGGTCTCTTTGCCGGCGGCCGGCGAGGCTTTGGCTGAAGAAATGTCGGCTGAAGAAATGTCGGACGGAGAAATGTTGAAATGAAACCTGATATCCTTCTTGTGGACGATGAACCCTCGGTTGTCTTCGGGTTTTCCAGATTCTTTTCAGGAGCGGGCTATAGCCTTACCAGCGCCTCTTCCCTGGCAGAGGCAAGAGAGGCTGTCGGTTCGCAAAGATTTGACGCGGTCATACTTGACCTCAACCTGCCGGACGGAAGCGGCATGGACTGGATCAATGAGCTTCGGGAAGGCTATCCGGGAACCGCCATTATTGTGATAACCGGGGCCGGCGACGTCCCCCTGGCGGTCGATGCCATGAGGCGCGGGGCAGACAACTTCCTCACAAAGCCGGTAAGCCTTTCAGACCTCGATATCTTTTTGCGCAAAGGACTCGAAGCCGGCGCGCTAAGGCGAAAAGATATGACACAGCAGCTGCTGTCAAAAAAGAATGAACCCTATTTCGGCGCAAGCGCGGCCATGCAAAAGACGCTGCAACTCGCCTCCACTGCTGCCGAAAACAATTCCACAGTGCTTCTTCAGGGGGAGACCGGCTCGGGCAAGGGCATTCTGGCGAAATGGATTTATGAAAACGGCGCGCACAAAGCGGGCCCTTTTGTAGATATAAACTGCTCCGGACTCAAGGGAGACCTTCTTGCAAGCGAGCTTTTTGGCCATGTAAAGGGCGCTTTCACATCCGCTTCCGGCGAGCGCAAGGGTCTGATAGAGGTCGCCGACGGCGGCACCCTCTTCCTGGACGAAATAGCGGACATGGAACTTTCAGTGCAGGCTCAGTTCCTGAAGGTCGTGGAAGAGCAGCAATACAGAAGACTCGGAGATGCCAGAGTTCGCAGGAGCAACTTCAGGCTGATAGCAGCCACAAACAGGGACCTTGCCGAAGAGGTCCGCAGAGGGGCCTTTCGTCCTGATCTCTTCTTCCGCATCAATGTCTTTCCAATTGAGATCCCGCCGCTGCGGCTGAGGCTTGAAGACCTGCCCGAACTCGCACGACGTATACTTTCTTCCTTAAAGGCCTCAGCCGTAATCTCTCCCGAGGTGATGCCCCTCCTGCTTTCATATCCGTGGCCCGGTAATGTCCGCGAGCTGAAGAACGCGCTGGAGCGCGCGGTCCTTATTTCACGCGGCGGCCCGCTCCGGCCGGAGCATTTCCCCGGACTGCTCGAATGGCCGACGCCGGAGGAATCCCCGCGGGCCGGAGACCGGGATCTCGGCCTGATAGAGAGGGACCATATCAGGAACGTGATCGGGGAAGCAGGCGGAGACATGAAAAAGGCTGCCGAAAAACTGAAAATATCCCGGGCCACCCTGTATCGTAAACTCAAAAAGTTTTCCTAGTCCGTCATAAGCACTTCGTTTCAACCACCGCCTTCTCAGCCGTCTCATTCTCAACCGTCTCATTTTTGGGATAAAAAGTATCGGATTTGAGAAACGCCTTTAACTCACTCCACGACAAAACCCTTATTTCACAGGCCTGTTTTGTCTGCTAAACTGTGGTATATGTTTTGCTCTCTTTACAGGGATTGCCGGAAGAGGGAGGATGAAGAGCATGTTATCGACAAAAGAAGCCTGCGTAATTAAGAGAAGGGTCCTTATCGTAGACGATGAAACCGCCTTTCTGCTCGCTATAAAAAGACTGCTCACCGGCCCGGACATTTCGATAGATACGGCAGCCACTCTTGACGACGCAATCGCCCTGCTGCATTCGGCCGACTTTAACGCTGTCATTACAGACATCAGACTAACTAATGTCCTGGGAATGGAAGGGCTTGAGATACTCAGATATGTAAAAGAACACAGCCCAGGGACGGTCGTCGTCATACTGACCGGGTATGGGAATACCGGGATCATGGAAACCGCCTACAATATGGGAGCAAACGTATATCTGGAAAAACCGGTCCCCCCGAATATTCTGAAAAACGTCCTCGAAAATTCGTGGCGGAACTGATGGCACACAGGAGAAACGGGTGACCGCAAAAAAAACCGTAGGAGAACTGGTCGACTGTCTGCAGGCCCTTGAGGCGCTGACCGCCGCGACCGAGGATGAATTTCTCTATATCGGTTCGAGGATGAGAGACTTCCACCGCCGGGCCGCAACCATAGCCGAACTGTCCGGTTCGGTCGCTGGGACCATGTCCGGCAAGGACATCAAAGAGACCACTGAAGGGCTGAACTCTCTTATGGAAAAAATGGCCCTGTATCTCACCCGGGCTGAATCCGGCATGGACGCCAGCATACGGAAACTCAAGGAGATCGAAGGCATAATACTGGAAATGCTTGGGCATCTTGACGGCCTGAGCGGCATTACCCAGATTCTGCGGGCCCTGGGTCTTTCAACCACCATACAGAATGCTGTTTTAAAAAGGCCTGAAGACGGGATCCGCGTTCTCGGCGACGACGTAAAGAAACTGTCCTCCGTGGTGATGGAGAAATCCGCAAAGATCACGGAAGATTCCAATTCGCTCCACCAGACCATTAAGGAGACTCTGGAGCTGCTTTATACGCTGGAGTCGAGCCGGCAGAAAAAAGTCGAGATTGTGCTAAAAAAAACCATGTCCAGCATAGTCACCCTGAACCGGAAATACGCTGCGGCAGCTACGGCGGCAAGAGAAATTTCGGACGGGTCTGAACAGATATCGAACAGCATAGGGACCGTGGTGACCTCGCTGCAGATACATGACATAACCCGGCAGCAGTTCGAAAGTTCAAAGGAGGCCTTCAACAAGGTGCTTGCCGGCATCGACAGGCAGCAGTCCGGCGATCTGCCCGCTGCCGTTGCAGACGATAATGACTTTTTTATGAATGAGGTGCTGGATGTCTGCATCAGTCAGAAAGCCCCTCTACGCAGGACGCGCAATACCTTTATAACAGCGGTTGACACTGTTATGGAGAATCTCCGCGCCATATCAGGCGCCATAAGCGGGATGCTCGCAAAGACGGAAGAGATAGCGGGCACGGACGGCGCAGGGGCCCAATCGGGGTTTTCAGGGATCGAGGCGACTCTCTCTTCCGTAACCTCTACTGTCTCGTCCCTTTCCGAAAATGCGGAGGGCAGGAAGGGGCTTGCAACGGCATTGGAGCTGATCGCGAACACCACGATGGAGATGACCGGCTTCATAAAAGAGATTGAGGAAATAGGCGACGACATCGAGCTGATAGCCTTCAACGCCTCGGTCAAGGCAGGGCGGATAGGCGAGGAGGGGATGGCGCTCAATGTGATCGCCGCAAATATACAGCGGGTATCGTCGCAGGCCAAGGGTCATACGGGCAGGATATCCGAAATTCTCAGATCGGTTGCCTCCTATACCGGCGATCTGAAGGCAGCCGTCAACTCCGGAACCGACGACTCCTCGGAGATAGAAACCCTGCTGTCCGGGCTCAGGGGCATGGTCTATTCACTCCGGTCGATCAACAGGAAGACCGGCGACAGTCTGATCAATATCAAAGAGTCGGGGAAGGTCCTTTCCTTCGACATAAATGAAGTCATCAGCCGCATTAATGTCCATACATATGTAAGGGATGCGTCTGAAGATATACTCGGCAATATGGACAGGATCGCATATACCGTCGGGAACATGCTCGGAAGAAAGGTCCGCATGGAGACGGTCCATGAAAAAGAAGACGCGGACGAAGGCGCTGAGACAGTAGAAGCCGGTCCGGTCCTTAGCGGCAGCCGGGAATTCGGCGACAACATAGAGCTGTTCTGAATGATAAATGTTGTGTCCGCAATCATATATGAGGATGCAGTAAGAGAAGACCTCGTAAGGAGACTGTATGAGCGATTTCAGATTTGAGATTGGGAGCAAAGGAGAGTTGAGGTTGGGCGGGCGGCTGACAATAGAAAACTCCGCAGGGATAAAGGCCGGGCTGCTTGAAGCGCTGGATGCCCGCGACAATATGGAGGTCTGCGTGGAAGCCGCCTCTGTTGCGGACCTGTCCCTGCTTCAGTTGTTGTGCTCAGCGCATTATACGGCGATTAAGAGGAACAAACAGTTCGTTCTGAAACAGGCCGGCGGCAATCTCGCTGCGGAAGCGGAGGCTGCGGGACTCGGCAGGCACAAGGGCTGCGGGCGTAATGCCGGCAACGACTGTCTATGGGCCTGCCTGGCCGCAAAGGGGGAAAAATGAGCAAGACGATCTTGACGGTTGACGACTCGGCAAGCGTGAGGCTGATGGTCAACTTCACTCTCAAACAGCTGGGGTACGAGATCATTGAGGCCTCCAACGGCGACGAGGCGCTCAGGAAACTGGCCAGGACCAAAATCCATATGCTTATTACGGACGTCAACATGCCTGAGCTCGACGGCATCTGCCTTGTGAAAAAGGTCAGAGAGATGCAGTCCTACAAGTTCATCCCGATCCTGGTACTCACAACCGAGTCTCAGCCGGAAAAGAGACGCGAGGGCAAGGAGGCCGGCGCTACCGGCTGGATTGTAAAACCGTTCAAACCTGATCAGCTGATCGCGGTGGTAAAGAAGGTCATGGGATGAGCAGCCTGGAAGACAGAATCAGGCGGGCCTTCATCGACGAGACCGTTGAAATCCTGTCAGCGCTGGAGGCGGCGCTGCTGCGTCTCGAAGAAGACCCGGCAGACTCCGAGGCAATTTCTTCGGTGTTCAGGTCTTTTCATACGATCAAGGGCTCCGGCGCAATGGCCGGTTTTGACGAGATGTCCGGCTTCACGCACGAGATAGAAAATGTATACGACCTGGTGCGGAGCGGAAAAATTACAGCCGGCAAGTCGCTCATAGATGTCACCCTCTCAGCCTGCGACCTGGTGCGGGAGATGATCGAAGCCCCGCCTTCAAATGAGCCGTTATTTCAGGCCAAAACCAATGAGATACTGTCGACCTTCAAGAGGCTTTTCCCGGAGACGGCCGGGACAAAAAAAATATCGATTACCCTGCCCCCTTCAGGACTGAACCCCTTTCTCTCAGCGGTTACGGGGAAATCAACGACTTACAGGATACGGTTCAGGCCCGCGAAGGACATATTTTCAAGCGGCATGAACCCGGTGCTGCTGCTGAATGAGCTGCGCAATATGGGGGACTGCAGCGTCGTAGCGCACATGGATGAAATCCCCGAACTTGCGGACCTGGACCCTGAAGCCTGCTATATGTACTGGGACGTAATACTTACCACTGTCAGGGACATCGATGCGATCAGGGACGTATTTATCTTTGTCGAGGACGGGGCGGAACTGAACATAGAAATCATAGACACTGAGGAAAACGGCGAAGCCGAAGATTACAAAAAGCTGGGAGAGATCCTGGTCGAAAAACATGAAATCTCCAGGGAAGAACTGGAAGACATACTCAAAGAAAAAAAAGGAGCGCCGCTGGGAGAGCTGCTTGTTGACAGGGGGCTGGTACGGCCTGCCGGCGTAGAGGCGGCTTTGGCCGAGCAGGAACATATAAGGGAGATGAGGGAAGGCCGTCAAAGAGCTGAAAATGCGAGCATAAGGGTCTCATCGCTTAAGCTGGACACACTGGTCAACCTCGTGGGTGAGCTTGTAACTGTTCAGGCGCGGCTGAGCCAAGCCTCGCTCCGCAGGCCGGACCCTGAACTGCTGTCGATTGCCGAGGAAGTCGAGAGGCTTACAGGCGAGATACGGGACAGCACCATGAATATACGCATGCTGCCTATCGCAACAACCTTCTCCAAATTCAGACGCCTTGTGCGGGACCTTGCCGGCAAGCTGGACAAAGAGGTCGAACTCACCACCGACGGAGGAGACACGGAGCTGGACAAGACAGTAATAGAAAAGCTGAACGACCCCCTTGTGCACCTGATCAGAAATTGCCTTGACCACGGCATAGAACTTCCGGAACTGAGAGAGGCTATAGGCAAGAAGAGAAAGGGCTCGATACATCTTTCGGCTGCGCATTCGGGCCCCAATGTGGTTATAAAGATTATAGACGACGGCGCGGGCCTCGACAGGGACGCCATCAGGGCCAGGGCAATAGACAAGGGCCTGATAGCAGCGGACAGCGATCTTTCCGAAAGGGAGATATTCTCACTCGTGCTGCTGCCGGGGTTTTCAACGTCCGAAAATGTCACTAGCGTCTCAGGCAGGGGCGTAGGCATGGATGTGCTGAAAAAGGCGGTGGAATCCCTGAGGGGCGCGATAGAGATAGACAGCAAGCAGGGCATCGGCACCGCAATAACCCTGAGTCTGCCTCTTACCCTGGCGATCATAGAAGGCTTGCTGGTAAAGATCGGGGAAGAGATGTTCGTGCTGCCGCTGTCTTCAGTAGAGGAGTGCGTAGAGTTGGCGCGCAAAGATCCGGCGCGGTCCGGCAACAGGCATATCGCCAATGTCAGGGGCGCGGTCGTCCCGTATATCCGCCTGCGTGAGGAGTTTGTGATTGCCGGAGAAGCCCCGGACATAGAACAGATAGTAATCGTGAAAGAAAGAGGCAGAAGGGTCGGTTTTGTAGTGGACACGGTAATAGGAGAATACCAGACGGTCATAAAGAACCTCGGCAGGGTCTTTAAAGATATAGAAGGGATATCAGGCGCTACTATCCTGGGCGACGGCAGTGTCGCGCTGATACTGGATGTCCCGAGACTGTTGGAGATAGTTGAAAAGAAGGAGGTGGAAGAAACCTGATTTTTTCCGCAGTGCGGCGTTGGGAGTGCTAAATAATCTGAAGGAGGAAGAAATATGCTGAAAAATATGAAGATAGGACCCAGACTTTTTTTGGGATTCGGAGTAATTCTATTGATTTTGATGGCGGTAGGAGGAGGAGGCTACTGGGGTGTTGAATCAATATCCCAGAAGACGATCACAATGCTTCAGACCGACGCGCAGCTGTCTGAAGATGCCTCCAGGGCGCGGGCAAATATTGTAGGCCTGCGCAGATATGAGAAAGACATTTTCTTAAACATAGCCTCCCCTGATAAGGTAACGGAATACAAAAAAGACTGGGACGAACAAAAGGAGCATCTTTTAAAAAGGCTGGACGCCCTGGATAAAGTCGTGTACATCCAAAGCGAAAAAGACATGTTCAAAGAAATGAAGGCCGAGTTCGCAAATTATGATTCCGGGTTTGCAAAGGTCTTTTCAATGGTGCAGACAGGAAAGATCAAGACCCCTGAAGAATGCAACGCGGCAATGCACGATTACAAAGACAATGTGCACAAGATGGAAAAGTCCGCCCAAAGTCTTGCAGAAGAAGGCAACAAGCGCATGGAGGCTGAAGAGTCTGTTGTAAAGGCCTTTTCAAAGCGCATAGCTCTGTTCATCTTTACCCTTATAGTACTGGCCCTTATCATAAGCACAATAGTAGGCCTCTTTATAACCAGGAGCATAGTGCTCCCGCTGACGTCGGGTGTGGAAGTGGCCAACAGGCTTGCTGAAGGGGACCTTATGCAGCACATTGATATCAACAGCAAAGACGAGACCGGTCAGCTGCTGCTTGCCATGAAGAACATGGTCGAGAAATTGCGCGAGATAGTGGCTGACGTGAAGTCAGCCTCGGACAACGTGGCCTCAGGCAGTCAGGAGCTTAGTTCCAGTTCCGAAGAGATGTCGCAAGGCGCGTCGGAACAGGCCAGTTCTGTAGAAGAGGTCTCTTCGTCCATGGAACAGATGGTGTCCAATATCAGGCAGAACGCGGACAACGCGCAGCAGACCGAGAAGATAGCGCTTAAGTCGGCAGGGGACGCAAGGGAAAGCGGCAGGGCGGTCAGCGAGACAGTATCCGCCATGAAGGACATCGCGGGCAGGATATCGATCATAGAGGAGATTGCAAGGCAGACAAACCTGCTGGCCCTCAACGCAGCGATAGAAGCCGCGCGCGCGGGCGAACACGGAAAGGGCTTTGCGGTCGTTGCTTCGGAGGTAAGGAAACTTGCGGAGCGTAGCCAGGCCGCGGCAGGAGAGATCACACAACTTTCTTCGCGGAGCGTGCAGGTTGCGGAGCAGGCAGGGGCCATGCTCGAAAAACTCGTGCCGGACATTCAGAAGACCGCAGAGCTTGTGCAGGAAATCAACGGCGCCAGCGCGGAGCAGAACAGCGGGGCTGAACAGATTAATAAGGCCATACAGCAGCTCGACCAGGTTGTGCAGCAGAACGCGAGCGCTGCGGAGGAGATGTCGTCGACCTCTGAAGAACTGTCGTCCCAGGCTGAGCACCTGCAGTCGACTATAGAGTTTTTCAGGGTTGACGACAAATCCCGCGGCGCGGCGCGGAGAGCCGTTTTCACGCCTGCAGCGCAGAGGAGTTCGCAGAAGATAAAAGTCGCGCATGTGCATCAGGCGGCAACTCAGGCCGGCAAGTTTCCCAGGCCGGGCTTGCCTGTAAAACCGGCGGGCGTTGCCCTGAACATGGGCGACAGCGGCAAGGATGCTCACGATGATGAGTTTGAGAGATTTTAGGGGGTGATGATATGAGTGTGGCAGGTATTACGGAAACGACCCAGTATCTTACCTTCAAGCTTGCGGATGAGGTCTTTGCGCTCGACATATCAAAGGTCAGGGAGGTGCTGGATTTCACATCGATCACCAAAGTGCCCAGGACCCCTGAGTTCATGCGGGGAGTCATAAACCTCAGGGGCAATGTTGTCCCGGTAGTGGATATGAGGCTGAAATTCGGCATGTCGAAGACCGAAAAGACAGTGAACACATGTATCATAATAGTTGAAATATCCCTTGACGGAGATACCACTGTGCTCGGAGCCCTTGCGGACTCGGTGCAGGAGGTCATAGACCTTGAGCCGAACCAGATAGAGCCCGCCCCAAAAATAGGAACGAGGCTGAACACGGAATTCATAAGAGGCATGGGCAAGCGCGATGAGCATTTTATCATGATCCTCGAAATCGACAAGGTATTCTCTGCGGACGAACTCTCGCTTGTGCAGGATGCGGGTGAAGCCGCACAGACGGACGAAACGGACGCGGGGACATAGGCGCATATCGCAAACATTGCATGCCGTGCAACTTTGACCGTAAAATTTTGACCATGAAATTATAGAAAGAAAGGCAGAACACAACTCGTTCAAAGCCCCCTCCGGTTCTGAGAGGGGGCTTCCGGCCCGCTAATTTATCGGATAAACAGTAGGCCGGCCGGAAATCACGAAAACAAACCAGGAATAAATTATGAAATTAAGGGACTTAAGTTTGGGCAGGAAGTTCAGTGTCGGATTTGGCGTAATGATAATGCTGACGGTAATTGTGGCGATATGGTCTGTGACCGGAATCAACGGAATTATCTTCAACGCGGAGCAGATAATCGGCAGCAGTAATCTGCGGGGCGAAATGCTTCAGAGAGAAGTGGACCATCTTAACTGGGTGGTTCAGCTGAATAAGGATATATCTAAAAATGAGATCACAGTGCAGACTGATTACACCCAGTGCGCGTTCGGCAAGTGGTATTACAGCGATGCCCGGAAAAAGGCGGAGGAATTCCTCCCCAAACTCAAAGACGTATTCAGGGCTATAGAGGAACCGCACAGGCGCCTGCATGAATCAGCCGTTGAAATCAGCGAGCGGTTGAAGAAAGGCAATATGGAGGATGCCAGGGAAATTTTCAGCACAAAGACACAGACCCACCTTGGTGAAGTCAAGGCCCTGCTTGGAGAAATCCGCAAGACCGTGGCCGACAACGTAATCTCGGACAGCCAGATGATCGGCGCGGCCTCCAAAACCCGGGCCGGGGTGATATTTGTAACGGTTGCGGTTATTGCCCTCGGAATTATTATCGCTTTTTTGCTTGCCTTTAATATTGTCGGATCTTTAAGGAAGAGCCTGCATTTCGCGCAGGCGATTTCCAAAGGCGACCTGACAAAACGGATCGACATAGATCAGAAAGACGAAATAGGAGAGCTTGCGCATGCCCTGAATCTGATGGCCGCGAAACTGCGCGGCATCGTGGAAGAGATAAAACTCTCGGCAGGTATTGTGGCCTCAGGAAGCCGGGAGCTCAGCGTCAATTCGGTCGAAATATCACAGGGCGCTTCAGAGCAGACGAGTTCGGTCGAAGAGATTTCCTCATCCATGGAGCAGATGGCGGCGAATATCAGACAGAACACGGACAATGCCCGGGAGACCGGCAAGATATCGGCTAAACTGGCGGAAGACGCCCTTGAAAGCGGCAAGGCGGTCAATGCGACGGTGTGCGCAATAAAGGACATAACAGGCAAGATATCGATCATAGATGAAATAGCAAGACAGACGAACCTCCTGGCCCTGAATGCCGCCATAGAGGCAGCGAGGGCGGGCGAGCACGGCAGGGGGTTTGCGGTCGTGGCCTCAGAAGTCAGAAAACTCGCGGAGCGGAGTCAGACAGCGGCCAAAGAGATAAGCAACCTGTCCGGAACAAGTGTAGGAGTGGCTGAAATGGCCGGGGATATGCTGGAAAGGCTTGTGCCGGACATACAGGAGACCGCAAAACTTGTGCAGGAGATCAGCGGGGCAAGCGTAGAACAAAACAGCGGGGTCGGGCAGATCAACAAGGCGATCCAGCAGCTTGACCAGGTCGTGCAGCAGAATGCCGGGGCCGCGGAAGAGATGTCGTCAACCGCGCAGGAGCTGTCTTCCCAGGCTGAACAGCTTCAGTCCGTAATCGAGTTCTTCACTGTCGAAGACAAGGCATTGACAACAAAGGGGGCATAACCGGGTGCCGGACGCCAAAAAGAGTTTATCGCAGGACGCGGCGCGGATGCGCTTCAGCAGGAACGCAATGTCCGCAATCCTTTCGGACCGCGACTTCCGGCGTTTGAGCGTCCTTATCCGGTCCGAATGCGGCATCAAGATGCCGGACGTCAAAAAGATTATGCTTGAGGCAAGACTCAGGAAGAGATTGCGCAGCCTGGACATGAAATCCTTCTCCGAATACTGCGACTATCTCTTCAGCCCTGAAGGAATGGATAATGAACTGATACCCATGATCGACCTCGTAACGACCAACAAAACGGATTTTTTCAGGGAGCCGAGACATTTCGATTTTCTGGTCGATACCGCCCTGCCGGAACTGATCAGGCTTTATGGAGCGGGCATAAGAAGGAGGCTCAGGGTCTGGTCTGCGGGATGCTCCTCAGGCGAGGAGCCCTATACCCTCGCAATGGTTTTGAGTGAATTCAGGGAGAAACATCACAGGTTTGATTTCGCTATCGAGGCCACGGACATCTCGACCAGGGTGCTGGAACTTGCTGCGGAAGGCATATATAAGGCAGAGAAAACCCTGCCGGTTCCCCAGACGCTGAAGCGAAAGTACATCATGACAAGCAAAGACAAAACCAGAGGCCTGGTAAGGATTGTGCCGGAACTGAGGGCGTCCGTGCGGTTCCGCAGGCTGAACTTTATGGAGGACGACTTCGGGGTCGGAGAGATGGTGGACATTCTCTTCTGTCGCAATGTGATTATCTATTTTGACAGGCCCACGCAGGAGATACTTTTGAAAAGGCTGTGCGCGCATCTTATACCCGGCGGCTTTATATTCATGGGACATTCCGAAACCCTTAGCGGGCTGAATACTCCCCTGGTCCCGGCGGGACCGATGGTCTACAGGAAGCCCTTATGAAACCCTCCGATTACAATCACATGCCCGCGGTTTACCTCAAGCCGGCTGAAATATCCATTTGCGAAAACCCGACAAAGGTGGTAACCGTTCTGGGCTCATGCGTCTCTGTGACCTTTTTCAACAGGCGGCTGAAGCTAGGGGCCATCTGCCACGGCACACTCCCGCACTGCCGGCACGGCAGCCACAGGAAGCCGCGCGACGGCTACTGCGATGAGGCGTTCAAGTTTATGGAGTGTTCGATAAGATATATGCTTGAGAAGTTCCGGAGTCTGGGCGTGCAGAATTCGGAGATCGAGGTAAAGATGTTCGGGGGCGCGGACACGCTTGCGTCAAAGAGAGCGAATACCATAGGGAGCAGGAACGTGAAGATCGCGCTTGAGGTCATTGCAGAGGAGAAGCTGCATGTAACCGCGGCCGACGTAGGAGATAACTTCGGCCGCAAGCTCATCTTCATATCCGATACGGGCGAGGTGTTCGTGAAGAGGCTGAAGAACGCGCAGGACAGGATGAACACCAAATGAGCAGGAAGATCAAGGTCCTGATCGTGGACGATTCGGCAGTGGTCAGGCAGACGCTGAGAGAGATCCTTTCCGAAGACCCCCGCATGGAGGTCATAGGCACGGCTGCGGACCCGTTTATCGCAGCGGACAAAATACGCCACGAGATCCCGGACGTTATAACGCTGGACATTGAAATGCCGCGCATGGACGGGCTCACTTTCCTGCACAAGCTCATGACGCAGCATCCGATACCTGTCGTGGTTTGCTCCAGCCTGACTGCGGAAGGCGCTGAAACCACCCTGAGGGCCCTGGAATACGGCGCTGTAGAGATCATACAAAAACCGCGCCTCGGCACGAAACAGTTTCTGGAAGAATCGAAGATACGCATATGTGACGCTGTAAAGGCGGCGGCCCAGGCGCGCGCCAGGAGGATACCGCCGAAAGATTTTGAGGTTGCGCCGAAGTTAACTGCGGACGCGGTCATATCGAAACCCACGGGCAAGGCTATGCTGCAGACCACAGAGAAGGTGGTGGTGGTCGGGGCCTCGACAGGCGGCACCGAAGCCCTGCGCACTTTTCTTGAGGCCATGCCGCTTGACTCTCCGGGCATAATAATCGTGCAGCACATGCCGGAGAACTTTACCGCCGCATTTGCAAAACGTCTGAACAGCCTGTGCGGCATATCGGTAAAAGAGGCTGAGGACAACGACACAGTGATCAGGGGCCGGGCGCTGATCGCCCCGGGCAACCGCCATACGCTGCTGAAAAGGAGCGGCGCAAGATATTATGTCGAGGTAAAGGAAGGGCCTCTGGTCTGCCGCCACCGCCCTTCAGTCGATGTGCTGTTCCGCTCCGCGGCAAGGTATGCGGGGAAAAATGCGGTGGCTGTAATAATGACCGGCATGGGAGACGATGGGGCCAGAGGAATGCTGGAGATGAAGGACGCCGGCGCTTATACCATCGCGCAGGATGAGGCGACTTCAGTTGTATTCGGAATGCCGAACGAGGCGATAAAATTGGGAGGCGTCATGCGGGTTCTGCCCCTGGAATCCATAGCCAGAGAGGTAGTAAGGCTGACGTAGAACCCGGCCTTGCCCCGGTCGGTCGGCGCTAAGCATTGCTTCCACATTATCTTTCACCTCCACAAGCGCAATCTTTTCAGGCATGAGGCTGTAGAAGGCATAGACCAGATTGTTTCCTGTAGGGGCAAAAAATCTTTTGCCCCTGTTTTTACGCCGTCGTTGATAAGAGAGGGCGAAAGATGTTTCGCCCCTACATTTATTGACAAAATCTTTTTACGCTCAGGAAGTTTCCCGTTGAAAATAAACGGCTGTAAATATAAGACTTCCGCAGGCCGCTGTGCCCCGCTCGCCTTGACAAATCAGGCGTTTCTCAGCCATAGTATCTCACATGCGTTAACATTGATTTGACCCCGGAGACAAACGTTCTGGGGTTTTATTTTGCCAAAAAGAATTAACCTCTTTAAAAAGTCGTCATTCCAGCGGAATCCATGTGAGCGCAACTATTAATTAATGGATTCCCGATTAATAAAATCCGGGAATGGCAGTCATGAAAATGACTTTCTACGATTTCGTCAAAAAAAGGAGACTAAGAAGAGTTTTATGAAAAGTTTTGAAGAGCTTAATTTAAGTCAGGCAGTCATCAGGGCGGTGAGGGAAATGGGTTTTGAAGAACCGACCCCCATACAGGAAGCCGCCATACCCGCAGCGCTCGAAGGCCGGGACATTATAGGCCAGGCACAGACAGGCACAGGCAAGACAGCCTCTTTCGGCATCCCGATTATAGAAAAACAGTCCAACGGCAGCAGGGCGCCTTATGCCATAGTCCTTGAGCCGACGCGTGAACTCGCGATCCAGGTTTCGGAAGAGATAGGCAAGCTGTCGCAGTTCAGGAAGTGCTCCGTACTGACGGTCTACGGCGGATCATCCATGGAACACCAGATAAAAGCGCTCAGGAAGGGCGTAAATATTGTCGTAGGCACTCCCGGCCGCATCATAGACCATCTCAACCGCAAGACGCTTTCCGTCTCCGATATCTCGATTGTCGTGCTCGATGAAGCTGATGAAATGCTGGATATGGGGTTTATCGACGACATAGAAAAAATCCTTCAGCTGACGCCCGACACGAGGCAGATGATGCTTTATTCGGCAACCATGGCGCCGGAGATAGTAAAGGTCGCCAGGAAGCATATGAAGGACCCGCTGAAGATCGCGATCAATGTCAAGGACATCGTCGCTCCCAAGATCAAGCAGGTCTTTTATGAAGTGCAGCAAAGGGACAAGACCGAAGTGCTGACAAGACTGCTGGACGTGGAAGACCCTGAACTGACCCTGATCTTCTGCCATACGAAGAGGGAGGTCGACGAAGTGTCGGCGAGGCTCCAGCAGCTGGGATACAACGCGGGCGCATTGCACGGCGATTTCACCCAGACGCACAGGGAAGAGATGATGGGCAAGTTCAAAAACGGCGATATTGATATCCTGGTCGCTACGGATGTGGCGGGCCGCGGCATAGATGTTGAAAACATAAGTCATGTAATCAATTACAGCATCCCGCAAAACCCCGAAGGTTACATCCACAGGATAGGCCGCACAGGCAGGGCCGGGCGTTCGGGCATAGCTGTTACATTTGTGACTCCAAGAGAATACAGGCAGCTGCAGATGATCGAAAAGATCGCAAAGACAAAGCTGAGCCGCAAGGAGATCCCGTCCGCAGCAGAGGTCAAGCTTGCAAGGCAGAGGCTTATAAAGGACGACCTCTCTGAAGTCATTCTTGAGGGGGGGCACAAGTCATATCTCGGAACAGTCAGAGAGCTTGCGGAGACAATGCCGATCGAGGAGATTGCGGCTGCCGCCTTTTCTATCGCATTCGGCGAGGTGGAAGTCTCGGATATCAGAAAACAGCACGGCGCGCCTGTGGAATATTCGGGCCAGGCGCGGGAAAAGGGCATGACAAGGCTCTTTTTGACTGTCGGCCGCAAAGACAATATACAGACCTCGGAGATACTCCGCAAGATCGCGGAAGAAGCGGGCATACCCGGCAAGCGCGTGGGCAAGATCGATATCATGGACAACTTCACTTTTGTTGAAGTCCCTTCGGATATCGTTGAAAAGGTCATATCGGCGATGAATAATGCGGTAATAAAAGGCAAGAAAGTGGCTGTCCAAAAGGCCAAGCCTGCAGGAGCGTCTGCGGCCCCGGCCGGCAGAAAAAGCGGAGAGAGAAAGTCCAACGACCCAAGAAACAGGGGCAGGAACGTCGGCTCAGGTTATAAATTCAGCTAATTATTGGCGGGGCTGCGATAGTTCCCGCTGTTTCAGTGTTTACCCCGGTCTTCATCGTCGGGGTAAAGTTTTTTCATGCAGTCCGGACAGATCCCGTGACTGAACTCAGCTTCGGAATGTTTCTTTAGATACGTTTCAATCTGCTGCCAATAGCCTTTATCGTCCCTGATCTTCTTGCAGGAACAGCAGATCGGCAGCAGGCCGCTGAGCTGTCTGACCTTTGCAAGCGCTTTCTCAAGCTCTGCGACTGTATCCCTCCGCGCCTGTTCTTCCTGCCTGCGCGAGGTTATATCAGCGACAATGTGGACTGCGCCGGCATAATTGCCTTCAGCATCGATCACAGGATCGACGATCACCTCGAACCAGCGCTCGCCCAGCCGGAGTTCCAAACTCTCCCTGTGCATGCTTTCGCGCATGCGGAGGACCGGACATTCCGGTATCGGCGCAGCGGAGTTATGGACGATTTCGCAGCAGTACCGGCCGATCATCTCGTCTTTCGAAAGCGCGAAAAGCCTTTCTGCGGCCTTGTTGCTCTGTTTAATGTGGTGGTCGCGGTCAAGCAGCCAGACCGCGTCATTGACCGCGTCAAAGGTCGCCTGCCACTCCAGCGCAGCCGTCCGGAGGCCCTCCTCCGCGCGCCGCCGCAGGATCACGTCCCACATCATATTTGCGAAAACCGAAACCGCCTCCAGATCAATGCTGTCATAATCGTTCTTCTTGTTGCCGACCCCCACTACGGCAACTACCTTGCCGTCCTGCATGACCGGCACAACCAGTTCCCTTATTACCGGCGCATGGCCCGGGGGCAGGCCCTTTTTATCAGGCAATGCCGCGTAATCATTGTGAATAACCGGCATCTTTTTATGCACGCAGTCAATCCACACCCCTGCCTTGTCTATCGGGTAATGGCTGTCTGCGCCTTCCGCTGTGCACATGTTCTTCAGGGTATTGGTGGACCACATCTGGAGGCTCAGATGCAGCTGGTCGTCGTCGACATAGTGAAAAAAACCGATGCTGCTGCCTGTCAGCCTTTCGGTCTCATCCAGTGCCGCCCGGAGCAATTCAGGCTCGGTAAAGGAAGCGGCGAGTTCGCCGAGCCTTACACGCGTCTGCAGTATATCTTCATGCTTTTTCCGGACTGTAATGTCAGCGCCGAAAATGCGCACACGGTGATCCGACCTCACATAGTAAATCGACTGCTCAAACCAGATATCGTCTATCGCGATCTCCCGGAAAAAGGAATCGGTAGTATTCTTCCTGAACAGGGAAATTACGGAGGAGAGATCTTTCAGATAAGGATGCTGTGAGCCCGTCTCTTTGAGATCAGGGAAAAAACGTTTGGCCGAGGGGTTCATGTACGTGACGCTGCAGTTCAGATCCGTTTCGATAAGGGGATGGGGATATAATTCGGGATATGAAAAGAGTCGGGTAGTAGTTTTGTCGTCAGCCATTTATTGAGGTCCTTGGTTTGATTATAGTTAAGTGGGCCGGGGATAGCAAGATCAGCAGAAAACGGGATGCGCAAACAAAAAGACAGGGCCTCGTAAGCATTATTGGATAAAAGCATAAAAAGTGTAATAATTGTAAAAGAATGATATGCTCCATAATGAAAACAGGCGGCATACGTTCCCGGATACCAGGACCTGTAACAGTTCAGGCCCGTTCGCAGTTCAGATTCAGCAAGAAGATTATTCTTAATACACGGAGGTTTTTTGATGTCGGCATACAGGTTAGCTACTCTCATGATTTTCCTGCTGTTGCACGGACTTTTTTTCTTCGGAAGAGTCGCGCAGGCGGAGACCAGGGAAAAATACAAACGGACCACAGAGAACTACTTTGTCCCGGATGTTACCCTGGTAAACCAGAACGGCGCGAGGGTAAAACTTCATTCGCTGCTGAATTCGAAAAAGGTGGTAATGGTGGATTTTATTTTCACTACCTGTTCGACTATCTGTCCTGTTTTGTCGGCTAATTTTGCGAATTTCCAGAAAAGAATGGGGGCTGAGGCCGGGAATATACAGCTCATTTCCATCTCGATTGATCCGGAGAACGATACATCGAAGAAATTAAAGGAATATCTCAAGAGGTACGATGCAAAACCCGGATGGGATTTTCTGACCGGCTCAAGAACCGATATAGAGAAGGTGATAAAGGCCCTGGACGCATACACTCCGGATAAGATGTCGCATTTGCCTCTGGCCCTTTTGTATTCACCCTCAGGGAAGCGCTGGGTGCGGATATACGGCCTCATCGGAACCGGAGACCTTATAACCGAATACGGTAAAATGCTTTGAAACTGAAGTCCGGCCTGAGCTATCATGTAAATATTGCCCTGGCCCTTTCGGTGATTCCGCTCCTTACGGTCCTTCTTTGGCCTGAAAAGGCCCGGGCACTGGAAACCCGGACTTCCGGCACGGCCGGAATCACTGAAGAAGAGGCCCTGAAGCGGGGGGAGAGAATATATCGGGAAGGAATCCTGCCTTCAGGAAAACCGCTGACCGCCTTTGTGCAGGGCGACATCCCCGTCTCCGGCAAAACCTTTGCATGCGTGAGCTGTCATCTGCGTAGCGGCATGGGCTCCTTTGAGGGCGGTGTTGTCACGCCTCCGACAAACGGGGCGACTCTTTTCAGACCTCCTAAAATGTTCTACAAAGGCCTTGAGGTCAAGTCGCTGCCTACCCGCAGGCCTGCGTATACGGATGCATCCCTGGCCGCAGCCCTGAGATTCGGCATTGATCCGTCCGGAAGAATAATGTCTGAAATTATGCCCCGCTATCAGATGCAGGACAAAGACATGGAGCTTCTCATTTTTTATCTGAAAGTCCTGTCCGCCAATTTTTCCCCCGGACTTTCGGATTCAACATTCCATCTGGCAACAGTTGTTGCCGAAGATGTGGAAGCCGAATATCGCAACGCCATGCTCGGTCCGCTGGAGGACTATGTCAGGCGCAGAAATAATGCGGCGGCAAGGCGCGCCTCGTATCCGCCGCCCGGTTCTTCCGAAGCAACTGACGTATCTTCCATGAGGCTGTCGTTGTCGGTCTGGCTCCTGAAAGGTCCTCCAGGCACATGGCGCAGCCAATTGGAGGAATACCATCGGAAAGAACCGGTATTTGCGCTGGTAGGTGGGATGACAAAAAAAGAATGGCGTCCGATCCATATGTTCAGCGAAGAAAACCGGATTCCCTGTATTCTTCCGGTTGCCGACTTCCCTGTCATTTCCGAGACCGACTGGTATACCCTTTATTTTTCCAAAGGGTTTTATCAGGAAGGTGAAGGGGCCGCCCTTTATCTGAATACCATTGAAGAAGCGCTGAAAGACAAGGCAATCGTGCAGATTGTTCGTGAGTCGCCGGAAGGCCGCGCCCTCTCGGCCGGCTTTGAAGAGACATGGGAGGGCATGGGCCACGGGAAGCCCGTTACCGTCGCACTGCCGCAGGGTGAAGCCTTAACCGGCGGGCTGTTGCAGAAGGTTGCGGACAGGGAGAACCCTTTCGCCCTTATCATCTGGGACAACTCCGAAGCGGCGCCGGCGATCGGGAGCATGCTCGATTGGAAGAATAGACCCGGCATGATAATCGTTTCATCCGGTTATCTTGGGAAGGGCATGTGGGCATTGAAAGATGAGGTCCGCGACTTTACATATATAACCTATCCCTTCAGACTGCCTGAGAGTGAGGAGCGGTATACGGGGATAGTCAAGTCGTCCCTTGGAATAGACAAGGACCCGGGAGATACGACAGCTATATCAAAAAAAGCATATTCGATCATAAGGGTGCTTAATGATGCATTGCTGGGCATAAACGGACAGTACTACCGCGACAATCTGCTGGATGCCATAGATATGGGCAGGGGCTCAGCCGGCATGGGCACTGTGGTGCAGGACGAAACCTATCCCCTGTACGAGCGCTTCAGCTTCGGGCCGGGCCAGCGCTATTCCTCAAAGGGCTGCTATATCGTCACCCTCTCCAAAGGCCCCAAACCTCAGCTCATCAAAAAAAGCGATTGGGTGATACACTGACATAACACAGGAATAGGGTAATAGTTTATTGGTATCCGCTTATCGTTTAGGCCGGGACATGTTACTATATTGTCTATGAAGAAGCTGATTGCAGCAGAAAATATCGCCGCAGTGTTGCTGAAAAAGCCGGGCGCCCTGGAAAAGGACGGCATACGGCTTTTCACGGCCCGCACCACCGAGGAGATCTTTTCAATCCATTCACGAGAACAGTGCGACCTAATAATCGCAGATCTTGATATGCCTGGGCCGGACGTGGCGAGCGTATTCAGGCTCATAAGAAACGACAGGCGCCTCAGATATGTCTCGCTGATAGCCGTATGCAAAAATAGCCGCTCCGACATTGAAAGGTGCGGCAGATGCGGAGCCAACGCCTTTGTTACGCAACCTCTTACTTACAAAAAACTGATGTCCACGGCCCACGTCTTCCTCGAAATTTCAGCCAGGGAACCGCTGAGAGAACTTATCAAGGTTTCGGTCGACCTGCCGGACAGCAACAATTTTTTCTTTGCCGAGTCGAGAAACATCAGCGCAACCGGTCTTCTGCTCAGAACAGACAGGGCGCTTGAAAAAGGCGCTCCGGTAAGATGCACCTTCTTTCTGCAATATCCGGTAACATTAGAGGGGAAGGTCGTAAGGGTCGCAGGGGCAGCGCCGGATTCATACGAGTATGGGATCAGGTTCCACGACATCGGTCCTGAATTAACAGCGGAAATCGTCGAGTTCATTAAAAACAGAAAACCTGCCCAAAAAACCGCGGTGTCCTGAAAGGCGGCCTGATGCGGCGATATACGCCCTGCTGATTCAGTTTGGGGGATTCAGGCCGGGTTCAGTCCGGCCAATGTTTTCTCCTGACCCCGGCAGACTCGACCAGTTTTATTGCCGCTTCCAGAGTTTTGGTGATATTGTCGTCGACCGGCCTGCCGAAATGCTGCTGGTCGAAAATGGGCACATGCACGGTAACGTCGGGTCTCATCTTTCTTTCATGGGAATAGGTTAAGGTTGCCGGGTCGATAGTCGTCAGCTCGCACATGTGATAGGGATTGCAGGATTGCGACAGCGCCTCGGCAACCCTTCTTAAATCCCTTTCAACTTCCTGGTATTCGGCAGAGTCGACTGTGATATGCTCGGCAGGGCCTGAGAACGTTCCGTAAAGATTAAGCTGGTATCCTATCTGGAAGAGGCGGCCTTCTTTATCGGGCAGATAATAAGGCTCAGTGTCGTAGCAGATCCTGCGTTTCTTCACTACCCCGAAAAGTTCCTGCTCCCCGGCAAAAAGGCCGTCTATGTTAAGCCTGAATTCCGTTTGCCCGCGTCCTCACACCGCCGCCTTTCTCATCTTTCCTGACGATGTAAGCAGGACATTGTATTTATGCTTAAGCTCTACAATCGATCGCAGCAGGACCGCGTACAGGGGGTTCATCTTGAGATAAGGCTTCAGGGTATTGGCCATCTTCACCAGATGGGATTCGCACTCCTCAACGCAGGAAGACCGCTCAGTCGAACTTTCATCGTAGGAATAAAAAATCTCAAGGAAGATATCCGTGATAAGACAGAACTCGTTCAGGATGGTCTGGGAAATCGCCTCTTCCTGCCTTATTCTCTTCTTTCTCAATCTGCGCATGAATTCGACATGCTCGGCCTGGATGTTTTTCAGCTGTTTTATTATGATCCTGAGGTCGTCTGCCGACCTGTTGAACAGGTTCCTGTAAACGAACGACTTCGAGATCTTTTTCCAGTGTTTCAGGTGGCTCTTTTTCCATTCAGCCATATCAGACCATAAGGCCACAAGCGACCTGTCGAAATCCTCTCTCTTTGAAAAAAGAGTATAGGTCTCGAAGGCCAGCTCGTCGAGCTTTCTGCCCATATCCATTATTTCTTTTATTTCTTTCATCTCTTTTTTGACATTTCTACTTTGGATTAACTGCCGGAATGCAGAATAAACGTACTGATAAAATACCACAATCTTTTACAAAAATATAGATTTTTTTTTGCGTCCCTGCCAATGCGCGGCAATTGTTATCAGGTTCTGCGCTTTCCGGGGCGGCTTAATCCTCTCCGGCACGGGGAAATACGCCGGCAACAATCAGTTTATTATTGTTTATCAGGCAATATAAGCGTGACCGAAAAAATATTGCGGCCGGTCGCGTCAACTCTGAGGTCGCCGCCGTGGGAGCGCGCGATATAACGCGAGATATAAAGACCCAGCCCTTTGCCCTCCGGGTTCATACGCCGGGAAAGTCCGCCTCTGGAAAAAGGTTCGAAAAGATGCTCTTTCGTCTTTCTGCTGAGCGGTTCGCACGAATTGGATATCTTAAGTATTATGACTCCACCCCTCTTCACCAGAGAAATATCGATGGTCCCTCCCTGCGGCGTATATTTCATCGCATTGTCGAGCAGGTTCTGAATCGTCCGTCTTATAAGGCTTTCATCGCAGGAGCATAAAACATCAGGGATCGTCGAGATTTTAAGCTTTATCCCGCCTGAAACCGCCGATGCTTTATAGGCGGATGTCAGACTCCTGAGAATCCCGGCAACATCCGCTTTTTTCCTGTACAGTTCCAGGGGCTTGAACTTGGAGGAGGCAAGCATCGACAGATTATTCAGCAGGTCTATTATCCTGTCGGTCTCGAAAAGACCCGCCCTGATCGTCTCAATGTATTCGTCGGGGGTCCTCTCTTTTCTAAGGGCGACCTCGAAATTACCCTTCAGCGACGCCAGCGGCGAGCGGAGTTCATGCGATACGTTTGACGAAAAGGTGTCCTGAAAGGTGAATATATCGGAAATGGGCTTCATCGCCTTGTTGACCAGAAAGCTGCTCGCGGTGAAAGACAGAATGATTATACCGGGAAAGGTCATCAAAATGAGTTTCATGAAGGACCTCTCATACCCTTCCTCGTCGGCAAGGGATGCCGCCACCCGGCCAACGTAGGACCGATCAAGCTGAAAATAACAGATAAGATAATTCGTGTGCTTGACATCTATAATCTCATAACCCTGCCTGCCCTCAAACGCTCCCTCAAGAAGTTTCCTGTTGAGAACGGGATAAAAATCGCTTGAGTTCTGCGTGGAAATAACTATATTCCCTTCCTGATTCAGTATCTGGAACCGGTGCTCATCCCACATTTTCTTAAAGGGCGCGAGTCCGGACTGCGTATACTGATAGAGGAATTCGTTCCTGATGTCCTCTGTCATATGCTGTTTCACGGTCTTGACGATACTCTTGTGGAGGAAATAATAGCTCATTGAAAAAACTACGATATTCAGCACAACGATAACCGACATGAAAATTATGGTAAGACGTTGTTTTGTAGGACCTATCATGCGCCTGAAATTTCAGGTTTCAACCGTATACCCGATTCCCCTTACGCTATGGATAAATTCGGTTTTCGAGTGTTCGGCCAGTTTTTCCCTCAGCAGCCGGATATGCACATCCACGAGATTTGTTGTCGGGTCAAAGTGGTATCCCCATACATCCGAAAGAAGGCGGCTTCTTGAGACTACCGTTCCCCTGTTTTGCAGGAGATAGAGCAGCAGGCTGTATTCCTTCGGCCGCAGTTCCACCTCGACGTCGGCCACATATACCTGGTGAGAAATGAGGTCTATCTTTAATTCCTTATAAGTCAGCTCTGTGAGCTTGTCCTGTTTCCTGCGCAGGAGCGCCCTGACCCTCGCAACAAATTCATCGAAAGAAAAAGGTTTTGTCAGGTAGTCGTCCGCGCCGCTGTCGAGTCCCAGGACCTTGTCCTTCACCGAATCCCTGGCCGTAAGCATCAGCACCGGGAACTGTATGCCCGCATCCCTCATCCGCCGGCAGACCTCTGTTCCCTGTATTCCGGGGAGCATAACATCGAGGACAACAAGGTCGTACTGCTTCTTGCGCGCAAGCGAGAGCCCCTCTTCCCCGGTTATGGCAAGGTCAAGGAAATAGCCCTCTTCCTCCAGGCCCTTTTTTATAAAGGCGGCGACTCCTTTTTCATCTTCGATCAAAAGTATGTTCATAAGCGTTAATATAATTTTAGCACAATAAAATATAAGTCAAACCGGAAGCGAAATTTTCAAGAAGAGTTATTGCCGGAAAGGCCGGCATCTAGCCTGCGTCGCGACTCTTTTCAGGCCCGGGATTCCAGGGGGCGAATTTTACAAGGAGCAGCATGCCGGGAATTGCCGCAAAAACACAGGCGACAAAGAACCCCTCCCAGCCCAGCATCTTTGCGAAAAGGCCGGTCGGCGCAGAGGCTATAACCCGGGGGACCCCCATAAGACTCGTGAGAAGCGCGTATTGCGTTGCCGTAAATTTTTTATTCGTAATGCCTGCCATAAACGCCACAAAGGCTGAGGTGGCCATGCCGGTGCAAAGATTTTCAACCGCTATCACCGTGGACAAGGCCGGGATGCTGTGGCCGATTCGGGCCAATACGGCAAAGCCCGCTGTTGCTACACCCTGCAGAAAACCGAAGACCCAAAGCGAACGGTTGATGCCTATCCTGAGCATTATCGTCCCCCCGGCAAGCGAGCCCGCTATTGTGGCCCAGAACCCAAACAGCTTGACCACGGCCCCTATCTCTGTTTTTGAAAAGCCTATATCGAGAAAAAATGGGGTGGACATGGCGCTTGCCATTGTATCGCCGATTTTATACAGGAGAATAAAGGCCAGCACTGTTATCGCCCCCTGCCTGCTGAAATAGTCCTTCAGAGGGTTAAGGACCGCATCCCGCAGGGTCCTGGTCGCGTGTTCCCCGACCACCGGCTCAGGGGCAAACAGGGTAGTCAGGACTCCCGGCGCCATACAGGCTGCCATGATAAGGTAAACACTGGAATACGGCATATAGTCGGCCAGGATGAGCCCGCCCCCGGATGAAAGCAGCATCCCTACCCGGTATCCGTATATATACATCGACGACCCGAGCCCGAGCTCCTCATTGGAAAGCGATTCTCTCCTGTATGCATCCACCACTATGTCCTGGGAGGCGCTGAAGAAGGCAACCAGAACAGCCGCAAACACCATCAAACCCAGATGCTCGACCGGGTCTGTAAAACCCAGACATGCTATCGCAATAATCAGCGCGGTCTGGCACAGCAGCAGCCAGCCTCTTCGACGGCCAAGGAAAGGCGGAATATAATGGTCAAGCAGCGGAGCCCACAGAAATTTCCAGGTATAGGGTATCTGTACAAGGGTGATAAGTCCGATCTGCGTAAGATCAACGCCTTTATCCTTCATCCAGGCCTGCAGCACCCCCATAGTCAGCAGAAGCGGGAGGCCGCAGGAAAAGCCCATGAGAAGGGACACAAACATGCGGCCGCTGAATATTACCCCAAGGACCGACTTTTTGTTGCCGGTCATATCAGCGCCCGCCGGTGGGATCCGGTTCCCTCGGCCTTAGTATGATCAGGCCCGGTTTGCCGGCTATGTATTTTTTGAAATCTTCATCCACAACCCTTCCGGACTTCGCTGAAGAAGAGGCATGTCTGAATGTGATTGAGTCTGCGGACCTTATTACAATCCCGGCGTGAGAAACATCAAGCCCCGGCAGGTCCGAATAAATGCCTGCGTAATCTCCCGTGCGCAGCCGGTCGGCGCAGGATTCCCCGATCGCCTCCGCGGGGATATACCGCAATGTCCTTTCGAAAGTTGGAATGCCCGCCAGATATGAGGTCCCGTCCCCTTTCAGGTTGAGCGTCTTATTGACTGTCGTCGTGCTCCCCTGCCCTATTTCTTCCGTAGCATCCTCAACTCGCGCCGCATTAAATATTGCCCAGTCAGTGAAAAAGTGGTTTCTGTCAACAAAGGAGACACTGCCGGATCTATACCTGACCAACCGCAGCTTCTCAACGAATTCCCCAAAAGACGCCGACAGTCTCATAGCCTCGACATAGTCCGGAAAGGTAAAGCAGTCCACGCCCGCCAGGTTTATCCTCAGCTCCTCAGGTGTATTGACGCCGCCCCCAAGGGTTGCTCCTGAATAGGGAACCCCCAGAAACTGTTGTGAGAGGAAATCTATTTTCATCCCGGCCCCGCTCAGCAGCGAGGACTCGCGCAGCAGCCGGTCCAGTTCGGCCTCAGACCATTTCCCTGTGTCTATTTTCATAACTCCCCCCCCTCTTACCTTACGAGGGGGTTACTGTTTTTCCTCCCCTTGAGGTAAGGGGAGGTTGGGAGGGGTTACCATAGCACCTTCAGAACCGTGTGTTTCTATCTCGCCAACTCAGTTACAGCTTTGAAATGAGGTCGGCGACGAGGTCGCCCACCTCTGTTGTGGTATAACCCATCCTGCCTGCGGCCTGGCTCTTCATTTTCTTCATTGTCTCGATCATGGCGGACTCAACGTTCCGGGACGCCCCGTTCTCTCCAAGTGCGTCAAGCATCATCATCGCAGCGCCTATTGCCGCCATGGGATTGATCACGTTTTGCCCCGCATACTTGGGCGCGCTGCCGCCCATGGGCTCGAACATCGAAATGCCTTCAGGGTTGATGTTGCCTCCCGAAGCCACCCCCAGCCCGCCCTGAATCATGGCGCCGAGATCGGTGATTATGTCTCCGAAGAGGTTCTCGGTAACAGCGACATCGAACCATTCAGGGTTCTTCACAAACCACATATTCGCCGCATCCACATGATTGTAGTCCCTCTTGAGTTCAGGGTAATCCCTTGCCCCCATTTCTTCGAAAGCGCGGTACCAAAGATCCCCGCAATGGGTGAGGACATTGCGCTTATGGATAAGCGTAATAGGCTTTGCGGCATACCTGGGGTTGGAGGCGTTCCGTTTCTTCTTCAGTTCGAACGCATATTTCAGGCAGCGGTCCACTGTGCGGCGATCATAGACCATCAACTGTGTCGCGATCTCATCTGTAGTGCCCACCCTTGTTGCGCCCCCGTGGCCGGTATAAATGCCGCCGGTATTTTCACGGACGACCACGAAATCTATATCTTCAGGCCCCTTGTCTTTGAGAGGGGTTTCCACATTCGGATAGAGTTTCACTGGCCGCAGATTTATATACTGGTCGAGCGCAAACCGGATCTTCAGAAGTATGCCGGTTTCGAGAATTCCGGGCTTTACCTCAGGATGACCGATTGCTCCGAGGAACATGGCGTCGAATTTCCTGAACTCATCTATCGCGCTGTCCGGAAGGGTCTCGCCTGTTTTCAGATAGCGTTCGCCGCCGAAGTTAAACGAAGTGTACTCAAGCCTGAAGCCGGCCTTTGACGCAGCTGAATTCAAAACCTTGACCGCTTCCCCGACCACCTCCGGGCCTGTGCCGTCACCAGGTATTACTCCTATATTGTATGTTTTGCTCATTTGTTCCTCCGGTATAAAGTTCGTTATATTATCATAATTCGGGTTTTTCTTAGTAGTGGACATCGGGAGATAGCGCCGCGCAATCCTTTAAATCGGATTGACACTAATTCCCGCAAAAAAAGCCGGGGCGGGATTTCTCCCGCCCCGGCCGCATGAGGCTGTTGCCTTGTGTACGAACTCCAGTGGCTACGGTATGAGTCCGGTCAATGTTGCAGACTGGGTCGGTCCGGGAGCCGCCGTAGTAAAGGTCAGCAAAGCGTTCATCGTACTTGTGAACGTAGGCTTGAAAGCCACACTGACCGCGCAATTGGCTCCTACCGCAAGGCTTGCGCCGCAGTTGTTGGCCGTAACAGTAAACTGTCCGGGGTTCGTTCCGCCAAGGGCGATATTGCTGATACTCAAAGCAACGTTCCCGGTGTTCGTCATAGTCACGGTCTGCGCCGCGCTCTGCACGTTCAAAGTCGAGTGGAACGTCAGAGGCGCAGGAGCAAGCGTATAGCTGAGTGTATCTATCGTACCGCTCAGCGCAACAGACTGGGATACCGCAGGAGCCGCCACATTAACAGCAAGCGTGGCGCTCATCGGACTGTTGAATGTCGGCCTGAATGTGACATTGATAGTGCAGTTCGCACCAACCGCAAGAGATGTCCCGCAGGTGTTCGTCTGCGCAAACTGTCCGGGGTTAGTCCCGCCAAGTGCAATGCTGCTGATCGCAATAGCGGTGTTGCCCGTGTTGGTCATCGTTACGGTCTGCGCCGCTGTTTGAACATTCAGCGGAGAATGGAACGTCAGCGGAGAAGGCGCAAGCGTGTAGGCAACAGCGTCTATTGTCCCGCTAAGCGCAACCGACTGGGATACTCCAGGAGCCGCCACATTAACGGCAAGCGTGGCGCTCATCGGACTGTTGAATGTCGGCCTGAATGTGACATTGATAGTGCAGTTCGCACCAACCGCAAGAGATGTCCCGCAGGTGTTC
>Ga0334722_10001441_pt1 | contig 29745 bp, 28 predicted proteins | sample C3_bottom_MG_FD_207210 | JGI IMG/M metagenome (GOLD analysis project Ga0334722, IMG submission 207210) | Sediment microbial communities from Yellowstone Lake, YNP, Wyoming, USA - C3_bottom | ecosystem: Environmental > Aquatic > Freshwater > Lake > Sediment | place: USA: Wyoming | collected... | reverse complement strand
CGACGTCTCGCCATCGTCGACGGGCTGTTGACGACCCTCGTCGGGACCCTCGACGTGCGCGACGTTTTCACGCGCGTGTCCGACGTGGTCGGTCGAGTGCTGACGCACGACGCCATTAGCCTGCCGGTCATCACAGAAGACCGGCAGCACGTGATCCCGCTCGCGGCGGCAGGACCGGCTGCTGGCGCCAGTCCAGCCGCCCATCCCATTCCGGAAACCGCGCGGCACCTGCTGACCGATCCGTGGGAATTCGAGATCGTCGACGACATGCTATCTGAGCCCGATCGACATCCCTATAACGCCCCATTAGGATTCCGCTCGATGCTCAGGGTTCCCATTCGGCTGAACGACGAGGTCGTTGCCCTGCTGGTCTTGCTGTCACGCGCACCGGCGATCTATCAGCCGGATGACGCGGTGGTTGCCCGTCGCGTGGCCGACTACGTCGGCCTGACGCTCTCGCATCAGAAACTCGCTGAGCGGGCACGCGCTGCCGAGGAACTGCGAGCGAGAACCTCGACTCTCGAGTTGCTCGACGAACTGCTCGCGACGCTCATCGACACGGGCGAACTGCCGGACGTCTTCGACCGCATTTCCGCGATCGCCCGAAAGGTGTTGGCGCACGACACGCTGGTGCTGACCGTCGTGCTGCCCGATAACAAACGCGGCCGGGTCTATGCCAGCAGCGGCGTGGACGGCAAGCCGTTTCCCGAGATCTTCGATATCCCGGACGACTACGTCCGCGACCCCGCGTGGGATCACGTGATTGCCGACGAACTGCGCCTTCATCCAGTATGGCGCGACCGGGAAGCCGCGAAGCGAGGGTATCGCTCCGCGCTCCGCATCGCCATTCGCGTGGAGGGCACGCTTGCCGGGGCGCTGGTGTTCTTCTCGTTTGCACCGGCAGCCTTCCATGAGTCGGACCTGCTCGTCGCTCGACGCATCCGGGACCGCCTGACACTGGAGGTGACGCATGGGCGAGGCGCTGAAGCCGCCAGGCGCGCAGACGAGGCGACCGCGCGCGCACGGCAACTCGAAGCGCGGGTGCAGGCGCTGACCGAGGAACTCAATACACGATCAGGATACCGGCTCGTCGTCGGCAACTCGCCTCCGTGGCGCCAGGCGTTGACGCAAGCGACGCAGGTCGCGACCACCGAAACGACCGTGCTGCTGCTGGGCGAGTCGGGAACGGGCAAGGAGGTCGTCGCACGATTCATTCATCGCGCGTCGGCGCGTCGAGACGGGCCGTTTGTCGCCTTGAATTGTGCGGCGTTGCCGGAACAACTGCTGGAGGCGGAGTTGTTCGGGTACGAACGCGGCGCGTTTACCGGCGCGATGCAAAGCAAACCCGGCCAACTGGAGCAGGCCGCCGGCGGCGTCCTGTTTCTGGACGAAGTCGCCGAGATGAGCGTGCCGGCACAGGCCAAATTCCTGCGCGTGCTGCAGGAGCGAGAATTCCAGCGGCTTGGCGGCACTCGCGTGCTCAAGACCGACGCGCGGGTCATCGCCGCCACCAACCGCGATTTGCAGAAGGCCATGGAGCGCGGACACTTTCGAGAGGATCTCTACTATCGGTTGAACGTCTTCGCGATTCGACTGCCGCCGCTGCGGGAACGCCGCGACGACGTGCTCCCGCTGACGGAAGCGTTCATCAAGGAGATCGGGCGGTCGATCGGCCGACCGCCGGCGGGCATCTCGCGGGAGGCGCGACACGCCCTGCTCAACCACCACTGGCCGGGCAATGTCCGCGAACTTCGAAACACCCTGGAGCGCGCGGCCATTGTCTGCGACGGCGGCCTCATCGCAGCCGAACATCTGGCCCTCGGTCCGCCCTCGACACCCCACTCGCGGGCTATCGACCCGACATCGGTGGCGACACCTGCGGGGGCAGCAGCGGCGGTCCCGCCGGGCGACCTCAAGTCCATGGAACGCGTGCTGATCACGAAAGCCTTGGAACAGGCCCACTTCAACAAGTCTGAAGCGGCACGAGCGTTGGGACTGACACGCGCACAGCTCTACGTCCGGCTTCGCAAGCACGGCCTCGACCAGGGCAATCCGACATCCACGTAACGTTCTGTCGATCCCGCACCGCGCGGTGCTCCAGGATCGACACCGCTGTCGATTCCTGCGCAGCGCTGGATCGCACTGGAACCTCGATCGACCTTGCTAGCCATCCCGTAAGGCATTGAGCCGACAGACCTTGCCGGCTCGCTCTCCGCCGTTCGCTCCTGCTGGCACTGCGCTTGCCAATTGTCTGCTCAGAAAGGCAGCCGGACGTGGCACAACGAAGCATCGAAATCCTGATCGGTCGGCTCATGACAGACGAGGCGTTCCGTTTCGCGTTTCGGAGAGATGCGATACGGACCCTCACGGGATTCATGGAATCCGGCTACGAGCTGACCTCCACAGAAATCGCGGCGCTGTGCGCCATGCCCGTCAGCGTGTGGGAACAGGCAGCAATTCACATCGACCCGCGCCTCCAGAAAGCGTCCCTGCGCGGGCAACTCGAGGAGGAGCCATGAGCAGACTACTGAAGCACACCGCCGTCGTTTTTGTCGTCGGCCTCGCCGCCGCCCAACTCATTCGTCCCGAGACCACGAACCCAGCCACTGATGCCAGTCGCACGATTCAAGCGCACGTGGGGACGGCGAGCGGACTGACCGCCATCCTGGACCGCGCGTGCAGCGACTGTCACTCCAACCGCACCGGATGGCCCTGGTACACAAGAATCGCGCCCGTGTCGTGGCTCTACGCGCAGGGTGTGGCGGAAGGGCGCAAGGCCGTCAATTTTTCGGAGTGGGCCGGATACGCGCCTGACCGGCAGCGGAATCTGCTGGTCGCGTCGTGCCAGGACGTGAAGAAGGGCAAGATGCCCGGACCCTACTCCCTGGTGCGTCCAGAAACGCGGCTCTCGGCGCAGGACGTTGAGATCATCTGCGCGGCGGCGCGCCAGACCGAACCGCATTCGGCGCGTGTTTCCCAATGACGTTGTGCCGCATTCTCTCACCGCTGAGTTGAACACTCAACTGACAGACAGGAGGCCTCCAATGAATCGACGTCGCCGCGTTGCCTGGATTCTCATCGTCATCGCAGATGTGGGATTCGCCGCCTGGGGTGCGATGGCGGCTGCATTGCCGGATCTGCTGCCTGGACCAGGCGGCCGACCGATCCTGACCGCCGGTTACGAGGGCTTCTCCAAGGGGTCGTGGTCCGATCTGGCCGCCGCGACTCCGATGGCCGCCAAGTACATGGTCTTGCTGTTCCGGATGTACGGCGTCTTCAACGTGGTCTTCGCGCTGATGGCGCTTGCGATCACCATCACGGCTTTCCGCCGTGGTGAAGCCTGGGCCTGGTGGACGTTGCTCGTCGGCAACACCATCGCATACGTGTCGGCCATGATGTACGACCGGATCGTGGGCGCCATCGGACCGTTCGAAATGACCGAATACCTCGGCCTCGCCCTGATTTATATAGCCCTCGCCGTCACGGCTCCAGGGCGTGGCATCAGGCTGTCATAGTGCGATGCGTTGTATCGGACCACTATGATGGTAAGTCTCAGGCTCTTCACCCACGCACGGTGTGCGTCTCCGAGTCCGAAACATCGGGTCCATGTCGCATGCGGTCGCGCGACGCCAGGCGGCGCCCATTAGGCGATTGGTGGTCCGTGGAAATCCAGGCTATCGCGCCAGGTCAAGCTTGGGAAAGGGGAATCTCTCATGAGCGAGTGAAACCTTTCAGTGGAATCCAACTGGTGAAAGTCCAGTCCGGCTAACGCCGTAGCGGGCAGGCCGGTAGCGAGTCTTGCGCCGGCGCCGGGTAACTGGCGCGGTGAAGCGTAGACAGCGAGCACGCGGGCCGCGAGGGTTCAGCTCCGAAATCGTTTGTCGTGGCGGGCGCCGACGCCGTTAGCCTGGCGGAAGGCCGCATCGCCCGGACCGTGTGGCGAGGTCCGAGGCGAGCCGCCGGAGTCCCCAGCCCGGGGCACGTGTGCAGAGGGATTCCCCAGGAACCTGGGAGACCCCGTCGCCTCCTCGGCGAGTCGTCGCTGAGGTACCGCGCGTCGAGGGAGACCGGAGACGCGAGGGACGGACGGCGGGGAGTCTTATGAGCCCATAGTACCGACGAACGTGGGGAACCGATGACCTCGGGACCCACCGGAGGGAAGGGGCGAACAACGGAACGCATCGGGCGACGGAAACATGACGACACACCGAGGTCGAGCATCATGTCCACACCACTCAACCGAATAGCCGAACTGGCCCACGCGGATGCGACCGCACGATTTCTCTCACTCGCTCACTTGCTCACGCCGGAGGCGCTGAGACAGGCCTTCGGGGGTCTGCGGAAGGCCGCGAGCGCGGGCGTGGATGGCGTCACGTACGCGGACTACGAGGCGCACGCCCAGGATAATGTCCGGCAGCTCCATGACCGGCTGACGAGTGGCCGCTACCGCGCGCAGCCGCTGCGACGAGTCTATATCCCGAAAGAGAACGGACAAGAGCGACCCATCGCCATTCCGGCTCTGGAGGACAAGATCGTACAGCGGGCGACGGTCGAGGTGCTCAACGCCGTCTACGAGCAGGATTTCCTGGAGTGCTCCTACGGGTTCCGTCCGGGACGCAGTGCCCACGACGCGCTCGATGCGGTGGGTCGGACCATCTGTCGCGGTCCGACCGCCTACGTGCTCGAAGCCGACATCCAAGGGTACTTCGACGCCATCGTCCGTGAGCAACTCATGGAGCTGATAGAGAAACGGATTGGGGACGGCAGCCTTCTGCGACTGATACGGAAATGGCTGCACGTCGGGGTACTGGAAGACGGACGCTTACTCATCACGGACACGGGCACGGGACAGGGGCAGGTCATTTCGCCCCTGCTCGCGAATATCTACCTTCACTACGTCCTCGACGACTGGTTCGAGCGGGTGGTGAAGCCGCGCCTGCGAGGAGCGGCGTACGAAATCCGGTACGCGGACGACTTCATTCTCTGCTTCCAGTATCGGGAGGACGCGGAACGCGTCCAGCAGGTGTTAACCAAACGCTTCGCGAAATATGGGCTGACGCTCCACCCCGAGAAGACGCGACTCCTGGAGTTCGGGCGACCCGCCTGGACTCGCTGGACCGCGCACGGGGGACCCGCACCAGCCACCTTCGACTTCCTCGGCTTCACGCACGTCTGTGCAGGGAGCCGACGGGGCCGCTTCACCGTTCACCTCCGGACCATGCGGAAACGCCTTCGGCGAAGCCTGAAGGCGCTCGTGCAATGGTGCCAGCAACACCGGCACCAACCGGTGGCGGAACAGGCAGCGGCGCTGAACCGGAAGCTCCGGGGCCACTACCAGTACTACGGCCGCCCGACGAACTACCACGGACTGTGGCAGTTCTACCGGGTGGTGCGGCGGGTCTGGAAGAAGTGGCTGAACCGGCGAACGCGTGGGAAGACACTGACCTGGAACGTCTACGCGCACCTGCTGGACCTCCATCCGCTCGTACGTCCTCGCATCACGCATGCGTGGGTCAGCGCGGGGAGCTCCGCTTGAGGAACCGAGTGCGGCAATTCCGCACGCTCGGGTCTGTGAGGGGGGAGGCGCGACTGACTATGGCGACTCTACACGGGCACGAAGCCGGAAACGGCGGAGACAGCCAAGAGCCAACCTACGGTCAGGTCGTGGCCTCTCCTACTCGGAGTGTTGGGACGTGCATTTTCTCGAGTACTTTGCGCGGCACGGCTCCGCCCTGCGTGCCATCAACCCGCGAGGGCGCATCAACGGTAGCCGAACACGGGCGGGAACACGACCACCACCAGTGCCGCCCATGCGAAGTACACGGGCAGATAGGCGATCTGCCATTGCTCCAGGTCGGCATACGAGCCCTGGTGACGCATGAAGCGCGCATAGAGCCACGCCGTCCACGCCAGGTTAACGAGCAGAATGAGATTCTCGCCAAGCGCCGCCACTCGGTTGGGCGTGAAGCCAAACTCGGAGATGCGGGCGGCGATTGCCGCGAGCGCCACGCCATCGACCACGAGCGCGCTGACCACCAGCAGCAGTTGCAGCCCGTCGAACAGGTCGGGCGGCGCCAGCGGGTCGCGCGCGGAGGCAGCGTAGAGCACCAGCCCGACGACGACCGCGAGGAGCAAATCGAAGCCGATCAGCACCTCGCGCTTCACGTTGATGGGGCTGCCTGTCCACAACATCGTAGCTAGAAATACCAGCAGGAGAAGCGTGAACAGCGGTGTGAACAGCCTGGTCAACACCGGTGCCATGTTCTCGATGACACTTTGCTTCGCCTCCACCAACCAGGATCCGATGATGACGGCGCCCGCCGCCCCGCACGGGAGCAGCCAGCCGCCGATAAACCAGTCCGGCTTCATCCCGATGGCGGTGAACATCATGGCCGTGAAGCCGGTGAGGACGCCGCCGCCGAGCGCGATGAGCACGTAGTAGATCGCGAGTTCGCCCGAGAACCTGACGAAGTTCATGCGCCCGCCATCGCCGAACCAGCGGCCCCGAACGTACGCGAAGCCGACGGCCATCCAGAGGGCGATTGGCAGGTGCAGGATGGTCAACACCTCGGTGTTACTGCTGCAGCACCCTTTGGCGCCGATGGGGAATGGAAAGACGTTGGCGAACACAGCACCGGCCGCGAAGGGCAGCGCGAGCCAGAGGCAGCCGGCAACGCCCCAGCCACGCTTCCACACGAAATATGCCGCGAGCAGTGGGAACACGAACAGGCTGGCGTTCCGGAAGTAGAACGACTCTTGCCCAGTGTCGATCCGAAGACCGAACAGCGTCGGCACCTTGATGGCCAGCGCGGCGGCGATCGCAAAGCCCAGGACGACGAGCATCTCGGCGGGTCCGGTGTTGACCGGCCTGTCAACGTCTGGCGCCATGACCAGTTGCTTCCACAGCCGCTCCGAGTGCGCGCGTGCGAACTCGCGTGACAGCGCATCGAGGCTGCCCATGCGCTTGACCGCGACGAGGAACGCTTCATCCCCTGTCAGGCCCGCCTCGGTGAGGGCCGCCAACTGGTCGCGCAGATGTCCCTCGAGCTCCTCCACGTCGGGACCGTGAATGGCTTGCCGGCGGCGTACGTACGCCCGCCACTGCGCGATTTGCTCCTCGAGCGGTCGATCGGCGACGGTCGTCATACGGTGCACGCCTCCATCCAGATACCCCGCAGGGTACCGTCCACGGCCTTCCACTGCTGCCGCTGGGCCGCGAGCTGCGCCCGGCCTTCTTTCGTGATCCGGTAGTACTTGCGCCTGCGGCCGTTCTCGGACACGGACCATTTCGCCCCGACATGACCCTGGCGCTCGAGCCGGTGCAGCACGGGATAGAGCATGCCGTCGGTCCACTGCAGGTGTCCGCCCGACAAATCGGCTACTCGCTTGATGATGGCGTAGCCGTAACTGTCGCCTTCGGCCAGGATGGCGAGCACGAGCGGCGTGGCAGACGCCGCGACCAGGTCCTTACTCACGTCCATACGTAGAAGACTTATACATTGTAGTTCTATGTAAGTCAATCACCTGAGGTCGAACTTCCCGATTCATGGAGGCACGGAGAAGGTTGGACCGCCGCGCCGCAGGGAACGTCGACACGTCAGGCGCGGCACAGCGGCTGCACACGCTGGAGATGCCGCAACCGACGTTCGCATGGGATAATCTCCCACATGCCATTGAAGTCGATTCACGCCTGGTTGGGACTCGAGGCCAAGGGGGAACAGGAGTTCACGCCGCTCCGTGAGACGCTTGTTGCGCTGGACAGTCTCGAGCCAGATCGCGCGCGCCATCTTGCCGCCTTTGCGTACCTGCTCGGGCGCGTCGCGTATGCTGACCAGCACGTGTCCCCGGAAGAAACCGCCGCGATGGAAGCGATCGTGCGGGAACACGGAGAGTTGTCCCAGGACCAGGCGATGGTTGTCGTGCAGCTGGCGAAGACGAGCAACCTCCTGTTTGGAGGATCGGCCAACTATCTGGTGGCGAGGGAGTTCTCGAAGCTGGCTGCCTACGGCCAGAAGATGGCACTGATGCGCTGTCTGTTCGCACTGTCAGCGACAGACGACGCGATCTCGACGGCGGAGGAGGGCGAGATCCACCGTATCGCGAACGAACTTCGCATCGATCACGCCGATCTCGTCGCGCTGCGCGTCGCCTACCAGCGGCACCTCCCGGGCATCTCGCGAGAGTGACCCGTCTCAGTTGACGCCATCGCCCCGAAGCTGCGCCGCCAGCCCCATCACAGCAGAGCTTCCAGCGCCAGTCAGCGCGACCACGCGATGCACTCCGGCCATCGCCCTCGCGGCGCGCTCGAGGGCGTCAGGAGTTGCTGGTTTGCGCAACGTCTGCGTCACGTCGGCAATCATAGCAGTGCTGGCAGAGCCCGAGTCCGGCCGATGAACACGCGGGTGTCCGGCCGCGGTTCTTCCTCGTGTCTCCTTTGACATGCCGCCGACTGGTGTCAAGATCTGCCAGTTGCCGAGTGGTACTCCGCGCTGGTCCAGACCGGTAACGCCGAACGGAGAAGCCGACCAGGGCTCATCTCAATGCCTGTCTGGTCGCCCATCAACCTGTATAGTCATCACACGTCACCGGTTATCCATATGCCCAAGTGTCTGATCTCATGGTCGAGCGGCAAGGACAGCGCGTGGATGCTGCACGTGCTACGGCAGCGCGGAGGCATGGAGATTGGCGCGCTGTTGACGACCGTCAATGCCGAGGCGCAGCGCGTGGCCATGCATGCCGTGCGCGTGGAGGTGCTCCAGGCGCAAGCCGCCGCGCTCGGGCTGCCGCTCTGGCAACTCCCGATTCCCTCGCCATGCCCGAATGAAGTGTACGAGCGCGCGATGGCGGGTGCGGTCCAACGGGCGGTCGGCGGAGGCTTCACCCACGTCGCGTTCGGCGATCTGTTCCTCGAGGACATCCGTCGCTATCGAGAGGAGCGGCTGGCAGCCACTGGACTGACTCCGTTGTTCCCGCTGTTCGGTGCCGACACGACAGCGCTGGCGCGGGAGATGATCGCCGGTGGACTGCGGGCGAGAATCACCTGCCTCGATCCCAAAGTGCTCGACCGTGCCTTCGCCGGGCGTGAGTTCGACGCCGCGTTCCTTTCGGACCTTCCGCCGACTGTCGATCCCTGCGGCGAGCGTGGCGAGTTTCACACCTGCGCGTACGACGGCCCGATGTTCACCGGGCCCGTTCCGATTGACACCGGAGTCACTCTCGAGCGCGACGGTTTCGTGTTCACCGACGTGGTGCTCGCGCCATCGGATCAGTAGATAGCGGAGGTCGTGCTCGGCCTACCTCCTGGCCCAACGGAGTTTCGCCGCGCTGGCGCGCGGGTTCGATCGGCACTCGTCGGCGTCGGGTGTGATGATGGTGTCGGCAACCGCAGCGTAGAGCCCGTCACGCAGCCCCACCCGGAACGCGTTCTTCACTCGGCGGTCCTCGCCCGAATGAAAGGTGACGATCGCAACGCGTCCGCCAGGATTCAGGCACTGCGGCAATTGCCTGAGCAGCCCGTCAAGTGCGCCGAACTCGTCGTTGACCGCGATACGCAGCGCCTGGAACACTCGCCGCACCGATTTCTCCCGTTCCTCGTCCCTGATGTGAGCCAGCACCTCGCGAACGGCTTCGGCGAGCGCAACGGTCTGCTCGATCGATCGGCCCGCCAGCGCTTCTGCCAGCCTCGCGGCATGCGGTTCGTCCGCATTCTCCACGAGCAGTGCCTCGAGGTCGAGCTCACGCATCTTGTGAAGGAGCGCCGACGCGGGCTGGCCCCTGTTCGGGTTCATCCGCATGTCCAGCGGGCCCGGCACCTTGACGGAGAAGCCCCGGTCAGGCGTATCGATCTGCATGGATGAGACGCCGAGGTCCGCGAGGACACAGTCGGCACCCGCCAGGCCCTCGGCGGCCAGCGCCTGTGTGAGGCCCGCAAAATTCGACCGCCGTACCACGAAGACGTCCGGGCCGAACCCCAGGCCCCGCAGGCGCGACTCGGTCTTCGGGAGTTCCAGCGGATCGACATCGAGACCCAGCAGCCTGCCGCCGGGCGTAATCCGTTTGAGAAGCTCGTGGGCGTGACCGCCGTATCCGATCGTGCAGTCGACGGCGATATCGCCCGGCTTGGGCCCGAGCGCCGCCATCGTCTCGACGATCATGATCGGGAGGTGCGATCCGGCGGGCGTCTTTCCCGACGCGATGACCTTGGCCACGGTCTCGGGGTATCGCTCCGGCGCGTGCTCCTTGTACTTCTGGTCGAAGCGCCGCGGATTTCGTCCCGGGTAGCGTGGGCGGCGGCGATGAGGCGTGGAGGGATCGCCGGTCACGTTCGAATGCTACCATCCCCCGCCGCTCGATGAACCGAACGGCGGAGAATGGCTGCGGGATGAGGAACTACTTGCCGATGACCAGAACCGTGAACGAACCCGGGATCACTGGAGCCTGACCACCACGTCCACCGCCGGGTGGCGGAGGAGGAGCCGGACCTCGCTCAACGCTCATCGTCAAGATGTGGTTCGTCTTGCTGTCGAGCGTCAACGTTCGGGCACCATTCATCGTCTGGAGATTCTGCAGCACCTCGAAGCTGGTCGGACTCTTCTCCGTCACGATCGTCATCGTGCCGTTGCCGTGCGAGCTGAAGACTTCGCTTGTGGCCGGGTTGAACTGGGCGCCGTCCGAACTGCCCGCGAGCGGCAGCGTCGTGATGATCCTGCCGTCCACGGCACTCATGATCACCATCATGGGCTTGGGCGGCACCGGCGGCTGCGCCGGTGATGCGGACGGGGCCGGAGGTGCCCCGGCTGGCGGCTGCGCGGCCGCTGTGGCTGGCGTTGCAGGTGGGGCCGGTGGCGCCACGACCCCGGATCTGGCGCACGACGCGAACAGCAGCTTGTTCTTCACATCAAGTGCAAGCCCATTGCAGCCGCCCTTGTCGATGAACGAGTAGTGTCCGGTCGCCTTCATCGTCTTGACGTCAACCGCCGTGACGCTGCCGATCGGGTCCTGCATCACCACCCACAGGTTGCCTTTGCCGTCGACCTGACCCTGTTCGGGCACGCCGCCCAGGTCGATGTTGCCGATGATCGTGCCCTCTTTCGCGTCGATCACAATTGCGTCCTTGGTCGGGTGACTGAAGACGTAAACGCGGTCGTTGAACGCGTCGAACAGAATGCCGTCCGGCTGTGCCGCGCCGACGTCAATCTTCTTGATCACGGTCAACGTCTTCGTGTCGAACATCGTCACCGGCTTGCTGCTCGAGAAGCCGTGGCCGGATTTCGGGTCGACCGCGACGCCGTTGCCCCCGCTGTCGGGAATCACTCCGAGGGGCTCGAGCGTATCGAGATTGAAGACGGTGATTCGGCCAGGTTCCGCAGGGATGGCAGGCGCCGTGTCCGTGGCCGGAACCGCCCGCCGGCCGCCGCGTGGAATGTACAGCCGGCGCCCGGCGACATCGGCATAGATGTAGTCAGATCCGCCTTCGCCTCCGACCTTCGAGGTCTTGAGTACCTTGTAAGGCCCATCGGTCCCGGCCTGCCGGGCCAGACCCGTGAGCGCGAACGACGCTATCACGACAACCGACAACACGATCAACCGTCGCATCGAGAGCCTCCTTGGATGACAGGCGCGAACGGACGCGACACTGGCAGCCGGTGAATGAACGCGTGAGCCCGCTGGCGATCAGACCACACGAGTCTGAAGAACAGGTGAAGGCGACGTCGCATCACCCAATGGAACACTGCGGCGAGACAGAGAGTGTGCTATCTTGAACACAGTGGGGGTCGGTCGGACTGACACACTATCGCCTAGGCGGTTCTTGCTCTGAGAATCGATAGCGACGATTGTGAGTGAGGTGACTATGACGCCCCTCGAAAAGACCCTGCGCTTTGTCGCAGTGCTCGTCGTCGTCTGCGTGACCATCGCCGCAACGGCCTCGCCCGCGTTCGCGATTCCCGCATTTGCCCGTAAGTACCAGACCAGTTGCCAGACCTGTCACATCATCTTTCCAAAACTCAACGCGTTTGGAGAGGCGTTTCGACTGCGCGGCTACCGGATGCCCGCCGAAACCGAAGAGATGGTGAAGGAGCCGCCGGTCAGCCTTGGCGCACCGGCGTACAAACGTTTATGGCCGAAGGCGGTGTGGCCCGGTGCGATTTCCAGCCATACACCGCTCGCCGTCAACGTCAAGATGGCGGCAGTCAATTCGTCGTCTCTCAATGAGGATGGGAGTGTCACCAGCGTCAAGAACGACTTGCAGTTACCGCAGGAAGTGAACATCTTCGGAGCCGGGACGCTGGGTGACCACATCTCCTACCTCACCGAACTGACATTTGGCGAGGGCGCCGACAGTTCGGTGGCGGTCGAGATCGAGCACGCCCGCATCAACTTCGATTCGCCGTTTGGTCCCGAGGATCTCTTCCACTTCCGTGTGGGCAAGTTCGCGCCCAATCTGGTTGCCGGCTTCCAGGAGATGTGGATCTCGACCGACGCGGGAATCGACTCGCTATTCAACTACAACCCCATTGGCCTCAGCGGCGGCACCGGGCTTGGTGCCGAGGAGGTCAGCCCGAATCCGATCGGGCTGCCGGCCATCGTCCGTGGCATTGAAGGGTACGGCATCATCGGACATCGCGCGCTGTGGGTGGCCGGCATCGCCAATGGTGTTGGACCGGCCCCTGGCGATGGCAGCGGGCGCTTCGACGGCAACAACGCCAAGGACGTGTACGCGCGATTCGACTACAAGATTGGCGGCATGGGACTCGACGGCGATATGGGCGGCCGTCCAACCCCGGATCAGAACTGGCAGGACAACTCGCTGCGCCTCGGCGTCTTTGCGTATCGCGGCGACGCCGGCGGCATCAACTTCCCGCTCGCAGCCGACCACGGCGTGACGAACAACGTCCAGGACATGCACTTCATCCGGACCGGGATCTACGCGAGCGTCTTGTTCGGGAACCTCAACGTGTTCAGCGTCTATCTGCATGGAAGTGATTCGCTGAGCGTGTTCGACTCGGAAACCGGGGATCTTCTGAACGCGGCAAAGCCGAATTATCACGCGTGGTTCGCGCAGGCCGACTACCTCGTGTACCCGTGGCTGCAGGCGGCGATTCGGTATGAGACCCTCACGCCTGCCGATCGCAGCGTGCCGACACTGAAGACAGGTGTCGCGAGTGTCAGCGCGCTCGTTCGCGCCAACGTCAAGGCCATGCTCGAGTACCAACGCGACATGCGGGAGGGCCAGAATCATTCGCTCAACGCCCTGCTGCGATTCGCTTTCTAGTCAGAAAGGAACGCCACGATGTCCCGCTTCACCATCGCTGTCGAGTCAGCGCTCACGGTACTCGTCGTCGCGTACGTCGCGTTGCCCATCGCCGCAAGTGACAGCATCACGGGCGTCGTCAAAGTCACCGGGATGGCGTCGAGCGCCGATGTCGTCGTCTACGTCCAGCAGGCGCCAGGTTCCTTTACGCCCGGCAAGCCTGTCCAGATGGACCAGCGGAAGATGCAGTTCATCCCGCACGTGCTCCCGGTTCTCGCCGGAACGACCGTGAAGTTCCTGAACAGCGACCCGACGGCACACAACGTCTTTTCGCCCGACAACGAGAAGTACAACCTCGGCACGTGGCCGCAGGGCCAGGCCAAGGACTATACGTTCGCCAAGTGCGCAAAACTGCCGTGCGTCTACACGCAGCTCTGTCGCGTCCATCCCGAGATGGAAGGTTATGTCGTCGTGCTGCAGAACCCGTTCTTTGCCGTGACTGACAAGGAAGGCCATTACAGAATCGACGACGTGCCCCCTGGCAACTACACGATCGCGGTGTGGCACGAAAAGGCGAAGGCGCAGCCCAAACCGGTGACGGTTGGCGCGGGCAAACCGGCGACGGTCGACTTCGTTCTAGGGCGTTGAAGGCGGACCACGATATGGCGACCCGGGAGTACGCAGCGGTCGTGCCCGACCTGCAGTACTTTCTCGACCTCATCGCATGCCGGTCTGCCTGTCCGGTGCGCACGAACGCCGGGGCCTACGTCCGCGCGGTCGCGGAGTGGGACACCGCTCGCGGCTACCGCATAGCCAGGGCACCCAATCCGCTTGCGTCGGTGTGCGGCCGGATCTGCGCGCACCCCTGCGAATCGGCGTGTCGCCGTGGGGTGATCGACCAGCCCATTTCGATACGGGCCCTCAAGCGAACGCTGACCGAGCGACATGGCGTCGAGAACACGCTCAACGCCACGCCGATCTCGCTCAAGCCGCTTCAACTGGCGGTGAAGGGCGCTGAAGGGACAGCCCGAATCGCGGTCATCGGCGCGGGCCCCGCCGGACTCAGTTGCGCGCACGACCTGGCGCTGCTCGGCTACCGCGTCACCCTGTTCGACCGGGCGCCCGTTGTTGGCGGGATGTTGTACCAGGGCGTTCCCGAGTACAGATTGTCGCGTGACCTGATTCGTGCGGAAGTGGATCAGATCCTGTCGCTTGGCGTCGACCTCGAGCTGGGCCAGCGGCTCGGCCAGGATTTCACGGTGGGCGAACTGCGCCGCACTGGGTTTGCCGCCGTGTTCCTCGCGCTCGGCGCGTCGCGGGGCCGCGATCTGGATATCGCCGGCCACACGCTCGACGGCGTCATCAACGGCGTCGACTTCCTGTTGAATGCGAACCTCGGATACCGGGTCACGCTTGGCGAGCGCGTGATTGTCATCGGCGGGGGCAACGTCGCCATTGACGTGGCACGGACGGCCCTGCGGATCGCGGCGCTGGACGAGGGCCAGGAGCAGTCCGGTGGAGCCGACCAACCGCTCCAGACGGGAGGCTACGACAACGCGTTCATCGATGCCGCCAGGACGGCGCTGCGTCTCGGTGCGCGGCACGTTCAGCTGGTGTCGCTCGAATCGCGCAAACAGATGCCGGCCCATCCAGACGAGGTGCGCGACGCCGAAGAAGAGGGCATTACCCTGGTTCCAGGCGTCGGCCCGAAACAGATTCTCGGTCGCGACGGCCGCGTGATCGGACTTGAAACGCTCGACGTGGCCTCGCTGTTCGATGCCAACGGACGATTCAGTCCCACCTTCAAACCCCAGACCGAGCGGCGCCTCGATGCCGACACCATTATCCTTGCCGTCGGGCAGCAGCCCGACACGAGTGTGTTCGAGAAAGACCCTGATATTGAGATCACCACGCGCGGATTGATCCGAGTCGATGCCCGCACGCTGTCCACGACCATGCCGGGCGTCTACTGCGGCGGCGATCTGGCGTTTGGCCCGCGGATCGTGATTGAGGCGGAGGCTGACGGCAAGCGAGCCGCGCTGGCGATCCACGAATCGCTGGGCGGCGGCGGCGTCCCACGCGCGCATACGCAGTTCAGGCCGATCGTCCTGAACCGGGCCGGCGACCGCTACGACCGGATCCCGCGCCAGGGAGTGCCGAGCCTCGCGGTGACGCGGCGCACTGGCTTTCGGGAAGTGGAGGAAGGCTACAGCGAAGAGCAGGCCCGCCTGGAGGGATCGCGTTGCCTCTCGTGCCACGTCGAGACGATCTTCGATTCCGAGACGTGCATCCTGTGCAGCGGCTGCGTCGAGATCTGCCCCGAGGCGTGCCTGTTGCTGGTCCCGGTCGCGCAATTGCGCGGCAGCCCAGAGGTCGCGGCGCTCGTCGACGCGATGGACGCTGGCACCGATGCGGGCGCCATTATCAAGGACGAGGCGCGGTGCATCCGGTGCGGCCTTTGCGCGGAGCGCTGTCCAACCGGCGCGATCACGATGGAAGCGCTCGAAATTGACGAATCTCCCCAGACCGCGCTCGGCTTGTATCGCGAATCCATGGACAAGGTGCGGCCATGACCACCGATCAACCGCCAGTGCCGGATCGACCGAATCGCCTGCGGCGCAGCATGTTTGCCATCAGTTGCCTCAGTATCGGCGCCGCGACCGCGGGCTTTCTTGCTGCGACGCTGCGGTTCTTCGTGCCGAATATCCTCTATGAACCGTCGCGGCGGTTCGACATCGGGCCGCCGTCCGGCTTTCCGCGCGGTGTGGTCACGTTTCTGCCAGACCGGCGGCTGTACGTCTTCAATGGAAGCGACGGATTCTTCGCCATCTCGTCGGTGTGTACGCACCTGGGCTGCAACGTGAAACGGGGCGGTCCGGGATTCGCGTGCCCGTGCCATGGCAGCCAGTTCGACGAGAACGGGCAGGTTGTCCAGGGGCCCGCCCCCAAGCCGCTGGCGTGGTACTCACTCAGCCTGTCCCCCCACGAGCACCTGGTCGTCGATCTGGATCAACCTGTCACCCCCGAATTTCGTTTGCGCACCTGAACGGAGCGTAGCGTGAGCCAGCCGATGAGCAAGAGGATGGCAGACTGGTTCAACGGCGTCTGGCGCTCGGTCAGCCGTGTCGGATGGCCCGTGACCGACAAAGATCGCGCAGCGGCGATGATCTCGAGTCTGTTTCTCCACATCCACGCCGCACGCGTCAGCCGCCACGTGCTGAAGCCGACGTTCACGTTTGCGCTGGGTCTGATTTCGGGAATCCTGTTTCTGGTCCTTTCGGTGACCGGCCTGGCACTGATGCTCTATTACGTGCCGTATCCGCCCGAGGCCTACCGAAGCATGAAGGACCTGCAGTTCGTCGTCACCTTTGGCATCGTGCTGCGAAACATGCACCGCTGGTCGGCTCACGCGATGGTGGGCGTCGTGTTCCTGCACATGTGCCGCGTCTTCTGGACCGGGTCGTACAAGGCGCCGCGCGAGTTCAACTGGGTCGTTGGCGTCCTGCTGCTGCTCCTGACCATCGCCCTGTCGTTCACGGGATACCTGCTGCCGTGGGATCAGCTCGCCTACTGGGCCATTACTGTCGGCACCAACATCGCGGCGTACGCGCCGATGGTTGGCGATCAGGTGAAATCGCTGCTGCTTGGCGGCCACATGATCGGTCCGATGACCCTGCTGCGCTTCTACGTGCTGCACTGCGTGATTCTTCCGCTCGCGATGCTGCTGCTCATCTCGCTGCACGTGTGGCGGGTGAGAAAGGACGGATTGAGCGGCGCCGGGGTCGCCGCTCCGGTGGTGGAGGAGCAGGCGGGCGTCTTTCCGGCATCAACCAAGACCTACGGGTTGATGAGTCTCACCAGGCGCCCCCGCGCGTCTGTCGTCGCGCGCGATCCGAACGAAGAAGTGTTTGCCTGGCCGCACCTGCTGTATCGCGAGATCGCCGTCGCGCTTGTGGTGATTATCGTGCTTCATGTCGTGTCGCTGATCTTCATGGCGCCACTCGAGGAGATCGCCGATCCGACCCGTACCCCCAACCCGGCGAAGGCGCCGTGGTATTTCCTCGGGCTCCAGGAATTGGTGCACTACTCGGCGTTAATTGGCGGCGTCATTGTCCCGACACTGTTGGTGCTGGCGTTACTGATGGTGCCGTACATCGACCGAGGCACGGCGGGATCCGGCCGGTGGTTTGCACCGGAGCGGCGGCTGGCGAACAGCGTGTTTACGGCGCTCGCCGTCGTGCTCGTCGTGCTGACGATCATCGGCACGTTCTTCCGCGGCGCCAATTGGGCGTGGGTGTGGCCATGGAAGTGAAGCAGGCCATTCCCGTTCGATTGCACGTCATGATCGCGTGTCTGGCGGTGGCGTTTCTGCTCATCTTCGCGTGGGTACTCCTGCGCGAAGAGACAGCCGAATGGCGAACGACACAAGCGCGATTCGGGCGTCTCGAAGCCACGGTCAAGAATCCGCACCAGCGGGCTCAGGCCGCTCACGTCGGCGGGCTGCGCCAGATCTGGCTCGAGGACCTCGGACGCGTCGATCGATGCACGACGTGCCACCTCGGGATCGACGACCCAGTGTTCGACTCTGCCCCTCAGCCGTTCAGCACTCACCCGGGCGCATGGCTGACATCGCATCCCCCCGATCGGTTCGGGTGCACCGTGTGCCATGGCGGCCAGGGCCAGGCCACGGACTATCTGGCCGCCGCGCACCAACCTCGAGCCTTCGAGCCTCGGCCGATGCGGCCGCTCGAGACGATCGAAGCCAACTGCGGAACCTGCCACCGCGCGCTGGACCCGCCGGACGCGCCGCGCCTGGTCGAAGGCCGCAGACTAATCGTCGAATCAGGGTGTGTGTCCTGCCACGAGATTCCGGGATTTGAGGGCGTCACCTTCGCCGGTCCCGCGCTGGCGAGCATCGGCTACAAGGTCAGGCCGGAGTGGCTGCGCGCGTGGCTCAAAGACCCGAAAGGCTACCTCTCGCAGTCGAAGATGGGCAACTTCCGTTTGTCTGACAGCGATATCGCGAGTCTGCAGGCATTCCTGCTCTCACAGCGAGCGGTGGCGCCGGTCGAGAACCCGCGCGTCGACTGGTCCAAGGCGAGCGTGGACAACGGGCGGGCGCTCTTCGGCGAGCTCCGCTGCGTGAGCTGCCACGCGGTGAAAGGGCGTGGCGGCACCATCGGGCCTGAACTGACAAGCGTGGGCGATAAGCTGCGCCGGGCGGGCCTGTTCGACTTCCTGAAGGACCCTCATCGGAGTCAGCCGGACACGCCGATGCTGCAGTACCGCCTGACCGACGAGCAGGTGCGCGATCTCACCGAGTTCCTGCTCGAAACGTACCGCACGAGCGAGACGCCAGAATCGGCGTCAGCCGCCTACCAGGATGCGCGTGCCGTCGCCTTAGGGCGGGCCGTGTTCGAGAAGCGGGGCTGCACAAGCTGTCACCGGCTTCCTGGCATTGCAGATTCGGGCCGCGTCGGGCCGAGCCTGGCTGGCATCGCCGATCGCGATCCTGATCAGCTCTCGTATGGCAAAAACAGTGTCCGGCGCACCGCTGAGAACTACATCTTCCTGAAGGTGCTTCGCCCCGACTCGCTCGGAGAGCCCTCAACGATGCCGACGTTCTCGTTTGCGCCGGCACAGGCCGCGAAGATTGCGATGGCGCTGGCGGGCATTCGCAAGGCCGACCTGCCTGCCTCGTACGTCCAGAAGCGCCAGACGCCCTCACCGTACAAGCCGGCGGGACGCTTTGGCGAGCTGGTGGATCGATACCGATGTTTGAGCTGTCATTCGGTCGGCGGGTATGGCGGCGATCTGTCGACCGTCCCGTTCGATCGCATCGGCAGCCAGCTGAAGCACGATTACATCGCGTCGTACCTGCTGAACCCCGGGGCCGTGCGCGTCAGTCTCGAAGCGCGCATGCCGGTGTTCCACATGACTCCTGACGAAGCCACGATGATTGCCGACTACTTCTCCGGGGTGTTTCTGGACGACGATCTGGAGCGATACGACGCGGGCGCCTTCACGCCGCAGGAGGCGCTGAGAGGCCAGGAGCTGTACCGGCAACTGGGGTGCGTGTCGTGCCACCAGATCGGAACGACCGGCGGATACGTGGGTCCCGAGCTGTCCCGCACGGGAGAACGGCTCAAGCCCGGGTGGATCGCCGCGTTTCTCGCGGCGCCGACGCGATACAAACCGGGGACATTGCAGCCGGACTACGGACTATCGAGCACCGATGCGCGCGCGCTGACTGCCTATCTCAGCAGTCTCAGTGCCGGCCCGGTTCGCAAGTCGGGGGGCGCGCGATGATGAACGCTCACCGTGCAGCTGCCCGCCTTCGCCTGCGGCTACGGCGCGGCAAGTCGGCAATGGCGCTTTGTGGGACCGTCGTCGCGATGGTTGCGATGGTCGCGATGGTCGGTTGCAGCCGGCCGGCGGCGCCACAGCCGGGCGATCCGCTGCTGGATGCGATTCGCGCAGAAGAACGCGGCGCCGGCCATCTCACGTATGCTGAGAGCCAGGGCAAGGCGCTCTTCTCCCATTACTGCTCCACCTGTCACGGCGACGAGGGACGCGGTGACGGCCAGAATGCGTCGAACCTGACGCCGCCGCCACCGGATCTGACCGTGCCGAAAAACGTCAGCGACCAGGCACTCGTACGCAAGGTGATCGCCGAAGGAAGCGCCGCCATCGGCCGCTCGCCGCTCTCGCCTCCCTGGGGGCGCAGCCTGACCCGTCAGCAGATCGACTATCTCGTCGCGTACTGCCAGTCTTTAGGCCGGAAGAAGTCATAACGCAGAAGGAAGGCATCCTCCATGTCGACAACCGCTCCGACGATCCCCGCCGCCGAGGCACTGTTTCTGCAATTGCTCGTCACGCCCACCGCGCAGGGCATCGCTAGTCGCGTGCTGGCCAAGAACGGCGGCGGCAACGTCACGTTGTTCGCGTTCGACGGGGGACAGGGCCTCACCGAGCACACCTCACCGTTCGATGCGTTCGTCATGGTCCTGGAAGGTGCGCTCACGCTGACCATTGGCGGCACGCCAGTCCAGGCGACGCCGGGCACGATCGTGCGCATGCCCGCCGGCATTCCGCACGCCCTCGATGCGTCCGAGCCCACGCGCATGCTGCTCATCATGCTGCGGGAACCGCAGGCGGGGTGAGGCGACCCATGAGCACCCGCACCGAAACCGACTCAATGGGAGACGTCGTCGTTCCCGCCGACAAGTACTGGGGAGCACAGACCCAGCGGTCCCTCGAGAACTTCAGGATCGGGACCGAGCGAATGCCATTGCCCCTCATCAGGGCATTTGGCGTCCAGAAGAAGGCCGCCGCGCTCGCCAACATGGAGTTGGGCCTGCTCGACCCGACTCTGGGCACGGCCATCGTCGCAGCAGCGGAAGAAGTCATCGCCGGCGCCCTGAATGAGCACTTCCCGCTCGTCGTCTGGCAGACGGGATCTGGCACCCAGACGAACATGAACGTCAACGAGGTGATCGCCAATCGTGCCATCGAAAGGCTCGGCGGGCACATGGGGTCCAGAAACCCTGTTCACCCCAATGACCACGTGAACATGGGGCAGTCCTCGAACGACTCGTTTCCGACCGCGATGCACATTTCCGCGGTGGAGCAGCTGCACCACGAGCTCATCCCGGCGCTGGTACACTTGCAGGGCGCGCTGCACGCGAAAGCCGTCGAGTTCGACCAGGTCATCAAGACCGGCCGCACCCACTTGCAGGATGCGACTCCCGTGACGCTGGGGCAGGAGTTCTCAGGCTATGCCACCCAAATCAAGTACGGCATCGCCCGCGTCACGTCGTGCCTGCCGCGCCTCTCGCAACTCGCCCAGGGCGGAACCGCCGTCGGTACCGGGCTGAACTGCGCGCGAGGCTTCGCGGAACTGTTCGCCACGCACGTCTCGCGGATCACCGGGATTGCCTTCACGACCGCCGAAAACAAGTTCGAGGCCATCGCGACCCACGATGCGCTGGTTGAAGCCTCAGGCCACCTGAACACGGTGGCCTGCTCCCTCATGAAGATCGCGAACGACCTCCGCCTGCTTGCCTCGGGCCCGCGCTGCGCCATCGGCGAGATCCACCTGCCGGAGAACGAACCGGGATCCTCCATCATGCCGGGCAAAGTCAACCCGACGCAGTCCGAGGCCATGACGATGGTCTGTGCGCAGGTCGTCGGAAACCACACGACGATCTCGTATGCCGGCAGCAGCGGCCACCTGGAACTCAATGTCTTCAAACCGGTCATCGTCTACAACCTGCTCCAGTCGATCCGGCTGCTGGCCGACGCCGGCCGCAGCTTCACCGAGAATTGCGTGGTTGGGATCGAGGCCAACCACGAGCGCATCGCCCAGTTGCTGAACAACAGCCTGATGCTCGTGACGGCACTCAACCCCGTGATCGGCTACGACAACGCCGCGAGGATCGCCAAGAAGGCCCATCAGGACGGGTTGACGCTGAAGCAGGCTGCGATCGAGCTGAACTTGCTGACGGCGGAAGAATTCGACCGGGCCGTTCGCCCCGAGAACATGCTCGGGCCCAACGACTGACCGACGCCGGCGTGCCCTGCCGTCATCGGGCTTGACCACGTGGGGTGCGGCCACTACTGTGAGCGGTACTCCATAGGAGGCGCACGACCCATGCACACATCACGACGCTCGTTTCTCCGGACTGCCGCCCTGGCGGGCGGCGCAATGCCCGTCTTCGGTCCGCGCATGCTCGACGCGCTCGAGCGGCGCCTCGAGCCGTTCGCGGGGCTCTCTCCAGCGGGCGCACAGGCCGACGAGGCGTTCTGGGCTGAGATTCGGAAGGTCTTCCCGCGTTCTGCCGACTACATCAACCTCGAAAACGGCTACTCGAGCCCGCAACCAGGGCCGACCTACGAGGCGTTCCAGCGTCACCAGCAGATGATCAACGGCGGCTTGTCGTTTTACATGCGCCGCAAGAAGAGCGATGACTACACGGCGACGAAAAAGCAACTCGCCGAACTGGCGGGATGCCCGGCCGAAGAGATCGTCATCACGCGCAATACGACGGAATCGCTGGGCACCGTCATCCACGGCCTCGACCTCGCGCCCGGAGACGAGGCCGTGATGTGCGACCAGGACTACGGCTCGATGCTGGAACAGTTCCGCCAACAGTCGCGCCGGCGCGGCATCAAGTGCGTCGAAATCTCCATCCCGCTGCATCCCCGGGACGACGCCGAGATGGTCGACACCTACGCGCGTGCGATGACGCCTCGCACGAAAGTGATGCTGGTGTCGCACATGGTCAACATCACCGGGCAGATTCTCCCTGTCAGGCAGATCGCGGACATGGCCCATGCGCGGGGCGCCGCCCTGATCGTGGATGCGGCGCATTCGTTTGCGCACGTGAACTTCACCGTGCCGCAACTGGATGGCGATTACCTCGGCGCGAGCCTGCACAAGTGGCTGTGCACGCCGCTTGGCGCCGGCCTCCTGCACATCAAGAAGGACAAGATCAAGACCGTCTGGCCGCTGTTCGGCGAGACCAGCGTGCCCGACGATGACATCCGGAAGCTGGAACGGATCGGCACGCATCCGTCGTGGACCGTGCTGGCCATTACTGATGCGATCCGGTTTCACAAGATGGTCGGCGGCGAGCGCAAAGAAGCTCGGCTGCGGTACCTGCAGCAGTACTGGACCGATCGCGTGCGCAGCGTCCCCAGGGTGTACCTGAACACGCCGGGCGGGACCCGCGCCTGCGGCATCGCCAATGTCGGGATCACCGGCATGAAGCCGGGAGCACTGGCGACGGCGCTGTTCGATCGTTTCAAGATCTACACCGTCGCGATCGACATGGTTCCGGTGAAGGGTGTCCGCGTCACACCGCACTTGTACACCACGACCGCCGAGTTGGATGCCCTCGTGAAGGCCCTGGGAGAGCTGGCGCGCGCGTAATGACGTCGTGTGTTCGCCGTAGAGAGACGTATCGATGTGCTGAGCCGGCACCGATAACGGAACGGCAATTGCGGTTGAGTGTCCGGGCAGATACGGAAGACACGCGAAGACCTTGACCCGCTGTTCTTGTACCTTCAGGACTCATCCGGGCGCACAACTATGCAGGACACGACTCCCAAGATGGGCTATCCTCCTATCGAGCGCGCCGAGCGCGCGCAACCCCCTGTTGTTCATCGTCGCGCATGGGTCGTGGTGACTACCAATACGTTCATCCGACCTCGCCGCCGGGTTGTGCAGGGCGAAAAATGCGAGGCTGACTCAGCGCAAGGGACATAGCCATGCTGACCAGACTAAAAGTCAACGGGTTCAAGAACCTCGTGGACGTCGACATCCGGCTTGGGCCCTTTACGTGTATTGCGGGACCGAACGCGGTCGGAAAGTCGAATCTGTTCGACGCCATTCGCTTCCTCAGCACTCTGGCCAGCAAGACCTTGATGGAAGCCGCCCTTTCCGTGCGCAATGAAACGGCGCGCAATGCGGATGTTCGAAGCCTGTTCCACCGCGTCGCTGGGTCTGTCACCGACCATATGTCATTTGAGGTTGAGATGGTGACGCCGATAGAGGCGGTAGACGACCTTGGGCAACGGGCCAAGGCTACCGCCAACTTCCTCCGATACACGCTAAGTCTCCGATATCGCGAGGAATCAGACCGCAGCCAGCCGCTTCGCGGGCCAATCGAGATTGAGAAGGAGGAATTGGTTCACATCCCACGTAGCCACGTGTCAAGCCACTTGCTGTTTCCAAGCACCAATGAATGGCGCAATTCTGCGCTTCACATCGAGCATCGATCCGCGCGGTTTATCTCGACTGTCGAAGAAGCCGGACAGTGGGTCATCAAACTTCACCAGGATGGGGGCGGCCGCGGCCGCGCCAAGAGCAATCCGGCGACTCAGCCGCGGACCGTGCTCTCGGTGGCCAATGCAGCCGAGAGCCCAACCGTCCTCTGCGCCAGGCGCGAGATGGAGTCGTGGGCTCTGCTGCAATTGGAGCCTGCGGCCCTTCGAGACCCGGACCCTGTCAATGCGCCGTTTCATCTGGCCCCGAACGGAGGCCATCTGCCCGCAACGCTGCACTACCTGGCCCGGACGGTACCCCCGGGCGGGCAGAGCATGCCAGTTGCAGAGCAGGAAACGACGGTCTACGCGCAGGCCGCCAATCGGTTGAGCGAACTGATTGACGACGTCGATTCCATCGGCGTTGACCGTGACGACAAGAGGGAATTGCTGACACTCTACGTCAGGGGAAGGGACGGCACGGCGTATCCAGCGCGCTCGCTGTCGGATGGAACGCTCCGTTTTCTGGCCTTGGCTGTGCTTGAGATGGACCCGTACGCTCGAGGGCTCCTGTGCCTCGAGGAACCCGAGAACGGCATCCATCCAGCACGTATTCCAGCGATGCTTACCCTCCTGCAGGACATTGCTACAGACCCTCAGGAACCAATCGATGACACAAATCCTCTACGCCAGGTGATTGTGAACACCCATTCTCCGGCGGTTGTGTTGGAGGTTCCGGAAGACTCATTGCTCGTTGTCGAGGCGCGAGAAGCGAGGAACGAACAGGGCCAGGCGTTCAAGAAGGCCGTGTTCAGTCATCTGCCCGAGACGTGGCGACAAACGGCGTTCCCAGACGCTCGTCCATTGTCGAAGGGGAGACTCCTCGCGTACTTGAACCCCATATCGAGCAGGGGTGAATCTACGGATGGATCCTATGGACGAATCGCCCGGGACGCCGCTTCCGGTACCGGCGCGTCTCCTCGGCGAGTCGTTGATCGCGAGGACCTTCAGCCCTATCTTCCATACGTGGCGGATTGAATCATGCCGGAGTTGGAGTGTTCCCTTCTTTCTGACGGTTCCTCTGATACTTTGCTGCTTCCCATTTTGGAATGGGTAGTGAGGCAACATGCGGCAGAAGTCAATGTCCAATGTCGGTGGGCCGACTTGCGACGTTTGCCCAATCCTCCGACAGCGCTCGACCTACGAATTCGGAAGGCCATCGAGCTTTACCCCTGCGATGTCCTGTTCATCCATCGCGATGCGGAATCGCAACCTCCGGACTTTCGCTATCAGGAGATTCAGGACGCCGTCGCCAACGCCCGCTTGAGAGGGTTCTCGTCGCCACACATGTGTGTTGTGCCCGTGCGCATGACGGAAGCATGGCTACTGTTGGACGAGGCGGCGATTCGACGGGCAGCCGGTAATCCGCACGGCCGCATCGATCTGGACATGCCCGGGCCTGGTCGTGTTGAGTCTATCCCTGACCCAAAGGCCACACTGCACGACCTCTTGACACGCGCCAGCGGACGTTGTGGACGGCGGCGGAAGAAGTTTCGGCCAGGCGTTGAAGCACATCGTGTCACTGAGCACATGACCGACTTCTCGTGCCTTCGGGCGTTGCAGGGGTTCCAACGCTTGGAAACTGGTGTAGAGGCGCTTCTTCGCGATCTTCGTGCTACTTCCGACTCAGGATCTGGCAGCCGCACGTAGTGACGCGGCCATACGTAACGGCGCTCAACCCCGTGATCGGCTACGACAACGCCGCGGGGATCGCCAAGAAGGCTCATCAGGACGGGTTGACGTTGAAGCAGGCTGCGATCGAGCTGAAACTGCTGACGGCGGAAGAGTTCGACCGGGCTGTGCGCCCCAAGAACATGATCGGGCCAACAGACTGAGTTGATTCAAGACTCGAGGCGGAGGCAGTCCCAGCGTCACATCCGGGCGGCGATTTCGCCTTCACACCCCGACGATTTCTTCTGGCCGGCTCTTTCCAACGACGTAGGCGCTTACCTCCCACGTAAGCCACTCTCGCGCAATTGCACCGAATTGGCCCGCTTCGGGGCCCCGGGCGTACGGCACCAGACTTGCTCAAGCACGTGTTGTCTCAGCAGGACAGCGGGCCACATCGGCCCCTGGAGGTACGGTCATGAACACGCGAATCACTCTGACAGTCGGCGCCGTGTTGCTGGTTGCGGCGAGTCTGACTGCCTGCAATGGCGGCTCTTCAAATCCCGTGGGTCCAACAGGCGGCGGCGGCACGCCAGCGGACGTGACGATTACCATCAACGGCATCAGCGGCGGGAATTCGTTTGCGCCAAATCCGGCCACGGTGAAGGTCGGTCAGACGGTGGCGTGGCGCAACGCCGACAGCATTTCGCATACCGCCACGTCAGATGCGACTGGATTCAATAGCGGCACCATCGCGGCGGGCGCGACAAGCGCTCCAATCATGATGTCGGCCGCCGGCACGTTCGCTTATCACTGCTCGTTCCACCCGACGATGACCGGATCGCTGGTCGTCACGCCGTAGATGCGGCGAGGAGACATCTGGCCGGGTCGCGGGATCGGATAATCCGCGACGGCCAGATGACCCCGGTGGGGCCCCTCAACCGAGAGGTGCACCAGCGCCGCGCCAGCGAGCCCTGCTTCGCTCTTGCCAGTCCGACCTGCAGCGTGCCACAGTAAACCCTTCCACCACTGGAACGAGCAGCGCGCGAACCGTACGCTTTCCCGGCGCGGCGCGCTGCCGGGTCAGCGGCGGACGAGAGGTCAATCGATGGGGCATCTTGTTGGCAAGGACGTCTACCGGGCGCTGGGCAGGAAGATCGACGGCCTGACCCTGAGGGCGCCCTGGAATGACACCTTTCATGCGCTGCTGAAAGAGCTGTACTCGACCGAGGAGGCCGACCTCATCGTCCGGATGCCGTACACCCCGACCACCATCGAGCATCTCGAGCACACGACCGGTATCCCTGGCGCGACGCTGGAGCGCGTGTTGGAGGCGCTGTGCCTGAAGGGCCTCGTCATCGACTTCCACCAGGGAGAGGGCTACCGCTATATCCCCTCGCCTCTGGCCGTCGGCATCTTCGAGTTCACGATGATGCGGACCGGAGGGGGCGTCGACCACAAAGTGGTGGCGAAGCTGTTTCACGAATACATGTCGAACGGGCCGCTCTGGCCCGCCAATCTCGGACAGGGACAGCAACTGCAGCTGATGCGCACGCTGCCGCACGAGCAGAGCATTCTTCCCGACGAGTATGCCGAGGTGCTCGACTACGAGAACGCCCTCTCCATCGTCGACGCGCACAACCGATTTGCGGTGGGCATCTGCTCATGCCGGCATGAGAAGGTGCACATGGGTGCGAAACGGTGCGACGTGCCTCTCGAGAGCTGCACCTCGATGGGGAACTCTGCCGACTACCTGGTACGGCGCAAACTGGCTCGTCCGATCGAGAAGAGCGAGATGCTCGACCGGTTGACCCAGGCGAGAGACATGAAGCTCGTGATGAACGCCGACAACGTCGCGTCCGGCGCCAGTTTCATGTGCGTGTGTTGCAGGTGTTGCTGCAACATGCTGCTCGGCATCAGTCATTCCGGCTACCCACACGCCCTGGTCACGTCCAACTACCTCGCGAAGTCCGACGACGCCGCCTGCGATGGATGTCTGAAGTGCAAGAAGGCGTGCCCTATCAATGCCATCTCGATTGAGCGACTCTCCGAGCCGGTTGGCAAGAAGAAAGCCAGGCCGGTCGTGGACGAGTCCATCTGTCTGGGGTGCGGCGTGTGCGCGCTCGCCTGCACGTCACACGCCATGGCGCTCCACCACCGGTCGCGGCGCGTGATCTACCCCGAGACGACCTTCGAAAAGATCATCCTGCAGGCGCTCGAAGTGGGCACGCTTCAGAATCTGCTGTTTGCCGAGCCTGGGCGGTTGACCCACCAGTTCCTGCGGGCCTTCGTGGGAGCGTTTCTGCGATTGCCGCCCGTGAAGAAGGCGCTGGTTGGCGAGACGCTGCGCTCGCGGTTTCTCGGCGCCCTGAAGTCGGCCACCAGCTAGGCTGTGTTATGCTTCGCCCCATTCAGACTCGGTGAACGCCCTCAACGAGGAGCCCTATGACCTTAGCCCTGTTGTCGCTGGTTCTGGCCATGAGCGGCCAGACAGCTCCGCCTCCCCCCCCGCCGCCGCCGACCGTGGCGCCGGCGACCGTCCAGAAGCCACCTGCCGCTCCGCCCAAGGTGTACAACGAGACCGCCGACGCGAAGGCGCAGATCGACGCGGCTGTCGCGTCGGCAGCCGAGGATGACATACGCGTCCTCATCAACTGGGGCGCCAATGACGACGAGGCGTGCACGAGGTACCAGCAGGTGCAGCGCGCGCCCGAGGTGGCGAGCAAGTTCCGCGACGACTACAAGCGTGTCTCTGTCGACGTCGGGCATCTCGACAAGAACATCGATCTCGCCAAGTCGTTCGGCGTGACGCTGGCGGCAGGCGCACTGCCACACTTCACCATCCTGGATGCCAGGGGGAAGGTACTCGCCCAGATGTCGGCCAAGGGACTGGCGAGCGACACCGACCCCGCCGCGTTCGACGCCAAGAAGATGGGCGCGTTCCTCACGACACATCAGGCGCCGGCGCCTCCGCCGGCTGGGCCCGTGTTCGAAGCCGCGCTGGCGCAGGCGAAGCGCGAGGGCAAGCAGGTGTTCGTCTGGTTCGCGGCCCCGTGGTGAGGGTGGTGCCATAGGCTGGGCGCCTGGATGGCGACCAAAGACGTTGCACCGTTGCTCGCAAAGGAATTCGTGAATCTCAAGCTCGATTTTGACCGAGCTCCCGGCGCTCAGGATCTGGCGAAACGCTACGGGACCAAGGACCCGGGGCTGCCATGGAAGGACCCGGGACTGCCGTGGATGGTCTTCGTGACGCCAGACGGCAAAGCGGTCATCGACTCGACGGGGCCGGAAGGGAATACAGGATTCCCGGCCAAGGACACCGAATACGCACACTTCAAAACCATGCTCGAGAAGGCGAAGCGACATCTGACCGATGCCGACATCGCTGCGCTCATCTCGTCGCTTGAAGCGGCCAACAAGAAATAGGGGAGACCTGAGGGAGAGAATGCCAACGCTGCCGCGGCGCGGTGCTGTTCCAGCGATTCTGGGACGAGTATCGTCGCGAGGTGCGCCAGCCGTATGCGGACAAGTGGGATGCAAACCACCCGACGGACACGCCCCGCGGCCTTGCCGCGCCAGATATCGCACTCGAGCATCTGGCTGAAGCAGTCAAGTGGACCACGGCCACGTATGGCGCTGCCGATGTAGTGTGGGGCGCGGTCAACAGGTATCGATTTGGAGATCTCGACCTGCCTGGGGAGGGCGCGAGCGGCCAGCTTGGGGCCTACCGCGTTCAGCAGTTCGATCAGGTGGCGGGATCGCCGCATGTCAGCATCAGCGGTTGGGCAGAGAAGGATCGCCAGCTTGCCGGCTTCGGTGATGGATGGATCCTGCTCGTGCACTTCACTCAGCCCGTGCAGGCGTTCTCCGTGCTGGCGTACGGGCAGACGACGGATCGGACGTCGCCGCACAGTCGGGACCAGATCAAGATTTTCGTCAATCACAGCTTGCGGCCGGCCCTCTACACGGCCGCAGAGATACGGGCGCATCTGGAGAGGGAATACCGGCCGCGGCAGTAACCGGCCGCCGGCCTATTGGAATCACAGGAGGATGTCGTG
>Ga0334722_10001439_pt1 | contig 29760 bp, 26 predicted proteins | sample C3_bottom_MG_FD_207210 | JGI IMG/M metagenome (GOLD analysis project Ga0334722, IMG submission 207210) | Sediment microbial communities from Yellowstone Lake, YNP, Wyoming, USA - C3_bottom | ecosystem: Environmental > Aquatic > Freshwater > Lake > Sediment | place: USA: Wyoming | collected... | reverse complement strand
CCTCGCGGACCCGCTCCAAGTCGCGCAGATCCTCGCGAACGACCCTCGCCAGACGATCCCGCTGCCAGATGCGGTGTTCGGCCTCGTCCTGACGAAACAGCGGTTCAGGAAAGCCGCCGAACCGGAGCAACGCTTCGAGGTGCGACGCCGTGGGCTGTGGGTCGATTTCGCGCAGCGAAAACGGGTGCAGACGGAAGTAACGATACCGATTGGCCAGGGAGTCGCCGCCCTTCCGGTAGTAGTCGAGCCTGGCCGATCCGGTGACGACGATGCGGCGAAACGACTTCTCGGTGTCGTAGATGCCCTTGATCAAATTGCGCCAGCGGGCGTACTTGTGCACCTCGTCGAAGACCAGCAGCGGCTCGTGTGCCGGCAACTCGACGCGCCGCAGCCGCGCGGCGGATCGCGGGTCGTCCCAGTTGAAGTAGGCCGGGTGACGCTCAGTGGCTTTTCGGCCCAGCAGGGAGAGCGCCAGCGTGGTCTTTCCCACCTGCCGCGGCCCGCCGATGAACGCCATCTTGCCGGCCGCCAGGGCTCTCTCCACCGCCGGCGCCAGGTATCGTGGAGTGTTCATGAATGGGAGTATAGTCCATTTTACTCATGAGTAAAATGGACATGATACCCATACGCCCATCACGCGCTCGAGCGCGCAGTCGGCAGGGCGGCGAACTGGGGTCTGAGAGATGCGTCAATCCATCAGGCCCGGCCGACCCGCGCGCCCTACAGGCGCTTCGGCCATCGCTGGCGTCCATGAAAGACGGCGATGATCTCGAGGTGTTCGCCTCTCAGCCTGTATGGGATCACATAGGGGGTGCCCGGAACCACGAACTCGCGCGTGCCGGGGATTCGTCCGGGGCGTCCAAGATTCGGCAGTCCAGCCAGACGCTCTACGGCCGTCAGGAGCGTCACGGCCGTACGGGCCGCTGCGTCGGGATTGTCGCGCGCGATGTAGGCCCGAAGATCGGTCAGATGACGGATCGCGCGCGGCGACCAGATGACGGTCACGCGCGAGGTGCCTTTCGCTCGCGCGTCCGGCCCCACGAACGGAGCCAGGCCGACACGTCCTTGTGGGCCGCGCCGCGGCCTGCATCCAGTTCTTTGAGGCCAGCCTGAATCTCATCGAGTTGCCAGCTCTCCGCTTCGACAAAGGCGGTGATGGCTTCGGCGGCCAGGAACGACTTGGATCGGCGCGCGCGCCCGGCGAGCGCCTCGAGCTGCTTCTTGGTACGAGCGTCGATGCGAACGGAAAGGGTTGTAGTCATCTGTGCCAGCCTGTGTGCAATGCATACAAACTAACACAGATTCGGTCGGCCACCACGTCGCGGGCCGACCCGGGCGCGTCGAGCCACTCCAGCCGGCCGTCAGGCGCGAGTGTCCCGACCCAAAAGTCCGGCGACAAATAGTCCGGAGCGCGGCGCCCGGATCGCAAGGCGCGAAACGCGAGAATACCGGGAGTATTTGAGCGTTGAGCAACGCAGCGAGGCGGGATGCCCCGCCAGGAATATGTTGGCGAACTTCTGGGTCGGGACACTAGAATCGTGGGCAGCAGCAGGGGGAAAGCGTATGCGATTCCGAACATGGGCTCTGGCGGCGAGTCTCGCGGCACTGGCGGCCCTCACGCTCTGGCCAGGCGAGGCGGCGCAGACTCAGCAGCAGCCCGCTCAGACACCCGTGTTCCGCAGCGCGGTCACGCTTGTGCCCGTCGACGTCCGTGTCACCGACAGAAGCGGCAAGCCGGTCACGGACCTGAAGCGCGAAGAGTTCACGCTGATCGATAACGGCGTCAAACAGGACATCCGCCACTTCTCGGAACGGACGCTCATTCCGGAAGAAACGAAGGCGGATTCGAACCTGGTTCTCCGTGAGGCGGCCATCTCGCTGGAACCACAGGCCAATCGCATCTTCCTGATCGTGCTCGGCCGCGGGAAGCTGCAGGAGCCGTCGAGGGCCGTGGATGCCCTCATCCGCTTCGTTCGCGAGCGTCTGCTGCCACAGGACCAGGTGGCCGTCTTCGCCTACAACCGCGCCACCACCTTCACGAGAAACCACACGCAGGTCGCGACGCTGCTCGAGCGCTTCAAGGCGATCCACGAGCAGGTGGATTTCGAGATCGGCCTCCAGATGAGCGGCCTGGCCGCGGTCTACGGCAGCAAGGCGATTCCGAAATCGCTCCAGGGCAAGATCGACAGCATGTTCGCCGGGTCGGGTCTGCTGGCCTCGCAGCGCCTCGATCAGAAGGATGCGGCCGCGAGCCGGGTCGAGCAGGATGCCGGTCGACAGACCAATTTCCAAATCCAGCAGCAGATCGAGGTCGAGAAAGCCGCGGCGGCCGCCGCGGCAGGCGTGCCCAACCTCACCATGTGGTCGGAATTCGACGAGATCCAGACCCAGATGTTCGCCGATCTCTCGCTCGAGGCCTTCATCTCGGCGACGGCGCAGACGCTGCAGGATCTAGGGAACATTTACGCCGGCATCGCGTACCTCCGCAATTTCGAAGGCGAGAAGCACATCGTCTTCTTCACCGAACGCGGTTTGACCCTGCCTCGGCTCGAGGAGGACGAACTGCTGGCCGCCGCCGCCAACGACGCGCGCGTCGCCATCGACACCATTGAAACCGGAGGTCTCTACGTCGGCCAGACCGGCGGGTCCGCGGTGCAGGAAGGCTCATGGAACCAGACATTTGCCTTCAAGACCCTGCGGACAATCGCGGATCTGACCGGCGGCGTCTCGTCTATTGCCGAGAGTGGCACGACCGCCATGGACCGACTCAACGAGGTAACACGGTCGGGATACCTCCTCGGGTACTACCCGACCAACGCCATCTGGGACGGCAGCTATCGCAAGGTCGAGGTCAAAGTGGCGCGGTCCGGCGTGAATGTGTACTACCGGCATGGGTACTACAGCCGCCAGGAGCTGACCTCGTTCAACCGGCGCGACTTTGTCGCCTCCGATCGCCTCAGGGCGGCCGCGTCGTTTCGCAGAGAGATCAAGGACATCAAGCTGAAGGTCGACGCGTCGATGATCAGAGCCGACGATGGCAAAGGCTACCAGATCAGCGTGGACGCCAACATCGACCCGTCGAAACTGGCGTTCACCTTCGACGAGGGCGTCCACATCGGTCGGATCAGCATCGCCGTCTTCTGCTGGGACGAAAAGCAGAACGGGGTCGGCAGCAGCATGCAGACGGCCGACCTGAGGCTGAGGGATGAGGACTTCAAGAAGATCATGGCCTCAGGCATTCCGTATCGCGTGAAGTTCCCCGTCAACGCTGGCACACGGAGCGTCAGGGTCGTCGTCTACGACTCCAAAGCCGACCTGATCGGGAGTGCCGACAAGCAATTGCGATAGCGAAAACCACTCCGGGAGTGGTTTCGCACGCGAGGGTTTCAGCCGTATCATGAACCGACGGACGTTTCTCGTAGGTGTAGGCGCGAGTGCGGCCGCGACCGTAATAGGCGGTTGCGCCACGGCTGGTGCGCTTTCGGGCGCTCTACCGTCGGCCGGCCGCCGGCCGCGCAAGCACTGGGCCTGGCTGCGCGGCGAGGTGAAGGCGCTCGACGACTGGCGCCGCTCGCTGGCCAGGATGAAGGCCGCCGGCATCGACGCCATCCTGATCAGTGGAAACGCGGATTTCTATCGCCGCGCCGTGCCGGCCGCCACCGCCGAGGGCCTGGAACTGCACGCCTGGATCTTCACGATGATGCGCGGCGAGCATGTCGACCGACACCCTGACTGGTATGCCGTGAGCCGCGCGGGCGTGTCGACCGCCGTCAAGCCGCCGTACGTCAACTACTACCGCTTCATGTGTCCGTCGCGCGATGAGGTCCGCCAGTGGCTCGCCGGCTACGTCGCTGAGTTGGCCGACATTGACGGCCTGGCGAGCGTTCACCTCGACTATATCCGTTATCCGGACGTCATTCTTCCGGTGGCCCTGTGGCCGAAATACAACCTCGTGCAGGACAAGGAATATCCGGAATTCGATTTCTGCTACTGCGCCGTGTGCCGCGAGCGTTTCAAGCGAGCGTCCGGGATCGACCCGCAGCAGTTGGCGGATCCCCCATCCCACAAGGCGTGGGTGCAGTATCGCTGCGACACGATTACCGAGGTCGTCAACCTGATCGCCGGACAGGTACACGCGAAAAAGAAACTGGTCACTGCGGCCGTCTTCCCGACGCCGACCATTGCACGCAGATTGGTTCGGCAGGAGTGGACGAAGTGGAGAGTCGACGCGGTGCTGCCGATGGTCTATCACGGGTTCTACAAGGAAGAGGCGCCGTGGATCGAGCGCGCCACACGTGAGGGCGTGAAGGCGCTCGCCGGTCGCATCCCGCTCTACAGCGGCCTCTATGTTCCGGACCTGCCTCAGGGGGAGGATCTCGCCAGGGCGGCCCGCTTCGCCCTCGCCGGCGGCGCCGACGGCATCTGCCTTTTCCAGGGCAACGCGTTGACGCCCGAGCACTGGCAGGCGCTGACGCCGGTGCTCGCGCAGAAGGTCGGCGCGTGAGGCTGACGAGATGGGCAACGGCCGCAGTCGGGGCGCTGATTCTCGCCCAGAGCGGGCTCCAATCGCAGGGGACCACAACGCCACCGCGCGCGCTCGAGGCGCTGGCGTTCAAGCCGCGCCAGTACGTCTGCTACCGGGCCCCTGCGGGACTCACCATTGACGGCCGCCTCTCCGAACCCGCGTGGCAGGCCGCGGCTTGGACCGACGCCTTCGGCGACATCGAGGGCGATCTCCGTCCGAGCCCGCGGTTCAAGACTCGCGCGAAGATGCTGTGGGACGCCGAGCGGTTCTACGTGGCCGCCGAACTGGAGGAGCCCGACGTCTGGGCAACGCTCGCCGATCGCGATTCGGTGGTGTTCAACGACAACGACTTCGAGGTGTTCATCGACCCTGATGGCGACACGCATACGTATGGTGAGCTCGAGATCAATGCGCTCGGCACCGTCTGGGATCTGATGCTGGTGCGGCCTTACCGGGATGGCGGCCCCCCGATTACCGCCTGGGACATCGCCGGACTCCAGACGGCGGTCGACGTCCGCGGCACCCTCAACACGCCTTCGGATCGCGACACCGGGTGGACCGTCGAGATCGCCATACCGTGGCGGACCCTGGCCGAACTGGCGGCGGGGAAGCGCCCGCCGAAGCCGGGCGACCAGTGGCGCGTCAACTTCTCGAGAGTCAACTGGCAGGTCGACACGCGAGACGGGCGGTACGCCAAGAAGCTGAATCCGGACACCGGCAAGTCTCTCGCCGCCGACAATTGGGTCTGGAGCCCGCAGGGCGCCATCGACATGCACATGCCGGAGCGCTGGGGCTACGTGCAGTTTTCGGGCGCCAACGCGGGCGCCGCGGCCGAGCCCTTCGTCGAGGATCTCAATGAGCGCATGAAGTGGGCACTGCGACGCCTCTACTACCGCCAGCGCCAGTTCCGCGCGACGAACGGGCGCTACGCCGACGACCTCGCGTCGCTCGGTGCTGCCGACATTCGCATCGACGGCCTCGCCTTCGCGCCTTCCATGCAGGCCACGCTCGACACTTACCAGATCAGCGCGAGTGGCGTCGGCGGCGTGGCCCTGCACATCCGCCAGGACGGGCGCACCTGGACCACCCGTTGAACCTCGAGGCCACCGCGACCGCCAGCGCTATCCTCGAGCGCGACTGGAAGACGCCGAACACCGGGGATAGAATGAGCCGCCTGTCATGAATGAACCCACGCCGGATGTGATCACCACCGATTTCAAGGACCGGCGGGGCGGTCTCATCGCCTTCGGCATCGTGCTCATCCTGCTCGGATGCGTGTGCGTGCTGCTCGTGGCCATGATGGTGCTCACACAAGTGTGGATGCAACCAGCCGCATCAGCGTCCGGCCCGCGCCCCGACGTGATGGCCGGGGGATACCGCACGATGCTCGGCGCCTCGCTCGTGTACGGCGCACTGGCCGTGATGTTCATCTGGCTCGGCATCGGGTCGATCATGACCCGGCGATGGGCCAGGGTGTTGGTGCTCATTCTGTCGTGGACGTGGCTGATCACCGGTGTCATCGCCGTCGTGGGTATCGCGGCGATACTGCCGACCGCCCTCTCCACAGCGATGCCTCCTGGCGCCGAGCCGATACCAGAGGGCGCGCGCACGGCGATCGTGGCCGGGACGGCCGGGTGCCTGAGCGTGTTCTTCGTGCTCCTGCCCGTCGCGTTCGCGCTGTTCTTCCGAAGCCGGCACGTGAAGGCGACGTGTGACGCGCGCGATCCCGTCGTGCGCTGGACCGATGCGTGCCCGCCGGCCGTCCTTGGCCTGAGCGTCGCGCTGGGTGCCGGGGCGGTGTCGTTCCCCTTGATGATGGTGATGAATCCCGTGGTGGTTCCGTGCTTCGGCATCCTGTTGAGCGGCGCGCCGGCTGCGGCAGCCTTGTTGGTGATGGCGGCTGCGTGGGCCTATTGCGCGTGGGCCACCTGCAAATTGAAGCCTGAAGGCTGGTGGGCGACCGTCGTCATCTTCGCCGTGAGCACGGTGTCGGCGTTGCTCACGCTCTGGCGTGTGGATCTTGTTGAGATCTACCGGCTGATGAAATACCCGGAAGAGCAGCTCGCCCAGATCCAGCAGTTCGGCTTCGTCACGAATCGCTGCATGCTGGCGTGGGTGGCGTTCTGCTCGTTGTTGATGTTCGGGTACCTCTGGTATGTGAAGAAGTACTTCCCCCATCGAAATGGAACCAGCCAATGACCGTTTCCAATCTCAGCCGACGCCGCCTGCTCGAACTCGCAGGGTCTGCAGCCGCCGCCTGCGCACTGCGACCTGCAGCGGTGCTGGCCGTGGCGCCGTTCGACCTCGTCTTGCGTGGTGGTCAGGTGCTCGACGGAACGGGACTGCCGGCGTTCCCGGCAGACATTGGCATCGTTGGCCAGCGGATTACCGCTATCGGCACCATCTCACCCGAGCAGGGAAGTCGTGTGATCGACGTGACCGGGCTGCACGTGTGCCCGGGGTTCATCGACATCCATACGCATTCGGACGGCGACATTCTCATCTATCCAACCGCTGACAGCCGGGTCCGCCAGGGCATTACCACCGAACTGACCGGCAATTGCGGCGGATCGGCTGCACCGCTCGGAGGGAAGGCGGCAGAGGAAGACAGGCAGTCGTATCGGCGCCAGGGGATCGACGCCACCTGGTCCGGCGTGGCATCGTACCTGGACGTGGTCGACAAGGCGGGACTTTCCATCAACCACGCCCTGCTGGTCGGACAGGGCACGCTGCGCACGAACGCGATCGGCAATATCGACAGAAAGCTGTCCGCCGACGAACTGGCGCAGGTGATACGCGGCGTCGAAGACGCCATGGAGCAAGGGGCATTCGGACTCTCGACTGGTCTCGAGTACACGCCAGGGCGCTACACGCCGACCGATGAGATCGTCGCGATGGCCCGCAGCGTCGGACGCGTGGGCGGGCTCTATGCCTCACACATCAGGAACGAGGAAGCCTCGCTGCTCGAGGCGATAGACGAGGCGATTGCCATCGGCCGCGAGAGCGGTGCCCGGGTGCAGGTATCGCACCTGAAGGCCTCGGGCCGGCTGAACTGGAGCAAGCAGCAGGGCGCGCTCGATCTGATCGCGTCCGCGCGGCGGGATGGCGTCAACGTGCTGGCGGATGCCTACCCGTACACGGCCTATTCAACCAGCCTGACGATTCTGCTGTCAGCCGAAGCGCGAGAGGGGGGAGCCAGCGACCTGATGGCCCGTCTGAAGGATTCGACCTGGCGGGTGCGGATGCAGCGCGAGGTCGAGGAACAGATGGCCCGCGAACTGGGCGATTACGCGCTCATCGTGATCGCGCGGGTAAAGTCGCCGGCCAACCGACCACTGATCGGGAAGAACGTGGTCGAAATCGCCACCGGGTGGGGTGTCAAGCCCGTCGAGGCCGTGCTTCGGTTGATCGAGGAAGAAGAAGGGTCGGTGTCGATCATCGGGCACGGAATGAGCGCCGAGAACGTCGAGCGGGTGCTGGGCCATCCGCTCGTCATGGTGGGATCGGACGGATCATCGATGGCACCGGTGGGCCGCGCGGCCGAAGCCCGGCCGCATCCGCGGTCCTATGGCGCATTCGCGCGCGTGCTGGCCTACTACGCCCGCGAGCGGCACACCCTGTCGCTTGCCCAGGCCGTGCGGAAGATGACGAGCATGCCGGCCGACCAGATTGGGCTCGGCGATCGCGGCCGGATTGCCCGCGGGAAGCAGGCGGACCTCGTGGTGTTCGACCCGGCGAAGGTGAAAGACGAAGCCACTTTCGAGCAACCGCAGCAGTATGCGACCGGCATGCCGTACGTCATCGTCAATGGCACGCTCGTCGTCTCGGAAAGCCGTCACACTGGCGCGAAACCCGGGCGAACGCTCCGCCGCGGCTAAGTGCTTCGACTCGCAATTACGGTTGCGTGTTCCTGATCCGCCCGCGGTCAGAACGCTCGCTCAGCACTTAGTCCTGAGGGAACAAGTTCGTCAAAGAACTTGTGAATCGAAGGACTAAGGCGACGACCGCGCACCGGACACTTCTTCTTCGAGGAACGCCGGAAGAGGGTGCCAACCCATGTACACTTGCAGTGGCACATGCTGACCGCCGAACTGCTCTCGATCCTCGTGCCCGTCTTTGATGAAGCCGGCACCCTCGCCACCATCATCGACCGCCTCCGCGCCATCGACCTGCCGCTGCCGCGGGAGATCGTCATCATCAACGACGGGTCGACCGACGGCACGCGCGAGGTGGCCGACGCGTTGTCGCGCGGCGACGGCGAACTGCTCGTCATTCATACGGCACGAAACGCGGGCAAGGGCGCGGCGATTCGGTCGGGGCTGGCAGCGGCCCGGGGCACGATCATCGCGATCCAGGACGCAGACCTGGAACTCGACCCGGCGCAGCTGGCCGCACTGGTCGCGCCCATCATGATCGGAGCGGCGCCGGTTGTGTACGGTTCACGGTTCCTGGCTGGGCGGCCTGACGTGCCGTTTCTCACGCTGGCGGCGAACAGAGTGCTCACCGCCGCGACCAACCTGCTCTACGGTTCGCGTCTGACCGACATGGAGACGTGCTACAAGATCATGCGGACCAGCATCGCGCGAGGATTGGATCTCGAATCGAACCGGTTCGAAATCGAACCGGAGATCACGGCGAAACTGCTGCGGGCGGGCCACCGGATTGTCGAGTTGCCCGTCAGATACGAGCCGCGCCGCCGCGACCACGGCAAGAAGATCAAGTGGCGCGACGGCGTCCACGCGTTGCGGGTCCTGCTGCGGTATCGCTTCGGCCGTTATCATCCACGGGAGCACGTATGAGGCAGAACTTTCATATCGGCATCATGGGCAACCTGTTTTCGGGCAAGACGACCCTGATGCAGGCGCTTGCGCGAGACCCGTACAAGCGCGATTTCGAGGGGCTCCTGAACGGCGCGGAGCTGTACACGTTCTCGGAGCGTGTCGACAAAGGGTCGCTGATCGACGAGTGCCTGGCGCTCTTCTATCACGACCGCGTGTCGAACATCTTCGCCACCGAAGTGGCGTTTCTGCACATGCGGACGCTGCAGCAGCGGGAGATTCGGCACCTGATGACCCGCGAGAGCCAGCGAGGCGTGATCATCATCGAAGACCGGCCGTTCATCGACGGGCCCGAGGTGTTTGTTGCGCGCATGATCGACTCGGGCGAGATGCCGCCGGCGCACGCCAAGCTTTACCGCACGCTGTTCCACCAGACCCTGCGCAACGAACATATCCGGCTGCCGGATCTCACGGTGTACCTGCGCACGGAGCCCGAACTGCTCGAGCGGCGGCGCGCGAAGCGGGCGGGCGAAGGCGACGCCTACGCGGAGACCATCACCGAAGAGTACCTGCGGGAAATCCACAACAGCTACGAACGGGTGGCCGCCAACTGGAAGCGCACGCACCTCGAGTACCAGGAGCACGCCATCGTTCCGCCGGACGCGGACCTGCTCACGCTGCCGGCCGAGATCGACATGGGAGAGCACCCGGACTACGTGCACGTGGCGGCGGGAACCATCCGCGAGAAGGTCCGCCGGATGATCACGTCTCGCAGTCGAGGACAGTAGGGCCGTATGTCGCTTGATCTGCTCGTCTTCGGACCGCATCCGGACGATCTTGAAATCGGCCTCGGCGGCGCAATCGCGCGCCACTCGGCCGCTGGCATGGGCGTGGGACTGTGCGATCTCACGGTCGGCGAACTGGCCTCGAACGGCACTCCAGAAGAGCGGCTGCACGAGGCGGCCGATGCCGCTCGCGTCCTGGGCGCCGCCTGGCGCGAGAACCTCCGCTGGCCGGACGGCGGCATCGACGAGACGCCCGCGTTGATCCGCTCCATCGTCGAGCTGATTCGCCGGCATCAACCGAAGACGATCGCGATCCCGTACGGCGACGATCGCCACCCGGATCATGTCGCGGCCAATCGCGTGCTCACGGTCGCGGCCTTCAAGAGCGGGCTGCGCCGGTACGACACGGGGCAGCCGCCATGGCGTGCCGACTGGCTGTGCGCCTACTTCATCAACGATTCAACGACGCCGTCGTTTGTGATTGACGTGTCCGCCGTTTACGCGCGGAAGCGCGAGGCGCTCGCGTGCCATCGAAGCCAGTTTGCTCCTGCCGGCAGCGACGCCCAACCGACACGGCTGACGCATTCCACGTTCCAACAGCTCATTGAGAGCCGCGACGCGCACTTTGGGGCGCTCATCGGCGTCGCCTTCGCTGAGGGGCTCGTCGTGCGGGAGCCCGTCGAGCGATCATCGCTGATGAGACATCTATGAAGATCGGGATCGTCTGCTACGCATCGGTCGGCGGCAGCGGCGTGCTCGCCACGGAACTGGGCCACGCACTGGCGACGATTGGCCACGAGGTGCACGTGGTCAGCAGCGAGAAGCCGTTCCGGTGGCGGCCCGACGTGCCGGGGCTCTCGTTTGAGCGCGTCGAGGTGCCGAGCTACCCGCTGTTTCACGAGCCGCAGTACGTGCTCGCGCTCATCAACACGCTCGTGCGCGTGTCGCGCGAGCGGAAGCTCGACATCCTGCACGCGCACTATGCCGTGCCGCACGCGACGGCGGCGTATCTGGCCCACCAGGTGGCTCGTGCGCAGATGGGGGAACAGGCGCCGCGCACGGTCACGACGTTGCACGGCACGGACATCACCCTGGTTGGCAGCGATCCGTCCTTTGCCAGCGTCGTCGCGTTCTCGATCGAGCAGTCGCACGGCGTCACGGCCGTGTCGGAGAGCCTCAAGCAAGACACGATTCGGATGCTCGGCATCAAGCAGGACATTCGCGTCATCCACAACTTTCTCGATTGCCGGCTGTACCGCAGGAGGCCGAATCCAGAACTGCGCGCACTCTTGGCCAAAGACGCCGAAGCCGTCGTCATGCACGTCTCGAACTTCCGCCCGGTCAAGCGCGTGGACAAGGTGCTGGAGGTGTTCGTCCGGATCCGGCAGTGCGTGAAGGCGCGCCTGGTGATGGTTGGCAATGGACCGGATCGCGCGGAACTCGAACGGTCGATTGAAAATCAGGGGCTCGGAGACGAGGTCGATTTTCTCGGCGAACGGCACGATCTGGTGTCACTGCTGTCGGCGGCGGATCTCTTCCTGCTGCCGTCGGCCCAGGAGAGTTTCGGCATGGCCGCCATGGAAGCCATGGCGTGCCAGACGCCAGTGGTCGCCTCCCGCGTCGGCGGATTGCCGGAGGTGATCGAGGACGGCGTGACCGGGTACCTGTGCGACCCGGACGACATCGACGGAATGGCCGACCGGAGCGTCGCCCTGCTCACTGACGACTCGCTTCGCCAGAGGATGGGCGCAGCGGCGTCAATCGTCGTCCATACCAAGTTCTGCGAGGCGATGATCGTTCCGGAGTACGAGGCGTTCTATCACGAGGTGCTGAAGCGCTGAATCGTCGCTTCGCCCTTTCCTTTCAGCGCTATGCAAGAGCAGCCGAGGCGCCGATAACAGAACCGTGCGACCCGTATCGAATCTGGCGACCAATCGGCGCCCGCATGTCTGCCAATGCTGTAAAGTATTGTCGGGAAAGACTTAGATAGATATGCCGACTGCCGCGAACGTCGCCGGCCAGCGAGCGAGATGGCGCCGCCGCCAGGCGTTGCAGTCGAATTCTGCGTCCGGATTTACACTGCTCGAGGTTCTTCTGGTCGTGGCCGTGATGGGTATCATGCTCGCGATCGCCGTTCCCTCCATCAGAACCGCCCTGATTGACGCCCGCGCCAATGGAGCCCTGCGTGCCGTGCACGGACACCTGCGCGCCGCGCGCGACTCCGCCATCTCGTTGCGTCGGGTGGTCGAGGTGGAGTTTGTCGGCACGAGCCAGATCCGCAGCACACGCATCGAGGGGACGACCCGAACGCTGCTGCAAACCACCATTCTCGAAAATGGCATGCAGTTCCAAGTGACCGCCGGTCTGCCGGATACGCCAGACGCGTTCGGAAACGCGGCTGCCGTCAACTTTGGTGGACCCACCTTGATCTACTTCCAGCCGGACGGCACGCTTGGCGACATCACCGGGCTTCCAATCAGCGGCACGGTCAACCTGGGGACCCCCGCCCGGACGCTGTCGGCGAGAGCCGTGACAGTGCTGGGTCCGACGGGGCGCGTACAGCCGTATCGGTGGGATGGCTCGGCGTGGCGATAGAAGAGCTGATCATGACGATGAGGAGACGGCCGACGACCACACGCGCTCGAGAACGAGGATTCACCGTTCTCGAAGTGCTCGTCGCGATCTCCATCCTCGCCGTGGGGCTGCTGGGACTCGCCGGCGTGCTGGCTGCGGGACTGACCAGGCTCACAACGGCGCCCAGCGAGTTGATTGCCAGGCAGAAGGCCGCAGAGGCCATCGAAAGCGTGTACGCCGCACGCGACACACGGAAGCTGACGTGGGCTCAGGTCCGAAACGTCCGCGGCGGGTCGGGTTCCGACGGCGGGATCTTCCTCGACGGACCTCAGCCCATGAAGAGTCCTGGGGCCGACGGCCTCGTGAATACGGCGGACGACGGCGCGGTCGAGACCCTGATCGAGCCCGGACCAGACAATCTGCTGGGGACAGCCGACGACGTCAGCAAGGCTCTGTCTGAGTACACACGGGAAATCGAGATCCGGGATGTCTCGTCGACCTTGCGCCAGGTCCGCGTGACCGTGCGTGTCACCGGAATCAGGGGCGTGCGCGTCGTTGTGATCACCACACTCATTTCGTCGTACGCGTAAATGCCATCGAGAGGGAAGCGCATGAGCAGCAAAACGCCCAGGCGACAGTCCAGTGAGGCCGGCACCAGCCTGATCGAACTGCTGGTCGCGCTGGGGCTGGTGCTCATCGTGCTCACGGGTACGTTCCGCGCGTTCGACAATGCGCGGAAGGCGTCGGAAGTTGGCGGGATGCTCGCCGACGGGAGCCAGAACCTCCGGATGGCTGTGACGTTCATCACCAGAGACGCCATCCAGACGGGGCGCGAGATGCCCACCGGCGGGATTCCGATTCCGCGTGGCAACGGGATTGCGCAGATCCGTCGCCCTGGCCCCCCGGGCGTGACGCTCACGTTCCCGGCAACCTGGACCACCTTGCCGTCCATCTGCCCGGGTAACGGCCTGGGGCCGACCGTCAGCGGTGTGGCCACTGATATCGTCACTGTGTTCTATGCGGACCCGACGCTGGCGCTGAACGAGTATCCGTTGTCGTCGATCCTGTCAGATGGATCGCGTATGACGGTCGACAGCCACACAAATATTGCGAACGCCGCCACGGGTCTGGCGCCAGGCGATCTCATCATGTTCACCAACGCGCTCGGGAACGCCATCCAGACGGTCACCAGTATCAGCGGCCAGAACGTGTCGTTTGCAGCAGGAAACGCCAACGATGTCTTTGGATTCAACCAGCGGAGCGCGACGTCGGGCAGCATCATGCAGATTCGGAGCGGATCGACATTCCCGACGACATCCGCCACCCGTGTGGCAATGGTGACGTACAACATCGACGCCACCACGGCGCCTGGCCAGGTGCGCCTCATGCGAACCGAGGCGTTCCTGACGCCGCGCCTGGTGGCGATGGGCATCGACAACCTCCAGTTGACCTATGACATTGTCGACGGCACGACGAACCCCGCGAACCAGGCCGACGCGGTGGCGCCCTACAGCCCGTCGCAAATCCGCAAGATCAACCTGTTTGTGTCGAGGCGTTCGGAGGAGACCTTTTCGCAGACCCGCCGGCGAATGCGATCGTCGATCGCGACCCAGGTGAGCCTGCGGAGCATGTCCTTCATGGATCGATATCGATGAGGAGCCCGGTTGTGGTCAGTTCCGGGCGCGCGTCCGATCGCGGCATTGCACTCGTCGCCGTTCTGCTCATGCTGATGCTGGCGACGGCGATGGTGGCCGGGTTTGCCTCGATCATCGTGAGCGAGCACCGGTTGCAGAACGTGGAGCGGCAACGATCGGACGCGTTCTACGCCGCTCATGGCGGTATCGAAAAGCTCACGAGCGACGTCGGCACGCTGTTTTCGACGACGTACCAGCCGACGGCCAGTCAGATCACGGCGCTCGCGGCCGGCACGCCGAGTCTGGAAGGCATTACGTTTCCCACGACATCCGAAGGCGTGGGCTACGGCGTCACCTTCACCCCCGACGCTCACGGGAACCCGTCCTCCTCGTCGCGCTCGATCACGTCGGGGCCGTTTCAGGGCTTCACGGGTCTGGTCACTCCCTACACGCTGTCGGTGACGGCGCGAACGAAGTCGGGAGGCGAGGCGCGGCTGCAACGCCAGGTGAACACCGTCGGAATCCCGATCTTTCAGTTCGGCATCTTCTCCGAGGCCGATGTCGCATTCGAGCCCGGGCCCGAGTTCACCTTTACCGGGCGGGTGCACACCAACGGCAATCTGTTTCTCGGGGCCGCTTCTGGGGCGCTCACGTTGACGGAAAAGGTGACAGCCGTCGGTGAAGTCATCCGTGAGTACATGCCGAATGGTGGCCAGAATACCTACAGCGACGACAATCTCGTGTTGATCTCGACGGCGCCTGGAGCCTACCGCTCGCTGAGGCAGACAGAAGGCAGCGTGACGGGCACGATCGGGTCGGCGCTCAACGATCCGACGTGGTCGAATCTGTCGACCGGAACCTACAACAGCAGGATCTGCAATGGCCGAACTGGCGCCAGACGGCTGGACCTGCCGATCGCGAGCGCCACCGCCGGTCCGATCGCCCTGATCCGCCGGCCCGATCCTGGTGAGACCACGAGCACGGCCAACTTTGGCGAGCGGTTCTTCGCGAAGGCGAGCCTCCGAATCCTGCTGTCGGACAATACCTCTGACATCACGTCATTGGCTGGCGTGACCGGGACCGCGCCCGTGCAGCTTGGCGCCACCGCCCCGGCGGGCTATACGGTCAACTCGACACACCCGCCGTTCGGTCTTGCCTCGACTAATTCCGACGTGATGGTGCCGACGAGCACACCCGTCCTGGGCGGGTACCTCAAGATTGAAAAACAGGTGTCCCAAGGTGTCTGGCAGGACGTGACGATTGAGATCCTCAACCTGGGTATTGCGGGTCCGAACCAGCAGAAGACCAGTTGTGCGACGCCCAATCCCAACGCCGTCATTCGGATGCAGCATTTAATGGACCACAGTTCGAACTGTAATACCGGCAGCACTGATCCGACATACTACTATCCCAACACGCTGTTCGATGCCCGGCAGGGGAAGTTGCAGGACGTCGAGCCGGTGAACACGTCGACAGTTCAACTCGGCGGCGTCATCCACTACATCGAACTCGACGTGCGCAACCTCACCAGCTGGTTCCAGGGCTCCATCGGGTCGAGTGGGACCTCTGTACTCCATACCGACGGCTACATCGTGTTTTTCTCCGATCGGCGCGGCAATCGCGACGCCGCGAATCGCGAGACCGGGGAATACGGTTTCGAGGATTTCGTCAATCCGAACAGTTCCGTCGGAACGCCAAACGGCAGGCTGGACGCCGGAGAAGACGTCAACGGTAATGGCACGCTCGAGACGTACGGCGCTACGTATGCTGGCGGTGGGCTGGCGTGGGAGAGTCCGCTCAATTCGTCAGCCAGGCCGTGGATGGCTGTCTCCGCATCGGTTGCCAAGCGGAACCCCGCGCGGTTCTTCAGGCGGGCGCTGAAGCTGACCAACGGTCGTGCCGGCAACATCGTGTCGCCAGGGCTGACGGTGGTCGCGGAAAACCCGGTGTATATCCAGGGCGACTACAACGCCGGTCCTTCGTTTTCGTCGAACCATGTCGCCGCCGCAGTGATTGCCGACGCCGTCACGTTCCTGTCGAATAGCTGGACCGACTACAACTCGTATGCGAATCCCTACGAATCGTCGCGCCGCGACGCGTCGGAAACCTGGTATCGGCTGGCTGTGATGGGAGGCAAGGGCCCCTACTTCCCGGTTCCGTGGAACGGGAGCCTGCTCGGCTCGGATGGCGGCGTCAACAACTTCATGCGCTTTCTCGAGTCGTGGCAGAACACGGAGGTCCACTACCGCGGGTCGCTGGTGAGCTTGTGGTATCACCGGCAGGCCGTCTATCCCTTCCGGCCCGCGTATTCGAGCGGCGCCAACTGCAACACGTACTTCCCGCCAGACCGGGACTTCCAGTTTGATACCGACTTCCTGCAGTTCAGTCTGCTGCCGCCCGGAACGCCCATGTTCCGCGACGTCAACGTCCTCGGGTTCACGCAGACGGTGACCGCGCCGCGCTAGTGTGGAAGACCACTCCCGGAGTGGTTTTCGCTTCATGCGGACGTGACGCCGATCGGGCAGCTGATTCCCGTGCCGCCGATGCCGCAGTATCCGTGAGGGTTCTTGGCCAGGTACTGCTGGTGATAATCCTCGGCGTAGTAGAAGGGGCCGCGCGGCGCGATCTGCGTCGTGATGAGCCCGAATCCCGCGTCGAATAGCCGGATCTGAAACGCGTCGCGCGACCCTTCCGCAGCGGCGCGCTGCGCCTCGTCTTCGACATAGATGGCCGATCGGTATTGGGTGCCCACGTCGTGGCCCTGTCGCATTCCCTGCGTCGGGTCGTGATTCTCCCAGAAGATCTTCAGGAGGCTGATGTAGGACACGAGCGCCGGATCAAACGCCACGCGGACGACCTCGGTGTGGCCTGTCAATCCCGAACAGACCTCCTCATACACGGGATTTGGCGTGAAGCCGCCGGCGTACCCGACCGCGGTGGAGTGGACCCCTCGGACCTGCCAGAACGTCCGCTCGGCTCCCCAGAAGCAGCCGAGGCCAAAGACGGCCAGTTCTTTGCCGGGAAACGGCGGCTCCATGGGCGTATGGAGCACGACGTGCTCGGGCGCGACGGGCAGCCGAGTCGCGCGTCCCGCCAACGCGCGATCCCGACCGACCAGCTCTATTGTTCGCTGTCCACCGGACATGGGTACCCCATCAGTTGGACGCTGCCGCGGCCGTTCTGGATTCCGGACGCGACCTGCACGACGCGACCTCCCGCCGTGACGTCCAACGGAGCGAAGACGGGGCGTACCCGCCTTTGCTACCATGCAGACTCCATGCACGAGCCACCCGCCTTCCAGGCCACGACGCTCGGGTCCACCTATTCCGACATCAATCGTCTGCCGGTGCAGGTGCTGCTGGAGAACGTCCGAAGCCTGTACAACGTCGGCTCGTTCTTTCGCACCGCCGACGCGGTTCGCGCAGAGCAGATCCTCCTGGCCGGAATCACACCGACGCCCGACGACCCGCGCATCAGTAAGACCGCGCTCGGCGCCGAACGGACAATGCCATGGTCGCGCTGCCAAGATGCGATCGCCGCTGTGAACCTGGCGCGCGTCGCAGGTCGCGAGGTGGTCGCCATTGAGACGAGCCTTCGCGCGGTCGATCTGTTCGACTGGCAGCCGCGGTTTCCTGTCTGCGTGCTATTCGGACACGAGGTCGACGGGATCTCCGGGCCGCTTCTGGAGCAGTGCGACGTGCACGTGCGTATTCCCACACTTGGGCTCAAGCAGTCGATCAACGTCGCGACGGCCGGCGGCGTGGTGTTATACGAACTGCTACGGAAGTACCGCCAGTTGTGTGCGCGAGTGTGACCCGCATTCCAACGGTCATCACATCCTGAAACCACTGCGTCGCGGTTGGACGCACATCGATGACGCGCACGCTCATCACCGAAGCGTACGTCGGCTGATCACCAGGGGCGTGTCAGCCGGGGCGCTGGCATCAGCGGACCCAGAGCCGGCGGATTGCCGCAGAGAGCATATGGTCCGGGCAGCAGAAGGTGGACGGTGGCCAGACCCGTGTCGACCGCTCCGATGGCCTGGGCCCGGCCGAACCAATCGTCAACCGCCGGCATCGCGCCGGCCCACGTCGAGAGCGCGGGGGACGGCGGAAGCGCAGGGACTCGTGCGCGCGCTTCGACGAGGTCCACATATCGCTCGAAAGGCAACAGGATCGGCCGCTGCAAGCCAGCGCGATGGAGCGCCTCGCTCAACGTGGCGTCGGAAACGGGATCAATCCACTCGAAGCCGGCGTTGCGCAGGTAGAAGTAGAAGGCGTGATTGAAATAGCCAGGGGGCAGCGCGACGAGCATCGGCGGGGTGGCTCCGCCGACACGGCGTTCGCCATCGCGGACTGCAAGCACGCAGTCCCTGGCCGGGCGAAGCGAATGCTGTTCAACACCGAAGGATGACAGGTTGGCTCGATACAACGGAAACGGCACGATCATCAACAGCATGATGGCGAGCGCCGGCCGCGCAACCGTGAGCCCTCGCGCTACAAGAAAGCCAAACACGATGGCGAACACCGCGGGACGCATGATCCCTTGATTGCGGAAGATCCTGACCGTGCCCACCCGAATCTCGACCGGTCCGTAGATCAGTGCAGAGACGGCCATCGCCGCCGAAACGACGCATAGCGTCGCGAAAGCGAAGCGCAAAGCCCGCGGCGATATCAGCCCGGCCCAACGATCACCCCGCGCCGTGATCAGCCAGTCGACAGGAAAGCGGGAGGGCTCCAGAAGCGCGCAGACGAAATACCCGCCAGCCAGGGCGAATGGAGGCAGGAACGGATACATGTAGTACACGAGTTTCGACGTGCCGGCCGAGATCAACATCAGTGGTAAGGCAAACCAGACCAGCACGCTGATGCCTTCCGGCGAGCGTTCACGCACTGACCTCGCCGTGATCAGCAATGCACCGCCCGCGGCCAGCCACAACAGCCCGGATCCTCGCGTCCAGGAGATGAGATCGGAGATGTAGAAGTTCCATGGCTGCAGATGCTCAGCGATGAGCGTGCCAGTCAGCCTGCGGACGACATGCTGTCCGACCATGACGTCCCACAGAAGGCGGCCACTGTGAACCGCCTCGTAGGCAAACCAGGGAACGATGAGCGCAACGACGAGCGCTGCTACGCCTCCCCACAACCGCCACTGGCGGCGGATGTTCGCCAACCCCGCAGGGACAACGAGACTCGTTGCGATGAGGATCATCGGCAGGAAGAATACGGCGACGAACTTGGTCATGAAACCGAGCACGAAGAACAGCCCCACGGCCACTGCGTGCACCCGCCGCGAACGAGAATCGATCGCCGCCGCCCAGGCGAGGAAGTGGAAGATCCCGCCACAATACGCGAGGATGAGCGGCGCTTCCATGACGTTGTCGCGCAAACCGTGAACGAACCACAGAGGAGAGAACGTACAGAGGATGAACAACGCAGACAGGCCGCACAACGGCCCTGCCATCCGCCGCCCCAGGGCGAACACATACAGGAACGCCACGCTTCCCAGCAGCGCATCCCAGAACCTGAACCCGAACTCACTGTGCGGAATCAGTCCGAGACGCATCGGCAGGGCGATGAGCCAGAACTTCAGTGGCGGCTTTTCGACGAAGGGCGTGTCGGGGCTTGGACTGAGTCTCGGGTTCAGCCAATCGCCGGTCTCCAGAATGCTGTCCACCGCGTAAGAGTAAATGGCCTCGTCGTTGTTCAAGTCCTTCTCGCCAAGTCGCACGAACAGTGGCAGACAGAACAAGACCACGACGAGCGCAAGCCACAGCATGCTCCGCCAGCCACCCATCCGGATCCGACGGTCGCTCACGCGTGGTCTCCCGCTCGATGCGCCGGCCGTGATCCCACCAGTCGGATCCTGGTGGCCCGACGGTCTGTCATTCGCCAATGGTTCCCTCCACCACTGCGGTGATTCCACCGACGCGGTTCCATCGGCACAAAGCGGCATCGCAGCAGCCGATTCCAGCCAGCAACCCGTTCAACCACGGTGGCACGGGTCGCAGGTCGGACTCGGTGTTGGCGCCGCGCGAGAGCCGTCGCGCGACGTATGCACCAGGGAGAAACAACCCGAAGAGGTAGTACGAACGGGTAATCGTGACATCGCAGGCGGCCGCCAGCGACCGGAGAGACGCCAAGGTGTACCGGCGGTAATGACCCAGAAACTCGTCTTTGCCGGACCACAGGGACTCGAGGGCGGGAACCGTGATGAAGACGTGGCTCTCCCCTCGGCACCTGGCAACAACCGATTTCAAGAACCGGCCATCGTCAGGAACATGTTCGAGCACATCCATCAGCAGCACCATCGCGCCGGTGATGGTGTCGGGCAAGTCCCGGCGGTATTCGACGATGCCGTCGGTCAATCGTCGATCGGGACTCTTGCCCACCTCCGCGTAGTTCAGGTCGACACGAATGACGCTGCGGATGAGGGGATGGAAACGCTCGATCAATCCTTCTGAGAACACTCCTGAGCCGGCACCGATATCGACGATGTCGAGCCTGTCTGTTCCTGACGCAGATACCTGCGCGAAGAAGCGGGTCAGTGGCCTGCGCTTCGTTCGGTAGTACCAGTGCGTGCGAACGTCCACCCCGCGGGTGGCCTCTTTGAGGTCCACTAGACGGGCTCCGACCGGCGAGTCGCCGCATCACGCGCCCGCAGTCGCTTCCTGAACGTGAGCAGGCGCCAGACCATCGCGAGGGGATCGCTCAGCAGTGAGAGCTTCGAATCGCCCGTTTCCCGCCAATCCACGGGCAGTTCGTGAATCCGTTCCCCTGCGTGCAGCATCGCCATGAGCAGCTGGGTATCCCAGACCCATCGATGGTCCTCGGGGATATCGAGGTGCCGCCGAAGTGTCTCGCGTTCGAAAATCTTGAGACCGCACTGCGTGTCGTAGACGGCGTGACCGAACCACAACGAGACGAATGTGGCAAAGAGGCGCCCCAGATAGTGACGAAGAGGAGAGCGCACGACCGATCGGCCAAGCATGCTGATGCGAGAACCGATCACGCCGGTGACGCCCGCATCTGGATGGGCCAGCACCAGGTACGCCAACGCGCGGTGCAGCTCGCGGACGGGGACCGAGCAGTCTGCGTCGATGAAGCCCAGGTAGTCGAATGGCTCGGCCAGCCCGATCTCGAGACCCGAACGAATGGCGCCACCTTTCCCTCGGTTGACGTCGAGGCGAACCAGGCGGATCTCGTTTGCGAACGGGAAGTCGCGCACCAGTTGTTTCTCGGCCGCGAACTGTTCCTGTCGGCTTCCGTCATCGACGATGCAGAAATGGATGTCGAAGGAACCTGCCCGAGCGGCGTCGCTCGCCAGGTAGTCCGCCAGTTCCTCCAACAGGCCCGGCAGCCTGGCTGCTTCGTTGTAGGCGGGGACGACGACAAATGCTCGCACTCTCACCCCGGTTCCTTCTCGGGAGAAACGGTTCGCGGGTCGCGAAGCAGCAACAGATGGGGCATCGTACCACACAGGTTGTTTGACCGCTCCCTCCACGAATAAGTCACGCCAGCCCGCGGCACAGCGTCGTACTCGTGGGGGCGCACGCAGCGGCATTTGCAAGCGCGGGCCTGTGTCGCGGCGAGGTCAGGCATCTGGAGTATCATCCCGAGCATGGAAGACGGATCGCCCAAGAGCGCTTACGATCTCGCGATGGCACGGCTTCGACAGAAGGACGCCGACGCCGGAATCGAGAACACCCCCCTGACCGACGCCCAGAAGTCGGCCATCGCCGAGGTCAGGAACTTCTACGAATCCAAACTGGCCGAGCGCGAAGTGCTCCATCAGTCCGCTGTCCGTCAGGCGACAGATCTTGAAGCCCTCAAGTTGCTGGAAGAACACTACCAGGTGGACCGCGAGCGTTTCGTGTCGGACCGCGACGCCAAGATCGCGCGGATCCGCCGCGGCGACATCTGAGCATGACCCGCGACTACTTCCGGATCGCCGAACGTGGGTCGACGCCCCGGCGCGAGATCCTCGGCGGGGTGACCACCTTCGTGACGATGGCCTACATCATCGTGGTGAATCCGGCCATTCTCAGCGCGGCCGGCATCCCAATCGGACCGAGCACGGTGGCGACGATTCTCACCGCGGCTTTCGGTTGCCTGTTGATGGGGTTCTACGCCAATCGGCCGATTGCCGTCGCGCCCTACATGGGCGAGAACGCGTTCATCGCATTCGGTCTCGCCGCGCTCGGCGCCACGTGGGAGCAGCGCCTGGGGTCGGTCTTTGTGGCCGGAATCATCTTCCTCGTACTCACCATCTTCCAGGTGCGGTCGAAACTGGCCAACGCGATCTCGCCCAGCCTCAAGCACGGCTTCGCCACCGGTATTGGACTCTTCCTGGCGTACATCGGACTCTACGAAACGGGAATCGTCACCAGTGGCGCGTCGGGAATGCCAGCGGCAGCGCTGCTCTCGCCTGGTCAGTTGCTGCTGCGCGCGCCGGACGTGCCCGTCAAGATCGGCGCGTTTCACGATCCGCACGTGCTGCTGGCGATCGGCGGGTTTCTCCTCATCGCCCTGCTGCTGATGCGCCGCGTGCCGGGTGCCATCCTGATCGGCATCGCCGCGACGGCGGTCGCCGGTTTTGCATGTGGATTCGCGGCCGCACCCGTGGGCGTGACCGCCATGCCGTTCACCGGCGATTACACGCTGGCGCCGATTGCCCTGCACCTCGATGTGGCGGGCGTTCTGCAGATGAGTTTTCTCCCTGTGCTGCTGACGCTCGTGCTGATGTCGTTTCTCGACACGCTCGGGACGCTGGTCGGTGTGGGCGCGGCCGGCGGGATGCTCGACAAGGATGGAAACTTTCCCCAGATTGAGCGGCCGATGATGGTGGACGCGCTGTCGTGCGTGTTTGCATCGCTGGTCGGCACGTCTACCAGCGGGGCCTACATCGAATCGGCCACCGGGATTCGCGAGGGCGCGCGAACCGGGCTGGCGGCCATCGTGACGGCGGGGCTCTTTCTGGCAGCGCTCTTTTTCCTGCCGCTCATCGGCCCCTTGCAGCAGTCGCGGTACGCGTATGGGCCGGCACTTGTCGCCGTTGGCATGTTGATGGCCGGATCGATGCGCAAGATCGATTTTGACGATCTGACCGAGGCGCTTCCGGCGTTTGCCTGCATCACGCTGATGGTGTTTACCTACAACATCGCCAACGGCCTGACTGCCGGGTTGGTCGTGTATCCGCTGGCCAAAATCGCCGCCGGAAGAGCGCGCGAACTCAAGTGGGGTACCGTGGTGCTGGGCGTCCTCTGCCTCACGTATTTCGTGTTCGGACTGCCGCACTGACCCAAATAGTGACCGGGTCACATTTTACGAAAAACGTAAAAAGTGACCCGGTCACATTTCTCAAGACTGCACACTTGCTCCAGCTTAAAGAGGTCCGACCTCATTTTCGCAGTCCAAGACAGGGCAGAAACCAGGTCCGACCTCATTTCTTCACGACCTCACTTGTTAGCGCGGGGCGAGCAGGGTCACCAGCAACAGGACGAGCGGGAACATCACCAGCGCCACGAGGTACGTGTAGCCCATGATGTCGCGCGCTTTGAGGCCCAGCAGGGCGAGGGTCGGCAGCATCCAGAACGGCTGCAGCAGATTGGCGATGGCTTCGCCCAGATCGTAGGTCACCACCATCCACCCGTCCGGCACGCCGAGCACCCGCGCCGACTGGAGCACGTACGGCGCTTCGATCACCCACTTGGATCCGCCCGACGGCACGAAGACGCCCAGCAGCGCCGAATACGCCACGATCATCGCCGGGTAGAGCGTGGCCGTCGCGACATGCACGAACCATCCGGCGATCGCCGCCGAGAGCGCCGTGCCTGTCATGATGCCGAAGATCCCGCCGTAGAACGGGAACTGCAGCAGCACGCCCCAGGTTGCCGGCGTCGCTTCTCGGACGGCACGCATCATCGAGGCGGGAGTGCGATGCAGGATGGCGCCAGCCGTCAGCAGCAGGAGATTGACGGTGTTCAGGTCGAGCGCGTTGAGCATGTCCGCGGGCGTCGCGCTCTTCGCGACGATCGACCGGACGAGATAGAGCACACCGAGCACGATGAACGGCGCCATCAGCCATGGGCTCTGCTCGAGGCGCTCGCCCGGGCCCGTTGGAGGAGGAAGATCCGGAGACGATCGAGGACCAAGGTCGATGCCAAGATCCGCGGCGGAGCGACCGCGTCCTTCGCCGGGCGCGTACAGCCATGCCACGACGCAGACCACCAGCATTTCGATACTGACGGCCACCAGGCTCTGCCACCGGAAGATCGTTTCGGTGAGCGGGATGGGTCCGCCCACGATCTCGGCGAGCCTCGCGGGCATCGACGAGGTGCGCGCCATCTGCAGAGCTGCGGATCCACTCAATCCCTGTGCCCACACCGTGCCCAGCCCGAGGAACGCGCTCGCGCCGAGTGCGCGATAGTCGGCGGCCGGCACCCGGCGCGCGACTTCGCGCGCCAGGATCGCGCTGACAATCAGGCTGAATCCCCAGTTCAGCAGCGCACTGCTCATGGCGACGAGCGCCACCAGCACCACCGCGCCTTTGGCCGTCTTCGGCTTGCCGGCGAGCCACGCAATGGCGCGGAAGATGGGTGGCGCCGACGCGAGCACGTACCCGCCGACAATGATCATCGCCATCTGGAGCGTGAAGGGGATCAGCGTCCAGAAGCCGTCCCCCCACCCGTCGACGATGCGCCACGGAGAGTCGCGCACGGCCGGATCGACAAGGAAGGCAGCCACGGCGACGACCGCTGTGGCCGCGAGCGCGAAGACGTAGGCGTCGGGCATCCACCGCTCAGCCAGCCCGGTGGCCCGCGCGGCGAAACGCTCGAACACGTTTCCGTTGGATCGGACCGTGGCCTTCTGCATGACGCGACATTCTATCCGACACAAAAGAAGGGGCCACGCATTCACGCGCGACCCCTATTCTTTCGAATCCCGAATCCCGAATCCCGAATCCCGAATCCCGAATCCCGATTCCGACCCCGACCCCGACCCCGACCCCGACTCGCAAATCCCTAATCCCTAATCCCTAATCTAGAACTTGCTCCAGAGGTACTGGTTGGTCACCTCGTGATGGAATTGCACTTCTGACGTCTTGATGGTCGAACCCAGCGCCTTCGGGCAGCGATCGGCCGATGCCTGTTTCACTTCCGCGAACTTGGCGTGGACCTCTTCGCCCAGCAGCTCGCGCGCAAATTCGCTGGCCTTGAACAGGCGAATCGCGTCGTAGATATTGTCCGGCAGGAAGCGCGTGCGCGCTCGGCGAATCTCGCTCTCGGCATCTTCGGGAACAGGTCCGTCGAGTCCCGTGCGGAGCAGCGTGTAGATGGCCAGGTACGGGTTGGCATCAGGGCCGATGGAACGGAACTCGACGCGCGCCGTCTTCTCGTTGCCCAGCGGGATCCGGATCATGGCGCCGCGATTGATGGCCGAGGCCTTGATCTGGTTCGGCGCCTCGAAGTGCGGATCGAGACGACGATACGCATTGACGCTGGAGTTGAGGATCAGGCAGATGTCGTTGGCATTGGCGAGCACGCGGTCGATAAAGCCCCAGCCGAGCGCCGAGAGGCCCTCATCACCCTTGGCGTCGTGGAAGACATTCTTGCCACCGCGCGAAAACGACAGGTTCGTGTGCATGCCGCTGCCATTGACGCCGGCGAACGGCTTGGGCAGGAAGCACGCGGTCATCTCCATCTGCTGCGCGACCTGCCGGCAGATGAGCTTGTAGAGCTGCACCTGATCGGCCGCGATGGAGGCCTCGGTGTACGAGTAATTCATCTCGAACTGCGACGGCGCCACCTCGGGATGGTCCTTCTCGTTGGCGAAGCCAAGCGCCCGCTGCGCCTCGGCCGCATGGTCGATGAAGCGGCGCAGGGCGTCGCCAGGCAGTGAATGGTAGTAGCCACCGGTCGAAATGAACTCGAAGCCGCCCTTGAGATAATGCTGGCGCTCCGCATCCGGCCCCTTGAACAGGAACCCCTCGATTTCGTTGGACGCGTTGGCAATCGTCCCGTCCTTCTTCAACAACTCGGCGGCAAAGCGCTTTAGCCGGCTGCGCATGTCGGCGGCGTACGGCGATCCGTCGCGTTCCTTGACTTCGCCGAAGACGAGCACCTTGCCCGGTCCGAAGATGTCGGTGGGCAGCCAGTAGAACGCCGGCCAGTCGACGGCGAGGCGCAGGTCGGACTCGGCCTGCTGCGAGAAGCCGCGAATCGACGAGCCGTCGAACGTGAGGTTGTCGGCCGACTTCAGCAGAAACTTCTTGTCGTAGTCGAGCATGTGCAGCCGGCCTTCCAGGTCGGTGAAGCACACGGTGACGGCCTTGATCCGTTTCTCGTCGGTGAGGTACTTGCAGCGTTCTTCCTGGACCTTGTCGGCGGGCACCCGATCGAGACGCTGCTGCTTCGCCTGGAGATTGAGTTCTTCCAGCTTGTCGTAAGGGATTTCGAGAAAATCACGCAGCGGCGTCTGCTCCATAGGGACCTCCTGTGTTGACGATCGACTCTTTGGGTAACGGCTCAGGTCGACGGTATGTAATAACCACTCCGGAGTGGTTATTTTCGTGTGAAAGTTAAAAACGCTGAAGTTTAACATTAATCCAGCAAGATTAATTACTAAAACGCTAATGAATAGCGATTCAAGAACAGAACACATGGCTACTGGCAGGTCGCCGCCATTGCCGGATAAGATCAACGTGTGGCAAAGGTGATCAAGCGGCATCAGCCCGCATCGCTGGGCGAGGAAATCGCCAACAGCGTGACGCACGGCGTCGGTCTGGTCGCCAGCATCATTGGACTGGTCATCCTGGTGGCGGCCGCTGTTCGTCGCGGCGACGCCTGGATCATCACGAGTTGCATCATCTACGCCTCGACGCTTGTGCTGCTCTACGCGGCTTCCACGCTCTATCACTCGCTGGCCGCGACTCGGGCGCGCCACGTCCTCCAGATCATCGACCACTCCGCGATCTACCTGCTGATCGCCGGCAGCTATACGCCATTCGCGCTCGTGAACCTGCGCGGACCATGGGGATGGACCCTCCTTGCCGTTGTCTGGGCGCTCGCTGTCGCTGGGGTCGCCACCAAAGCGGTGTTCGGTCCGCGCTGGCCGATCATCTCGACGGTGCTGTACCTCGCGATGGGGTGGACGGCGGTGGTCGCGATCAAGCCGATGCTGCTGCACGTTGCGCCAGCCGGTATTGTCTTGATCGTGGCAGGCGGCCTCGCGTACAGCGGCGGCGTCGCCTTTTTCGCGTGGGACCGCCTGCGCTACAACCACGCGATGTGGCACGTGTTCGTGCTCGGCGGCAGTGTCTGCCACTTCTTCGCGGTGCTCTTCTACGTCGTCCCGCCGGTGCGGTAATTAGCGCCGCGGCGCTTCGCTCCGCGTCCCCGCTCCAGGGGTCTCTTTGGGACAGAGGCGTCGTGGTGATTCGCGGAGCGGCCCCTCGAACCAAACCGATCAGCGTGAGTTCGCAAAACGTGCCGGACGGGCCGGGACAGGCGTGGGGATGGGGGCCCCCACGCGCGTTCGGCCAGAGAACCCGGGAGGCACGATTTTGCCGGTTTGCGTGAGCGGGGACGCGGAGCGAAGCACCGCGCCGCCGCATCGCGTCGCGCCACCTGCTTTCAAAGCAACACAGCCGCGCCCGCCTGCTATACTCCCCGCATCCAATACGTCCCGGTGCCCATTTCAGAGGTTCAGACATGCGCTTGACATCACTCCGACTCATGTTCGCCGTCGTCCTGACCGTGCTGACCGCCCAAGCTTGGCCCGCGGCGGGCCAGGGCGCGCCCCCTTCCGCCCCACGGCCCGCGTTTGGACCGCAGTGGCGCGTGCTCATCGGCGACTGGGCCGGCGACGGCGGCGGACAGCCTGGCAGCGCCACGGGCCGGACCTCCTATCGCTTTGAGGTGGGCGAACGCGCCATCATCAGGCGAAACCGGGCGGACGTGGCAGCGTCGGCCGGACGTCCAGCCAGCGTGCACGAAGATCTGCTGGTGATCTACGCGGGATCGAAACCCGGCGAAACGCGAGCGCTCTACGTGGACAACGAGGATCACGTGATCCAATACAGTGCCGCATGGTCGACTGACGGCAAGACGTTGACCTTCGTGAGTGATGCCATGCCGATGGCTCCCCGATTCAGGATGACCTACAAGATCCAGTCGGCCGACGCACACGTGCTCGACTTCGACATGGCCCCGCCGGGATCGCCGGACGCATTCAAACTCTACGTGTCCGGGAAGCTCAAACGAGTCACGCCCACGCGCTGACGTCGGCTTTTCGCGCGCGTTGTCGGAGGGGGTGTCCATGGCGTTCTTGCGGCCCAGATTTCCACCCCAACGCGGAGGCCGTGTCGGGGGCCCACCACGCGCACTCTCGTTTGTCGCCCTGATTCTCATCGTGGGCGCCACGGTGGCCGGGCTGATGCTGGGCGGCCCGCCAGACGTCGCACCGGCGACGGCTCCGGAGACGGCCTTTTCCGCCGCGCGGGCGATGGCCGACGTCGCCCAGATCAGCCAGCGGCCGCACCCGGTCGGATCGGCCGATCACGCGCGAGTGCGCGACTACCTGGTGGCAGCGCTCGAGGGATTGGGGCTGAAGGTCGATCGCCAGAAGACGACGGCGATCCGAACCGAGACGGCAGGCGCCTACGCCGCCAGCATCGACAACGTGCTGGTTCGCCTGAAGGGCACCGCAAGCACCGGGGCCGTTCTGCTGGCTTCCCACTACGACTCCGTGCCTGCGGCGCCAGGCGCCGCCGACGACAGTTCAGGCGTGGCGGCTCTGCTCGGCTTGTTGCGCGCTCTCAAGCTGACGCCGCCGTTGCGCAACGATGTCATCGTCCTGTTCACCGATGCGGAGGAACTGGGCCTGCTCGGGGCTGAGGCCTTTGTCACCGAACATCCCTGGGCCAAGGATGTCCGGGTCGTGATCAATTTCGAGGCGCGCGGCACGAGCGGCCCGTCACTGATGTTCGAGACCGGCGACAATAACGGGGCGGTCGTGCGGGAGTGGGCCTCGGCGGTGTCGCATCCGTCGGGATCGTCGTTGACCTACGAGGTCTACAAACGGCTGCCCAACGATACCGATTTCTCGGTGTTCCGCCGGCTTGGCGCCGTGGGATTGAACTTTGCGTTCATCGGCAACTGGCGCGCGTATCACACGCCGAACGACTCCGCGGCCAGCCTCGATCCTCGAAGCCTTCAGCATCACGGGGAAGCGGCGCTCGCGTTGGCGCAGCGCTTTGGCACGATGGATCTGACCAATATCAAGAAGCGCGATGCGGTGTACTTTTCTCTACCCGTCGTCAACCTCGTGGTGCGCTACTCGACGGCCTGGGTGACGCCGCTGGCGGTTCTGGCGGTACTCGCGTTCGTATGGGTCGCGGCGTCGGCGTGGCGCCGGCTGAACACGAGCATCGGCGGGATGCTGCTCGGCCTGATCGTGTGGATG
>Ga0334722_10001438_pt1 | contig 29784 bp, 24 predicted proteins | sample C3_bottom_MG_FD_207210 | JGI IMG/M metagenome (GOLD analysis project Ga0334722, IMG submission 207210) | Sediment microbial communities from Yellowstone Lake, YNP, Wyoming, USA - C3_bottom | ecosystem: Environmental > Aquatic > Freshwater > Lake > Sediment | place: USA: Wyoming | collected... | reverse complement strand
TATTCCCCGCCTCGCTGGAGGCCGTCGAACCGACGGTTCGGGAGTGGACGGCGACGAGATAGTAGCCCGGCACAACGCCGGCGGTATTCCAGGTCCAGGTTGAAGAGGAGGAATAATCCTGGACCATCGTCCAGGTACTCCCCGTAAGAAGCCAGAACCTGTACTCGAACGGCCCCGTACCCCCCGTCGCCGTCCCTGTGAACGTCACGCTGTTGCCGACCGTCGTGCCGCCCGGGGGACTTGCCGCAAGCGTCGCACCGGTCGCCACGTTCTTTGCCACCCGCAGGATCCCCCACATCCCCTTGAAGTTGCCTTCGGAGGCGTAGTCGCGAAAGAGGTAGTCGCCCGGCACCTGGTAGGCGCCGCCGGCCGAGTTGGACACGATGTCGAAGTGGCTTCCCGGACCGATCTGGTCCTGGGCGCCCCGGTAGAAGGCGAGCGGGTTGTCGCCGATCACCGCGGAGGAGACGGTCCGGGGAACGCCGTTCTGGTCGTTCACCACCGCCTGCAGGTACGGCTGGCGCTGCCAGACGTGCCCCTGCAGGTCGAACGTGACGTTGCGCCCGGAGAAGCCGTACGGTTGCCCAAGCCGCATCCGGAACGGCATCCCGGCAGGCACGTTGAAGACCGGCGTCGACGGGTCGGCCCCTCCGACCAGGCTGTTGCTGTACGACGCGTGCATGTTGGGCAGGTTGAGCACGTCCGTGACGAACTTCACATTGGCCGGCTTGTTGTACCGGAACCACATCGGCTCCACGCCGTAGTTGAAGCCTCCCGCCACGGCCAGCCCCCCGCTCTTCTCGAGCGGGACGCCGTCCGGGTTCTTCGTGTTGACGTTGGCGTACTTCAGGTGCACCTCGTCCTGGAAGATCAAGGAGAAGTCCTTGAAGCTTCCGGCGGGGGAGGTGACCGTCGTGGCGGCCCGGGTCCCGGGGTCGTCGACCCAGGTGGACCCATGCGGCTCGATGACCAGGGAGCCGATCAGCCCCTTCACCCCCTGGCCCAGGACGTCCGCGGGCATCAGGTTCGTGGCGCCGAACTCCACCGGCGTGGCGTGGAGCGTCGCGGTCGCGCCGCTGCGTTGCAGGCTCAAGTCTCCCGCGTACCACCGGTAGACCTTGGGCGGACCGCCCAGGGCAACGGTCTGGTCCGGGTTGACGCCGACGGTCAGGCCGTCGGAGGTGGTAACGTCGTACGCCACCAGTTGGGGATGCATCCCCACGAACGTCGAGGGGAGGACGCCGAGGTCGTCTTTCGTCCGCGCAATGTACCGGTTGCGCAGCGTCACCTCGATGCAGTCGCCCGCGGCGGCCCGGAGGACGATCGGCTCGATGGGCGTCCCGGCCATGAGCACGAAGGGGCAGAACAGGTTCATCGGGTCCGTGCAGACGGGGCTGGTCGGCTGCAGATCGCCCGTCATCACATACATGAGTGCCTGCGGATCGTGAAGCGGTCCCACGTTGCCGGTGCTCGAGATCGCGGTGGTGCGCGGGTTATAGACGAGAGTCCCGCCGACCCCCGCCAGCGTCATCGGGGCGACGTCGGCCGCCGTCACCATGGTCACGTCATACTGCCGCAGCGGCGCGTTGATCGGGCACACGCCGTTGAAGTCCGAAAGGTTCGTGACCGTCATCGGCTTTGGGTTGTTGGGCAACTGGAACAGCGGCGCGTCCGCGGGATTGGTCCGCGGCGTGTCGTAGGTGCGCAGGAGCCCCCACATCCCCTGCTGCCACGCGAAGTTGGTTCCGTCCACCGTATAGGCGTAATCCACCACGTCCGCCGTCTGCCCGGGAGGACGGACGTGCGGGATGTGGAGGGTGAACTGCTCCGAGATCCCCGCGAACTGGGAGTTGCGCCATCCCGAGTTCGGGCTCGAGCCGAAACCGGAACCCTCCTGGAGCCACTTGAGGCCGTGGATGTAGCCGTTGTGCCCCTCTTCCGTCGCCCCCACCTGCCACTTCACCCGGATGTTGTCGCCCGTCTGGGCCCGCATCACCGGCGTAAACGGATCGCCCGGCCGCATGTCGAAGGCGATCGGAGGCTGGGCGCCTCCGGACGTCGTCGGGATCAGGGGTTGGGTGTTGAACGCCGCGACCGACCGGTCCGTCCGGGACTGGAGTGCGAACGCCGCGTCTCCTGAGAGGCCGGCCGCTGCCCCGAAGACGCGCCCGGTTCCGGTCCCCAGCACCTTGTTGCTGTAGAGGAGCGGTTCGTTGCGGTAATTCACGACATCGGTGCCCTTCCCGGTGCCCGAGATCGCCTCGGGGCACGGACGAGGCACACCGCCCGGGCACGTTGCCGCCGTCGAGCCGTTGGAAGGATTGATCGCGTGCAGATACGACGTCGCGTTATCGGGAACGCCGTAGGAATACCCGGCCTCGTACGCGAGCTGGAAGTCGGCGTACTCCAGGTAGAACTCGCGATACGTATTGGCCGGATCCAGGGGATTCACGATCGCGGCCTGCCAGCTCGTGGGGCCGCAGTCGTGGCGGGTGCAGAGGGGGACGCCCGTCTCGCTGTGGACCCACTGGGAGCCCGCGGGCTCGGACAGCAGCGTCCCATAAAGGCCGATCTGCTGGTGCGTGGAAGGGCCGAAGTGGTCGTGGGTGAACACGAGGCCCAGGCCCCGGTCCACTCCCTGGTTGTTGATGACCGGATCCGCCAGCCAGCGCTGGACCTGGGTCCGGGCGCCGCGCGCGTCGAGGAACCCCGCTACGCCGGACACGTTATCGCCGAAGTACGGATGGGACCGGGCGATCAGCGCGGTGTTGTTGTTGAAGGCGTTGATCGCAGCGATCCGCTCCTGGACCTCGGTCGAGCTCATCACGCCGTCTTCGTAGTTCCATCCGTTGGCCGCCCCGTCGGCGGCCGTCACGTCGAACTTCACCAGGTGGATGTGCTGCCCGATGACGTCGGTGGGCGTGGCGACCTGGAAGTCATCCATCTTGTACTCGCTCGGGATCAGGTTGCTGTGCCACAACTGGCCGCAGTCGAAGGTGTTCAGCCGGAAGACCATCGGTTCGGGCGGCCGCACCCGGTCCATGGTGGGCTGCACGTCGTCCCACAGGGCGATGATACGCTCCTGCGGGAAATGCCACCCGGCCTTGTTGAAGATGGCGTCGAACTGGATATAGGCGGCCTTGTAGGTCCGCGGGTTGGCCGTGTCGAACTGCGGCACGCCGGTGATCATCGGCGCCCCGTTGTGGAAGTTGAACCGGGCCGGCTGCCCCGCCACAAGCGGGTTCCCCGCGTCGTCGACGCACGGATCGGCGTAGGGCGCGCCCGGCTGCGGGAGCATGCCGTTGGTATTGAAGCCGGACGTTCCCGTCGCCGCGGTGCCGTCGGGGAGGAACGTGTCGTGGAACCGCTTGGAGTGGAACGCCATGGCGGCCTGTTCCACGTCGGTCCCTTCTTCCGGGTAGAAAAAGGCTTTCGCCCTGCGCACCTTTTTGGAGAAGTCGAACCGGTTGTGGGATTCGTCGAAGGCCGGGTCGGCCTCCGAGTGGCGGGCCGCCTTGTTGCCGTCGAGGGTGTGCCGCGGCAACCCGCCGTCGAATCCGTACGCCTGGGCCGGGTTGAGTCCCGCCCAGAGCGGATTACCCGAGTCCTTCAGGGTCGTGGCCTGGCTCGCGCTCAGCATATCCATGGCGGGCGTGGGGGGGCGCTGGCCGACTGTGTCCTCGATCCCCGCCAGCATGAACGGGAACCCTGGGTTGATGTTCCGGTCGATGATCTTGGCCTGGCCGGAATCGGGAATCCCATCGCCGTCGGCATCCTTCGCCACGACGATCACCCGGCCGGGCAGCGGGGCCATCGGTTTGCCGGGCAGGGGGACGAGCGCCGGGATCGGCGTCCCCACGATGATTTCCCCGTCCGGCAGTGCTCTCATCCGGGCTGTTTGGCCGGTAGAGGGGTCCGTCGTCACGGCCGTCGCTCCGTGCTGAAGGGCGAACGGGACCGCGTGGAAACCGATCGTGTTGTCGGCGGCCTGCGAGGCGACCAGGGGGGTCCCGGATTCGAAGACGTCGTGATTCCGCCACATCTCCCACATCCCCTGGGCGAAGTGAGGGTAGAAGTGGCAGTGGAAGATCGCGTCGCCCACGATCTTGTTCCGGTTGCCGCTGCCCCCGAAGAGGATCTCGTACGTGTACGACCCGCCTGGCCCGATCCCCTGGGCGTCGAGGTAGTTGCTGTTGTCGTCGTTCGCGTTGAACAGCCACTGTTCCGTGTGGAGGTGGAAGATGTGGTGTTCTTTCGGTCCCGCGTGCATGTTCCGGAACTTGACGAAATCGTTGATGTAGCTGTGGTGCACGTTGGAAGGATCGTCCGGGTAGAACGCCTCGTTGGCCTTCCGGCCGGTGGTCCCGGCAGGCGCCGCCTGGCCCGGCCCCACGCCCGTCAGGCCGAAGTTGGCCGGCACGTCCACGATCATCGCGACGTCGCCCACCGCCCACGCGGTCAGGAAGAACTCCTCGTACCTGCAGTCGAGGCAGTCGTACGAAGGCCCGACCCCGTACCGGTTGGCGAGGACCTCCGAGCCGATCCCGCCCGACCCGTAGTTGATCATGAACCGGTCCCCAACGGCGTTCAGGGTGTGGTTGTAGACGGCGTCCGTGTAATAGCCGGGGAACGCCTGGTCCGCGACGACCTCGTCGTGGAAGATCACCGAGAACTCCCGGTAGGGCTCGAGCCGGTTGGGCAGGGATGGGTTGTACTGCGGATAGGTGCCCTCGGGGAAATTGCCGAGCTTCCCTGTCGTCGGGTTCCGATACGCGATGATGGCGTTGAGATCCGAATGGACCTCTTCGTTGGAGGCGGTCAGCATGTTCAGTATGGGGAGCCCCGCTTTTCCTTCCGTCGTCCATGGGGCCGTGTTCGGGTAAAGCTTCTCGTAATCGATGATCGGGTGACCGTCGGCGGTGGTCCCCGTCGTCGCCAGGGCCAGATCCTCTTCCGTCACCTGGCTTCGGAGGAATTCCGACCCCCTGGGCTGGACGTTGACCGCACCGAAAAGCCCCAGAACGATGGTCCCGCCGTTCCCTTCGCCTCCCCAACTCGCGGTGTGGCTGAGTGCGAGATATCCCCCTTCCTTCTCCGCGAACAGGGTGTAGGTGGCGCTTCCCCCGGGAGGAACGGTTGCATCCGGATTCTTGCCGACGAAGTCTCCCATGTCGGAAATGCTGCCGACCGCCTGCATCCCCTGCACATGGAACCCCGCATTCCGATCGGCGAACTGGTTGTTCGACGGCAGCGACGCCAGAAGGTTCCAGTAGTTGATGACCAGGGTATCGCCCTCGGCGGCGCGCAGGATCAGAGGTCGGGGCCGCTTGTCGGGACGCAATTGGACGTTGCCGAACAGCTGGGCGGGCGTGAGGGTGGTCTGCGTGATCGGCGTGAGCGCAGGGAACCCGCCGACGGTGGTCTTCAAGACCACGTCCCGCCGCAGGGCAAAGATCATCCCGCCGGGATTTTGCGCTCCGAACCGGTTGTACACGATCGGCTGGTCCAGGGCCACCACGTTGGCGGTGATCGTCCGGGCATCGGCCGCCGGAGCCGCGAGCATCGGAAGGACGACCGCGATCGCAAGGAGGGTCGTCATGAAAATGAAACCGTTCCGCTGTCTGGTCGCCTTCCTACTTCTCCCGGCAACGTCCCGTGGGAGTATTTCGAGTTCCATCGGGCGCACCTCAGCGCAGAATCGATCTCTCAAATTCCGTTTCTGCTCCCAAAATGAGCAAGCCCCGTGCCATGAAAAGATAAATTTAAATTTGAATGTAAATTCAGCTATTTATGGGCCGGAATGAGGACGGGAGAGGTGACCGAGGGGTGCGACAGCAAAAAACCGAAAACTCCACCTCCGAATCAAGGATTCGGGTATTTTTTCATTCGGTTACATGGGGTGGTCCATCCTTCGGATCCCGGAAGCTTCCCGGGGAGTGAAAAACGTCGCAGGGCTGGGGGGACAGTTCAGACAGAACGGGAGTGATCCCCGGTGGGAGGGAGGCCCTGAAGATCATGCCCGTGGGCTTGAAGTGGCAGCTCCTCGCCGTCAAGTGACCCCGGGATTGGATATTCCTTGTCCAGAATAAACATGAGATACTGGACTGTACGTATGCCGGTCCCACACGTCCCTGAAGGTGACATTTTAGGAACCTCATGAATCTCCGCGGAAAAATCGCCCGCTTGTTGTCCCCGCTCCTGGATGTCGCGCTTCGGAGCCGGGCGACGGTGAAATTCTTCCTGACCATCGGGATCTTCATCGCGGCCAACCACCTCGCCTACCTCATCCGGTTCGAATTCGACGTGCCCCCGAACATGGTCGGCGTGATGCGGCAGACGATTCCGATTCTTGTGATCGCGAAGGCGCTCGGGTTCCTCGCGTCCGGGCAGTTCCGCGGGTGGTGGCGGTACGTGTCGATCAAGGACGTGCTGCCGATCGCGGCCGGTTCCGCGCTGGGGTCGGTTCTCTTCGCCGCGGCCGTCTGGGGACTGTGGGGGGCGTCCCATGTGCCGAGGTCGATCTACCTGCTGGATTGGTTGAACACGCTGGCGCTGGTCCTCGGCGCCCGGTATCTCATCCGGATGGGAAGGGAAACGTTGGGAAGGCGGGGGCGGGGGACGGATCGGCGCGTCCTGATCGTCGGGGCGGGCGCAGCCGGCCAGATGATCGCACGGGAGATCGCCGAGAACGTCTCCCTGGGGATGGAGCAGGTGGGGTTCGTCGACGACGATCCCGCGAAGATCGGTACGCGGATCCACGGATTGAAAGTGCTGGGGCGCCACGGGCAGATCCCCGACATCTGCGGAAAATACGATGTCGACGAGATCATCATCGCGATCCCGTCCGCCCGGGCGTCGGTGGTCCGTCACATCGTGGAGCATTGCCGCGAGGTGTCCGCCACGTTCCGGATCCTGCCCGGCATCGGCGACCTGATCGACGGCAAGGTGAGCGTCGGCGCCCTGCGCAACGTGGATCTCGATGACCTGCTCGGGCGGGACCCGGTGGCGCTCGATGCCGACCTGCTGCATCGCAACATCACGGGCCGCACGGTGATGGTGACCGGTGCGGCGGGGTCGATCGGCTCGGAGCTGTGCCGCCAGATCGCGCGCCTCTCGCCGGTCCGGCTGATCCTGTTCGAGATCGCGGAAAGCCCGTTGTTTTACTTCGAGATGGAGATGCGGGAGAAGTTCCCGGCCTTGGGCCTGGTCCCTGTGATCGGCGACGTGCGCGACCGGGGAAGGGTCGATGAGGTCGTCCGCGCCCATCGGCCCGCGGTCGTCTTCCACGCGGCGGCGTACAAACATGTCCCGATGATGGAGATCCACCCGGTCGAGGCGGTGAAGACGAACGTGCTGGGGACGCGGATCGTGGCGGAGGCGGCCGCGAAGTTCGGGGTGGAGCGGTTCGTTCTCGTCTCAACGGACAAGGCGGTGCGACCGACGAACGTGATGGGGGCGACGAAGCGGCTGGCGGAGCTGGTCATACACAACATCGCCAACCGGAACGGGTCGACGGTGTTCGTCGCCGTCCGGTTCGGCAACGTCTTGGGGAGCGTGGGGAGCGTGGTGCCGATTTTCCGCAAGCAACTCGAGACCACGGGGAAGTTGACCGTCACCCATGCGGAAGCGTCGCGCTACTTCATGCTCATTCCCGAAGCGGCCGGACTGATCCTGCAGGCGGGCGCGATGGGGGAGGGCGGCGAGGTGTTCGTCCTCGATATGGGCGAGCCGGTGAAAATCGTCGACCTGGCGAAGAACCTGATCCGCCTGAGCGGGAAAGAGTTGGGCGTGGACGCCGAGATCGTGTTCACGGGGCTGCGCCCGGGCGAGAAGCTGCACGAGGAGCTGATCGTCGAAGGCGAGGACGTGAGCGGCACCACCCATCCGAAGGTGATGAAGCTGATCGGCAGCGAGACGATGCCCGCTTCCTGGTCGAACCAGTTGGAGGAGCTGATCGTGTGCGCCATCACCGGGGCCCGTTGCGGTGTCGTGGAGAGGCTCGACGCCCTGGTGAAGGGGTACCGCCCGAACTACGAATTCCACGGCGTCGTCCCCCCCAGGATCCTCCCCGACCCCCCCGCCGAGGCCGATCCCCCACCGGCCCCCGATCCTCCCTCCAAGTCTTTCCACTAACCCCCCGCACCACTCCCAATACCGCAGAACAGGGACGTTCCTGCGAACTCCGGCGAAACGGGGGCAGGTCTTGACGGAACAGGCCGGGACAGGTATTGGCTTCTTCTCTCCAAAGTGATAACATCAAGGAAAAAGTGTAATCACGAGGGAACCATGGTCCGGACACAGATCCAGCTGACGGAGCGGCAGGCACGGGAATTGAAGAAGATGGCGGCCAGGGAGGGAGTCTCGATGGCGGAGGTCGTTCGCAAGGCAGTGGACGCGAAGATCCGGGAGGGGGTTTCGGAGGTTCCTTGGGAGGAGCGGGTCCGGCGGGCGATGGCGGTGATGGGGAAATTCCATTCGGGCATCAGGGACCTTGCCGTCAACCACGATAAGTACCTTGCGGAAGATTACATGAAATGAAGGTGTTCGTTGATACTTCCGCGATCCTCGGCGGCTTGAACTCTGCCGATGACCGGCACGAGCGCGCCACCGGTGCGTGGGCGAAATTCCTTGCGGAATCGACTCTCCTGGTCACGACGAACTACGTGGTGGTGGAGTCCCTCGCGGTGATCCAGGGGCGGCTGGGGTTGCCCGCGGTCCGTGCGTTTCTCGAAGAGATCGTTCCCAACATTCGGGTGGAATGGGTGGACGAGGATACCCACAGGGCAGCTTCTGCGGCCCTTCTGGCGGCGGACCGCCGGGGGCTGAGCCTGGTCGACCTGTCCAGTTTCGAAACGATGCGGCGGTTGGGAATCCGGTCCATTTTTACGTTCGACCGCCACTTCCGCCAGTACGGCTTCCAAACCCTCCCGTAACCCCGGAACCGGGACGTTCCTGCGAACTCCCCCAAATCAGGGACATACATCGCGTCCGATGCCGCCCAAGGTCTGTCCCTGTTCTGCGTGAGTTCGCAGGAACGTCCCTGTTCTGCGGTTCTAACGGGACCAGAAGGTTTCGACGAGGCCCGCCTTCCATCCGCCGTTCTCCCGGAACATCTTCAGGACCGCCGGGCGATCCGCGCCGTGGCGGGTGAGGAGGATCTCCGCGCGGTCGTTCCCTACGGAGCCGATCTGCCAGTGGCTGTGCTCCAAGGCGACGTCGGGGTCGAAGCGGCGAAGGAAGGCGTCCCAGTAATCGCGCGCGATCGGCCCGCCCGCCACGAAATCGCCGCGGACCGCCTCGGGGCCGGGAGCCGGAATTTTTATGGGGGCGGACGGGATATCGGCGGCAGGCGGCTTCCCCGAGGGAGCCTGCTTTACGGCGGCGGCCAGGGCGGACGAGGTCTCCGCGACGATCGTCTCCCGGGATTTCGCGCTGAGCGCGGCGAAGATCGCCGGGTAGTCGCGACTCCTCATCGACTGGAAGAGGGATTCGGCACTGGCAAGGATCGCGGGGACGGCGGGATGGTCTTCGGGGGAGGCGGCACACGCGGGAAGAGCGTTGAAAAGCGACAACGCAAAGAGCGCGGCGACGACAAGATGCTCCGGTATGCGGTTCAATCGATGCGCGTGCTGCCTGTAGTGGTCAGTGGTGGGCTGTGGTCGTCGACCCGCCCCCGCCCCCCCCGCCGGCAGCAATCGCGATTCCGATGACTGCGGCGGTCCCGGCGGCGATCCACCCGATCGTTCCGGAGGAGAGGCCTGTCGCTGCTTTCTTCCCCGCCGCGTCCCCGGCCTTGGCCGCCCCGTTGTCATCTGTGCCCGGTTTCGCTTCGACGCCGGGCTCGGACGCCTTTTTCGGCCACGTATCCCAAGTGTCGGCGGCGAACGCGCGGGAAACGGATCCGAGGCTCATGGTGAGAAAGCAGGCGGCGCAAAGAATCGCGACAACGGATTTCACGGTAGACCGGAGACGGGTTCCGCGCATGTCAATCCCCCTATTGGAAACGCCGTGTCATCTTGCCCAAAGATACGTCGATCCCTGGTCCCTGTCAAGGAGTACGCCCGCGTTGCGGCCGATCCGGTCGAAGAGAGGCAGGTACCGGTCGATGTCCTGCGCGACGTCGCGCGTCCACGGCGACAGGCTGTACCGGTAGGCCGTCTTCGAGTCGTGCCCGGTGAAGAGGCGGATGGGGATCTCCACCGAGATCCCCTTGTCGTGGTAACCGCGGTTGAACGGATCCGTGAACATTCCGGTGCCGGTGGCGCTGTACCATGTGGTCAGGGTGACGCCGCGGACGAACTTCGAGACCGCGACCCGCACGCCCCGGTCGCCGGCGAGGAACCGCCCCCACTTGACGTCGATCGCCGCGTCGATCTCCGGCACGTTCAGCCGCCCCTGGAGAAGCGCCGTGTGGAAGCTGTCGTTGCCTTGGAAACGGAACGGGTCGTCGGGCGCCCGCTTCCGGACGACGCCTCCCGATGCCCCCGCGAGGATCCTGCCGTTCCACAACGGAAGCGCGGTCTCGGCGTCGACGCCGCCGAACATCGTCTCCAGCATCCCCGCCGCCGCGCGGAAGTAGACCGGCTCCCGCGTCGCGAAGACCTGGTCGAAGAGCAGGCGGCCGAGGGAGGCTTTCTCCTTCTTGTACCTCGCCGTGTCGCTGCGAATGGGGATGGAGAGCGGCGCGTTCGAGGTGGAGATGTTGTTCACGGGGTATCCCTCGACGCCGAGGAGCGCGGTCCCGCCGCGCCAGGGGAACGTGCTGAGGGAGCCGGCTATCCCGACGCGGTATTTGAAGTAGCCGGAAGGATCGTTGAGGAACGCCTCGAACGATGGCTTGAGGCTGTAGTCGAACCGCCGGAGGTGCGTCGACGGGCGGATCGGCGCGTCGAAGTTGCCGGAGCGGAAACCGGCGGCGGCGCGGATCCGGTCGTTGGGGAAAAAATCGCTGCCCGCCCCGGAAAGCGCGGAAGCCGATACGGCCGCCTCGGCCACGGGGATCCCGTTCTCCTTCAGTTGCACCCGGACGTACTCGACGTTCGGCGGGACGAACGGGGCGATCGTGGCGAGGAGCACCTCGACGGCGCGGGGCGCAAAGAAGTACCGGTCGTTCTGCGCGTCGACCCGCAAGGTGAACCCGTCGCCAGAAACGGCGATGTCGCTGAAGCCGGAGTCGGCGAGGGCGAAAGCGATCCGGTCCTGGAGCGGGGCGCGGGACGCTTCGACGCTCTCCAGGTACGGAGGATCGTGGATCGGTACCAGCGGGCGGCCGATGTCGAAGGCGACGGAGGCGGTGACGCCGATCTCGTTTCCCCGCTGCCAACTCGCGTCGATTTCCAGCCACGTGAGCGGCTTGACGCGCGCGCCGAGATTCAACGGAGAGCGGACGGCGGCCGGGAAATATTTCTTCTGCGCCGGGTCGGTCGTCTGGCGTTGGTAGCGGATCGGGCTGTACTCCGCGAGCAGCGAGAGCCACGGCGTCGCCGCGTACTGGATCCCGCCGAACGGGAGGGCCTCGCGGGCCCACGTTCGCGGGTCGGTGAACAGCTCGATCTTGAACCCTTCCCCCTGCGCGGGGAGCGGCCGCTTGCCGAGACGGCCGTTGCCGAAGCCTAGCGAAAAATCGAAGGGGAAGATCTCCTTGCTCGCGACGATCGCCTGGGAGCTGTAGATGCGCGTCCCGTGCGGGTCGGAGATCGCGATGGCGACGGCGGGCAGGAACTTCCCCTCCTTAAGAAACCGGAGCTTCGCGTCGACGGCCTTGTCCTTGGTGTTCCCGTAACTGGATCCCGCGGAATTCGTGAACGCCTTGACGCCGATCACTTCGGTGACCCGCCCGTTCACCTCGAGCCGGTCGAACAGGCCGACGGTGCCGAAGTAGTACCGGTACGGGTGGACCTGCGTGGCCCCGAGCCGGTACCGGTTCTCCGCCATCATCCGCGCGGTGGGGGTTTCGAAGAGGCCGGTCACGCCGAAGTTGTTCGGGCCGGTGAACGGTTCGTCGCCGGCCCGGGAGGAAGCTCTCCCGGCCGGGGCGCCCGGCGTGCGCGCAGGGATGCGCAGCGTGTCGCCGTCCGTAAGCGGCAGGTCCGCGGGGCTCCCCTTCAGCAGCCGTGGATGGGAGAGGGGGGCGGGGATGCGGGCGCCGTTTTCCCGCACCACGGTCGCCGCCGCAAGGTCCGCGTTGTCGGTCGATCCGCCGGCGGCGCCGATCAGGGTGGAGAGCGTCGCGTCGTGCGGGAGCGTGTAGCTGCCGGGACGCCGGACCTCTCCCTCCGCGGAGACAGTGATCGGCCGCGGCCCCCCGATCGCTTTCGCCGGGGTCGGGTGGAAGAGCGCGAAGAGAAGGAGGGCGGCGGCGAACGCGTTGGCGCCGGGGATGCGTCGGGGAAATATCATTTCGGACAGTATAACCCGTGGGGTCGGGGCGATGGATTGTCCCTTCACGGAACGGGTGCGTTTGGGGTATTCTCCAGCGGATAACACGTCGGATTCCGCGAGGGTTTCGGGATGAATGTGGCGATCGTCGGAACGGGGTACGTGGGGCTGGTGACCGGGGTGTGCCTGGCCGAGCGGGGCAACGCGGTGCACTGCGTCGACACGAATCCGTCGCTGCTGGAGAAGCTGAACGCGGGACAGGTGACGATCTACGAGCCCGGGCTCGAGGACATCTACCTGCGCAATTTGAAAAAGGGGCGGATCTCCTTCTCCGGGGATCTCGAGAAGGCGGTCCTGCCGGCCGAGATCATCTTCCTGTGCCTGCCCACGCCCCCGGGGGAAGACGGCTCCGCGGACATGAAGTACATCCTGCAGGTGGCGAACGACCTGGGGAAGATCTTCGCGAACCGGCCGGACGCGGGGTACAAGGTGGTGGTCGACAAATCCACCGTGCCTGTGGGGACGAGCGAAAAGGTGCGGGCGGCGATCCGGGCGAACGCGGGGCCCGCCTTCGAATTCGACGTCGTGTCGAACCCGGAGTTTTTGCGCGAAGGGTTCGCCGTCGAGGATTTCCTGCGGCCGGAGCGCGTGGTGATCGGGTCGAGCAGTGAGCGGGCGATCGTGGCGTTGAAGGACCTATACGAGCCGTTCCTGCAACCGGGGAGCAAGGTCATCCTGATGGACGCGAAGAGCGCCGAGGTGACCAAGTATGCGGCGAACGCCTTCCTCGCGCTGAAGATCTCCTACATGAACGACCTGTCCAACTTCTGCGACGTGGTGGGGGCGGACATCGACCGGATCCGGGACGGGATCGGCTCCGACTCGCGGATCGGCCACAAGTTCCTCTTCCCGGGGCTGGGGTACGGCGGGTCGTGTTTGCCCAAGGACGTGAAGGCGCTGCTGAAAAGCGCGTCCGACGCGGGGGCGCCGCTGTCGGTCCTGCAGGCGGTGGAGGATATCAACCAGGAGCAGCGGAAGCGTTTCTTCCGGAAAATGGTGCGGCACTTCGGCGAAAAGATCGAGGGGCGGCGGTTCGCGGTCTGGGGGATCGCGTTCAAGCCGAACACGGACGACACGCGGGAGGCGCCGGTCTTCCATATCATCGACGAACTGTTGAAAGGGAAGGCGACGGTGGCCGTGTACGACCCCGAGGCGATGGAAGGGGCGCGGGCGCGGTACGGGGACCGGATCGAGTACGCGCAGTCGTCGTACGGGGCGCTGCAGGGGGCCGACGCGCTGGTGATCGCGACGGAGTGGAACGAGTTCCGCAAGCCCGACTTCGGGCTGATGATGAACCTGATGCGGCAGCCGGTCCTCTTCGACGGGCGCAACATCTTCGACCCGCGGAAGATGCGGGAGCGCGGCTTCCTTTACCACTCGATCGGCCGCAAGGCCCACGAGAACCACGCGGCGCACGGAACCGCAGAACAGGGACGTTCCTGAGAACTCCCGTTGAACAGGGACGTTCCTGTGAACTACCGCAGAACAGGGACACTCCTAACGGTAACGGTGTCCCCGATCTGCGCCGAATATTTCAGGTCTGTCCCTGTTCTTATGGAGTTCTCAGGAACGTCCCTGTTCTGCGGTTTGCCAGGAGGGTGAGATGATCGACGGTGTAATGGTGAAGCAGCTTCGGGTGCTCCCGGACGAGCGCGGGCGGCTGATGGAGATCCTGCGCGAGGACGACGAGATCTACATGCGGTTCGGCCAGGTGTACCTGACCACCGGGTACCCGGGTGTGGTGAAGGCGTGGCACTACCACAAGATCCAGTTCGACCACTTCTGCGTGGTCAAGGGGATGATGAAGGTGGTGCTGTACGATTCGCGGGACGGCTCCCCGACAAAGGGGGAGGTGAACGAATTCTTCCTCGGCGAGCACCGGCCGATCGTCCTGCGGATCCCGCCGCTCGTCTACCACGGCTTCAAGACGATCAGCGGGGAAGAGGCGTTCCTGATCAACGTCTCCACGCAGACCTACAAGTATGACGTGCCGGACGAGTTCCGCGTTCCGCCGCACGACAACGACATCCCCTACGATTGGGCGAGGAAGGACGGGTGACCGTCGCGGGGCGGGCGCCGGGGCCCACCGCGTGAGACTGCTGATTGCCGGCGTGCGCGGTCTGCTCGGGAAGGAGATCGTGCAGGCCTTCGAAGAGTCCGCCGTGATCCGCGCGACCGACCGGGAAGAGTGGGACGTGACGGACCCCGCGGCGTGCCGGCGGGAGGTCGACGGGTTCCGCCCCGATGTGGTGGTCCATTGCGCGGCTTATACGGCCGTGGACCGGGCGGAGAGCGAACCGGAAGTGGCGCGCCTCCTCAACGTCGAGGGGACGCGCAACGTCGCGCGCGCCTGCCGCGGGCGCGGGGCCGTGATGGTCACGTTCGGCACCGATTACATCTTCGACGGCGAATCCACGCGTCCGTATCGGGAAGAGGATCCGGCGAACCCGCTCTCCGTGTACGGGAAGACGAAGTGGGCCGCCGAGCAGGCGCTTCGGGAAGAGGGGGGTGGCCACCTGCTGGTGCGCACCCAGTGGCTGTTCGGCCCCGCGGGGAGGAATTTCATCCGAACGATCCTCGAGAAGGCGCGGCAAGGAGATACCCTCCGGGTCGCGTCCGACCAGGTCGGGTGCCCGACGTTTTCGAGGGATCTTGCCGGCGCCGTCCGGAAGCTGCTGGAGGCGGGCGCGCGGGGGACGGTCCACTTCTCCTGCGAAGGGGAGACGAGCTGGTTCGGCCTCGCCCGGCACGTGCTGGAGCGGTGCGGCCTGCCGACGGCGTCGCTGTTCGCGGCGCGAACGCGGGACCTGCCGTACCCGGCGCCACGGCCGGCATATGGCGTGTTGAGCAAGGAGAAGTATCGCGCGATCACCGGGGTCTCCCCGAGGCCATGGGAGGAAGCGGTGGGGGAGTACCTTGAAATGATCGATCGGGAAGGGGGCACGCGCTGATGCGGATTCTCGTCGCCGGGGGGGCCGGATTCATCGGCTCGAACTTCATCCGGTACCTCCTCGGGGACCGCGACGATGGATCCGTCATGAACGTGGACAAGCTGACCTACGCAGGGAACTTGGCGAATCTGGCGGACGTGGCGGGGGATCTGCGATATCGCTTCCATCGGGCGGACATCTGCGACGCGGCCGAGGTTGCGCGGATCTTCGCGGAAGAGAAGCCCGAGGCGGTTGTGAATTTCGCCGCCGAGACGCACGTGGACCGCAGCATCGACGATCCGGCGCTCTTCCTGCGGACCAACATCCTCGGGACGCAAGTGCTGCTCGACGCGGCGCGCAAGGCGAAGGTCGCCCGGTACCTGCAGATCTCGACCGACGAGGTGTACGGCTCGCTGGGGGCCACGGGGAAGTTTTCCGAGGAGTCGCCCCTGAAGCCCAACTCTCCCTACGCCGCCAGCAAGACGTCGGCGGACCTGCTGGTGCGGGCGTACGGGAAGACGTTCGGCCTGCCGGTGCTCGTCACCCGCTGCTCGAACAATTACGGCCCGTACCAGTTTCCCGAGAAGATCATCCCGTTCTTCGTGACGCTGCTGCGCGAGGGGAAGCCGGTGCCGGTGTACGGGGACGGGATGAACGTGCGCGACTGGATCCACGTGGAGGACCATTCAAGGGCGGTGGATGCGGTGCTGCAGCGCGGGCGTCCCGGCGAGATCTACAACGTGGGCGGGGGAAACGAGCGGACGAACATCGAGATCACGAAGCTGCTGCTCGCCGCGATGGGGAAGGACGAGCGGTCGATGAAGTTCGTTCCCGACCGGCCGGGCCACGACCGGCGGTACGCGATCGACGATTCGAAGATCCGGGCGGAGCTGGGCGTCGTCCCGCGGATCCCGTTCGAGGAGGGGCTGCGCGCCACGGTGCGCTGGTACCTCGAGCACGAACCGTGGTGGCGTGCGGTCCAGTCCGGCGAGTATCAGTCGTTCTACGACCGCTGGTACGTCCGCAAGGACCGCGCCTGACCACGGAACCGCTGAACAGGGACGTTCCTGAGAACTGCCGCAGAACAGGGACACTCCTATCGGTAATGGTGTCCTCGATCTGCGCCGAATATTACAGGTCTGTCCCTGTTCTTATGGAGTTCTCAGGAACGTCCCTGTTCTGCGGTTTATTACGGGGGGCGAGGTGACGCGCGGGCGGCTGTATCTTGCGATGCTGGCGGGGTGGGTGGCGCTCACCCTCACGCTGACGTCGATCCCGAACCCGGAGTTCGGTCCTTCGTTCCCCGGGGCGGACAAGGTCGCCCACTTCGGCTTCTACGGCGTCGCGGGATTCCTCTTCGTCCTCTGGCGCAGGGAGACCGGGAAGGGCGCGGCGGTGGCCGTGGTTTGGGCGGCGATCTTCGCGGCTCTCCTGGGCGCCGTCGACGAGTTTCACCAGCAGTGGATCCCGGGCCGGTCAATGGAGTTCTTCGACTGGGTGGCCGACTTCGCGGGCGGGACGGCGGGGAGCTTCTGCGCGGCCGTGGCGGCTTCGATGCTCCCGTTTCTCCTCACGCCGAATCCTCCGCCCCCTCCCCGTGCAACCAGGGATTGAATCATCATTCATTCTTGCATTTGACATGCGTTTCCGATATGTTGTGGCGTTTGAAGCGTTGAATTCCATGGGAGGTGCGACGTGAAGATCCTGGTCGCCATCAAGCCGGTCCCCAACCCCGACGAGAAGGTGAAGATCAAGGGGGACGGGAGCGGGATCGTCCTGGACAACATCAAGATGGTCGTGAACCCGTTCTGCGAGATCGCGGTCGAAGAGGCGCTGCGGATCCGGGAGAAGCTGACCGGCGAAGTGGTCGTCGTGACCGTCGGCCCGAAGGAGGGCGAGCAGCAGGTGCGCACGGCGCTGGCGATGGGCGCGGACCGCGCGGTGCTGGTCGAGGCGGGAACGGACCTCGACTCGCTGGCGGTGGCGAAGGTGCTGTCGAAGGTGGTCGCCGACGAAAAGGCCGAGCTCGTGCTGATGGGGAAGCAGTCGGTCGACGACGACAACAACCAGGTGGGGCAGATCCTCGCGGCGGTGCTCGGGTGGCCGCAGGCGACCTTCGCGTCGAAGATCGAGTTTTCCGCGGACAACAAGAAGGCGAACGTGACCCGCGAGGTCGACGGCGGGCTGGAGACGATCGAGGTGGCGCTCCCGGCGGTGGTGACCACGGACCTGCGGCTGAACGAGCCGCGGTACGCGTCGCTCCCCGGGATCATGAAGGCGAAGAAGAAGGAGTTGAAGGTCGTACCCGTGGCCTCGCTGGGTGTGGACACGGCGCCGAAGGTGAAGGTGCTCTCGTACGCCGCGCCGAAGCAGCGCGCGGGAGGCGGCCGGGTGGCGGATGTCGCGGAGCTGGTGTCGAAGCTGAAAAACGAGGCGAAGGCCCTCTAACCGCAGAACAGGGACGTTCCTGAGAACTCCCGCAGAACAGGGACAGACGTGGGAGGCATGGAGAAGGAAGTTCCCGGATCGTGCCCCATCTATCAGAAAGAAACATCGGGAGGACATACATGGCGGACATACTGGTAGTCGTCGAGCATCAGGACGGGGTCTTCAAGAAGAACACGCTGTCGGTCGTGTCGGCGGCCAGGGCCTTGGCGGGACTGTCCGGGGGCGAGGTCGACGCGCTGGTCCTGGGCGACGGCGTCGCGGCGGTGGCCGACGTGGCGGCCGGCACGGGCGTGCGCAAGGTCCTGCTGGGCGAGGGGGCGGCGTTCGCGAAATACCTCGCGGTGACGTACGCGGCCGCGGTGGCGCAGGTGGTGAAGGAGAAGGGGTACGGCGCGGTGTTCGCACCGGCCTCGACCTTCGGGAAGGATTTCATGCCGCGGCTGTCCGGGCTGCTCGACGCCCCTCTGGCGAGCGACATCGTCGGGCTGGAGAAGGACGGGGACGCGCTGCGGGTGAAGCGCCCGATGTACGCGGGGAACGCGATCGGCACGGTGACCCTTTCCGGGAGCCCGCTCCTGTTCACGGTGCGGCAGACGGCGTTCGACGCGGCGGCGATGGGGGGCGCGAAGGCCCCCGTGGAGAAGGTGGCGGTCACGGCGGAGGCGGGGGGCACGGCGTTCGTCTCGCGGCAGGAGACGAAATCGGAGCGTCCGGAGCTGACCGAGGCGCGGGTGATCGTCTCCGCGGGTCGCGGGATCAAGGCGCAGGAGAACTTCAAGATGGTCGAGGAGCTCGCGGACCAGCTGAACGCGGCGATCGGCGCGTCGCGGGCGGCGGTGGACGCGGGGTGGGCCCCGAACGACTGGCAGGTGGGGCAGACCGGGAAGATCGTCGCGCCGGAGCTGTACATCGCGCTGGGGATCAGTGGCGCGATCCAGCACCTGGCGGGGATGAAGGACAGCAAGGTGATCGTGGCGATCAACAAGGACGAGGAGGCCCCGATCTTCCAGGTGGCGGATTACGGCCTGGTGGGCGACCTCTTCAAGGCGGTGCCGGAGATGATCGCGGAGCTGAAGAAGCTGAAATCCGCCTGATATTTTTCGGGCCGAGGGAAGGATCGAAAACATGGCCGGCAGCCGGAGCGAGAAAGACCTGCTGTCCCGCATCAAGGGGAAGAACTTCACCGCCGCGATCGTGGGGATGGGTTATGTCGGGCTTCCGCTGGCGATGGAGTACGCCGACGCGGGGATCCCGGTCATCGGCATCGACATCGACGGGTCCAAGGTTCGCGCGCTGCGGGCCGGGAAGTCGTACATCGGGGACGTCCCGTCCGAGACGGTGAAACGGGCGGTGGACGCGGGGCTGTTCACGCCGACCACCGACTACTCGGCGGTCGGAATGGCGGACACGGTCAACATCTGCGTCCCCACGCCGCTGCGCAAGACGAAGGATCCGGACCTCTCCTACATCGTCGGCGCGATGGAACACCTGCTGGAGTATCTCCACAAGGACATGCTCATCGTCCTCGAGAGCACCACGTACCCCGGAACGACGCAGGAGGTCCTCGGCCCGATGGTGGAAGGGAAGGGGTTCAAGGTGGGAAAGGACATCTTTCTCGCCTTCTCGCCCGAGCGGGTCGATCCCGGGAACCCGAAGTTCACGACGAAGAACATCCCGAAAGTGGTGGGCGGCGTGACCCCCGCGTGCACGAAGGTGGCGGTGGCGCTCTACGGCGGGGTGCTCGAAAACGTCCACCCGGTGTCGACCGCGGCGGTGGCCGAGATGGTGAAGCTGCTCGAGAACACGTTCCGGTCGGTGAACATCGGGCTGGTGAACGAGATCGCGCTCATGTCGAACCGGATGGGGATCGACGTGTGGGAGGTGATCGACGCGGCGGGGACGAAGCCGTTCGGCTTCATGCCTTTCTACCCGGGGCCGGGCATCGGGGGGCACTGCATTCCGCTGGACCCGTTCTACCTGTCGTGGAAGGCGAAGCAGTTCGGGTTCGAGTCGCGGTTCATCGAGCTCGCGGGCGTCGTAAACGGGCAGATGCCGCACTACACGGTGGAAAAGGTGGCCGAGGCGCTCAACCGGAGCCGGAAGGCCGTCAACGGGGCGAAGGTTCTGGTGCTGGGTGTGGCGTACAAGAAGGACATCAGCGACGTGCGCGAGTCGCCGGCCCTGGACATCCTGCAGCTCCTGGGGAAAAAGGGGGCGCGCCTGTCGTACTGCGACCCGTACGTGGCCGAGGTGCGGGAGGCGGGGATGCTCCTGAAGGCCACCCCGTTCTCCGCGGCGGCGCTGCGGAAGGCCGACTGCGTGGTCATCGTGACGAACCACGCCGCGTTCGACTATAAAATGGTCGCCCGCGAGGCGAAGGCGATCGTCGACACCCGCAACGCGTTGAAAGGGCACAACGGCCGCAAGATCGTCAAGCTCTGACTCCTGGTAAACCGCAGAACAGGGACGTTCCTGAGAACTACCGTTGAAGTGGGACATACCTGGGACGATCGCGTGCATAGGCGGGTTTCTCGTAGTGGAAATCGAACTGTGAGGTCTGTCCCTGATCAGCGGGAGTTCTCAGGAACGTCCCTGTTCTACGGGAGGTGGGCGGGATGAAGTATCTGGTGACGGGCGGAGCGGGGTTTATCGGGTCGAACCTGACGCGGGCGCTTCTCGCCTCCGGGCAGGGCGTGCGGGTCCTCGACAACTTCCTCACCGGAAAACGGGAAAACCTCGCCGGGCTGGCGGAGGCCCACGGCGACGCGTTCGCGCTGATCGAGGGTGACCTGCGGGACCTCGAAACGGTCCGCAAGGCGGCGGCAGGCATCGAGTACGTCCTCCATCAGGGGGCGCTCCCCTCCGTTCCGCGCTCCGTGGCCGACCCGGTCCTCTCCAACGAGATCAACGTGGCGGGGACGGTGAACCTGCTCGTCGCCGCGCGCGACGCGGGCGTCCGGCGCGTGGTCTTCGCGGCCTCCTCCTCCGCCTACGGCGACACCCCCCAACTCCCCAAGCGGGAGACGATGACCCCCAATCCGAAGTCGCCGTACGCGGCGCAGAAGCTGGCGGGGGAATATTACTTGCGCATCTTCCACGAGATCTACGGGCTCGAGACCGTCTCCCTGCGCTACTTCAACGTGTTCGGCCCGCGGCAGGACCCGAAGTCGACGTACGCCGCCGTCATCCCCCGGTTCATCACCTCCGTCCTGCGCGGCGTTCCTCCCACCATCTACGGCGACGGTCTCCAGACGCGCGACTTCACCTACATCGACAACGTGATCCAGGCCAACCTTGCGGCCTGTCTCGCCCCGAAGACCGCATGCGGAAAGGTCGTCAACATCGCCTGCGGGGAGCGGGTATCGCTCCTCGACATCCTCGAGCTCGTCTACGGGCTTGCGGGGAAGCGCGTACCGCCGAAATTCGAAGCGGGGCGCGTGGGGGACGTGCGAGATTCGCTGGCCGACATCTCCCTCGCCCGGGAACTCATCGGCTACGACCCGAAGGTTCCCTTCTCCGAGGGCCTCGAGCAAACGTTCGCCTGGTTCCGATCCGCAGAACAGGGACGTTCCTGAGAACTACCGCAGAAAAGGGACACTCCTAAGGAATAGGAGTTCTTCCCCCGATACAACCGTCCAACTGTTACGGTCTGTGTGACCATCCTCCCCTGCTTACATAGGCGCTCGTCCGACGTGGCCTGATTCTTGATGGTCCCAGGATATGCCGAGAGGACCAAGAGTCGATTTCCCCGGTGCGGTGCACCACGTTTACGCACGGGGAATTGAAAAACGACCAATTTATCTCGACGATGTTGATCGGAAATCTTTCCTCGACCGCATCGGAAAAAATCTGCCGAAATGGGGGATGCGCTGCCTCGCATGGTCGCTGATGCCGAACCACTTTCACCTTCTATTACAAAGTGATAAGGGAAGCCTTCCTTCTTTCATGCACTGCTTGTTGACGGGGTATTCCATGCGATTCAATGAGCGGCATCAGCGCGTGGGCCACCTCTTCCAGAATCGCTACAAGTCGCCGGTGGTTTGCAAGGATGGGTATTTCCGTGATGTCGTCCGGTACATCCATCTCAATCCTGTCCGTTCGGAAATCGTACGATCCCTTTGCGAGCTTGAGGAGTATCCCTGGACGGGTCACCGCCACATCATCAGAGGTGGTCCCCCCGCATGGCAGGACACTGGGTTGCTCCAGACAGAATTTGACGACCCCCGAGACGTGACCGGATGGGTACGAAGGTATCGGGAATACATCGAGAAAGTGCCTGATGGAACATTTCAGGTGTACGGTGCTGAAGAGGGGGGTCCGGAACGCGGCGTGGGCTTTTCTGGAACGATAGTGCCCCAGGAGTACCAGGAATCGGAATCATACAAGCTATTTGCCGATCTGCTCCAGCGGATTGCGGCAACAAATGGTGTTCCTGCAACAGAGGTGCTCGGAGGCGACAGAGGTTACACAGCGGTACGGGTCCGGAGAGAGCTCCTTCGAGAATGCAAATCGCGCTTGAATATATCCATCGTTCAACTTTCCCGTTGGCTCGGTGTTTCTCAAAGCGCTGCACGGTACTTGTTGAATTCAGACAATTGCAACGTAAAGTGATTCGAATAAGGTATGTCCCTGTTCAACGGGAGTTCGCAGGAACGTCCCTGTTCTGCGGTTCAGGTGGTGATCTTCCGCGTCACGACCAGGAAGGCGGAGTGGGAGAACATCCACTGGACGGGGCGCACGGAGTTCCCTTTCACGTGCCAAGGGCGAAGGATCACCTCGAACGTATCGGGTTCCGCGAACCCGCCCTCCTCCGCGTACCGGTCGCACAGCTGCTTCACCTGGATCGTGGAGGGAAGGTAGGAGAGCACGATCCCCCCCGGGGCGAGCGCTTCCCGCGCGTGGGAGACGACCTGCCACGGCTCCGGCAGGTCGAGGACGATCCGGTCCACCTCCCGCTCGTCGATCCCGAGGTAGATGTCCCTCACCTTCACTTCGTGGTTTTCGCACTCGCCGAGGTAGCGCCGAACGGTGTCCGCGCCGCTCCCGGCGAAATCTTCCCGGATCTCGTACGAGATCACCTTTCCCTCCGGGCCGACCGCCTCCAGCAGCTTGATGGTGAGGGCCCCCCACCCGATCCCCGCCTCGATCACCGTGGCTCCGGGGAAGATGTCCGCCCACATCAGGATCGTCCCCGTGTCCTTCGGGTAGATGATCTGCGCGTGCCGCTTCTGGTTCATGATGAATTGCATATAGGTGGGGCGGAAGGCGCGATACTCGCTCCCCATCGCGGTCCATGCGCGGCCGCCGTCCTCCTTGCCGATCAGGTCGTCGTGCGGCAGATTTCCCTTGTGGGTGCCGAACGCCTTCCCCGGCGTGAGCGTGACGAGGTGCTCCTCCCCCTTGGGGGAGATCAGCAGGATGTCCTCTCCCTCCCGGAACGGCCCCCTGCGAACGCGCTTGCCCTCCGTCATCGTGCAACCCTCGCCGCGCGCAGCGAACGCGCCTTCCGGACGCGCTCCTTCAACCGGCAGAAGGAACATGTTTCCGTGTACGTCGGGGCGCCGCACGACGCGCACGCACGCGGTGTTCCCGCGGCCTCCTCCGCGTCGATGTCCGTCACGCGCATGGCTTTCACCATCGGCGCATCCTCCTGCGATGGGGCGACATCGGACTCCGGCCCTTTCCGCAGCGGGTTCGACGGGTCGAGGAACCCCTTGTAGAAAACGATCCGCGTCCCCGGCATCCGGTCCTCGATGCGCGACAGCGCCTCCTTGTACACGAGGGACGTCGCGTCCTCGCTCATCGGGCACTCCTCGGTCACGTAGTCGATCCCCTTCAGAAATCCGTACGCCGCGGTTTCGACCTCGCTCACGCGCCAAAGCGGCTTCACCTTGCGTACCAGCCCCCCGCCCGCCCCGGGCAGCATCGGATGTTGCCGCGCGAGGTGGTCGCGTTGCCAGTGGAGCAGGTTTCCCAGCAGACGGGCCGTCTCGTCATCGAGATTGTGTCCCGTCGCCACCACGGTGAACTTTCCTTCGGCGGCGACCCGGTTGAAGAAGTACCGCTTCACCGTACCGCAGATGGAGCACTCCTGCATCCGCACGCAGCGGGCCGCCTCCGGGATCGGGATCCCCTCCTTCGCGAGCTCCACGACGATCGGCGTCTTCCCGCGCGACGCCGCGTAAGCGAGGACCTTCTCCTTCGACCGGTCGGAGTATCCGTCGATCCCGAGGTCGATGTAGAGCCCCTCCGTTTCGTATCCCTCGTCCATCAAGACGTCCCAGAGGACCAGGCTGTCCTTGCCGCCCGACACGCACACGAGGACACGGTCCTCCGGGGCGAGGAGCCGGAGTTTCCGGATCCCTTCGGTCACCTGGCGCCGGAAGAAGAGGGAGAAGCAGTCGGGGCAGAATGCGGCGTGGTGGCTCGGCAGGTCGACCGCGGCCTCGGCCCGCCGGCAGCGCTTGCATTTCATCGGGGGGACACTACTTAGCCCCCGGAGACGACGGAGATGACGTCGATCGTCGTCCCGTCCTCCACCCGGTGGTCCTTCGTGAGGAGCTTCTTTCCCTGGGTGACGATCACCGTGGTTGGGCGCACCCCCGCCTCGGCGAGCAGGTCCATCACGCGCCGGGGGCCGGGGACTTCGAGTTCCTTTTTCTTCTGGGGGAGGCGAACGGTGATCATCGATGCATTATACATGGTGTCCCCACGGAACAGTTGAGTCTCCCCCGGGCGCGGAGTAAGATAGCCGCAAATTGTTCCCCTCAAGGAGGAAGTCCGAGATGCGCGTTCGCTCCGTGGTGCTGTGTGTCGTGTCCGTGATGCTTCTCGCCTTTGCCATCGGCTGCGCCAAGCAGGAACCCCCCAAGCCCGCGGTTCCCGTGGCGGCGGCCCCGGCGGCTCCAGCAGCGGACGGCAAGACCCTTTTCGAAACGAAGTGCAGCGCCTGCCACGGCATCGACCGGGCGACGGCCCGCACGGAAACGAAGGAGAAGTGGGCGAGCATCGTCAAGGAGATGCAGGGGAAGAAGGCCGACTGGATCTCCGACGCCGATCTGTCGAAGATCGTCGGCTTCCTCGCCTCGGCGCACGGCAAGAAGTAATCCGGGCGGCTCGAACGCCCTTCCCGGCTTAGTGCTCCATTTCACAAATACGGCAACGTATCCAAAGAGCGATCCCGGAAGGCGCTGCGATTCCGGGACTCCCCCTTCGGCTGCGCCGCCTCGGAGGGGGTCTCCGTTCGTGGCTCGCCGTGCGGTGAACCTGCACGGCTGCGCTTTACCTCACTCCGCCCCCCTCCTGCGGCGGCTCCGCCGGCCCCTCCCTTTGCGTGCGCCTTCCGTGCTGTCTTCCCGATATGTTACCGTATTTATGAAACGCAACACTTGGCGCAAGCGGGCGGTCTCGGGCGCAGGGGACCGCCCGATTTTTCTTCGGGGGGCGCCCCAGTACGAGCTTCGCGCTGCTGGGGTACCCCCGCAGTAGGAAGAACGGGGGGCACATCTGGGCATCCTGGTGCTATTCCTGCTCCGCGCGTTCGGGTGGTAATAGCAGCGCGATCGCTTTTTTCGGCCCGTGGGCGCCCACAGTGAGGGTCTGCTCGATGTCGGCGGTCTTGCTCGGGCCGGAGAGGAACGAGATGTTCCGGGGCGGGTCGGCGGTGAAGGCCGCCAGCGCCTCCTCCATCCGGGCGACCACCGAGGCGGCGGGCACGATCGACACGTGGACGTCCGCGATCAGCCCCGGGAGAAGCGTTTTCCCTCCCGCGCTGGTCTCTACGATCGTCCCCGTTTCGGCGATCGCGGCCTCCGCCGTGCGGAAACCCGCGGTGACCGCCGCGCTCCCCCCGCGAACCTCCGCCCCGGTCGTAAGGTTGAACGGCCCGAACGGGACCAGCGCCTCCGCGATCTCCCGCGCCGCCGCGTCGTCTTCCGGGAAGAAGAGGCCGGTCACCCCCTCCGCGCGCAGCATTTCCCCCAGGTCGGCCAACGCCGCCTCCACCGGCCCGCGAAGGAGAAACCCGCCGGCGGCGGTGAACGTTTTCGCGAACCGTGCGACGGGGTCGCCTTCCGGTGCGATGGACGCTCCCCCGGGAAGCGGTTCCCCGGCCACGGCGCCGTGACCCCCGCACGCCGCGGAAAGGCGGCGGAACAGCGATTCCCGCTCGTTCACCGCGTCACCCCCCGCCGGATCTTCCACCGCTTCCGGAACGGCTGCGCGGCCGGCGCGGGGAAGTCGCGGCGCTCCGTCCACCCGGAGAAGGGGTACGGCAGCCCGGTGATCCCCTTCCCCTTCGTGAAGAACTGCCCCAGCACCCCGGCGATCCGCTCGATCGCTTCGAGCAGCCCGGCCCGCTTCATCACACCCGCGTACCCTTTCATCGCGGCGATCTCGCCGGGGGTCTTCAAGCCCTGTTCCCGCGCGTCGGACCGAAGCTCGAGCAGGAAGTCCGGCAGGGGGATCTTCACCGGGCAAACGTCCGCGCACGCGCCGCACAGGGTGCTCGCGTCGGGCAGCGCGGCGGCCTCGGGCAGGCCGACCAGCAGCGGGGTCAGGACCGCGCCGATCGGACCCGAGTAGACCCACCCGTAGGCGTGCCCGCCCACGCTCTGGTAGACGGGGCAGACGTTCAGGCACGCGGCGCACCGGATGCATTTGAGGATCTCCCGGTACTTCCCCTCGAGGATCGCGCTGCGGCCGCAATCGAGCAGGAGGATGTGCATCCGCTCCGGTCCCTCGGGGTCGCCCGCGCGCCTCGTTCCCGTCACGATCGACACGTACGAGGAGATCGCCTGGCCGGAGGCGCTGCGCGGCAGCAGGCGCAGGAAGGTCGGCAGGTCCGCCATGCGGGGGATGACCTTCTCGATCCCGACGACGGCGAGGTGGACGCGCGGCAGGACCGTCCCCATCCTCCCGTTTCCCTCGTTGGTGACGAGCACGACGGAGCCGGTGTCGGCCACGAGGAAGTTCCCGCCGGAGACGCCCATCCCCGCGGAGAGGAACTTCGCCCGCAGGTGCTTGCGGGCCATCCCGACCAGTTCCGGGATGCTGTCGGTCCGCGGCTCCCCGAGGTGGCGCTCGAAGAGGCGGGAGATCTCTTCGCGCGTCTTGTGGACCGCGGGGGCGATGATGTGGGAAGGCGCCTCCCCCGCGAGTTGGATGATGAACTCCCCGAGGTCGGACTCGATGATCGTGACGCCCGCTCCCTGCAGGGCCTCGTTGAACGAGACCTCCTCGGACGCCATCGACTTCGATTTGACGGCGAGGGTGACCCCCTCGTCCCGCGCGATCCGCGCCGCGATCTCCCGCGCCTGGGCCGCGTCCCGGGCCACATGGACGATCGTGCCCCGTTTTTCCGCCTCCCCGATGAAGCGCGCGAGGTACGTATCCAGGTGGTCCAGGGTGTCCCGCTTGATCCGCGACGCGCGCTCGCGGGTCGCCTCGAATTCCGGATAGGCGGCCGCCGCCGCGTCGCGGTGGGCGACGAACCGCCCCGTGGTGCGCCCGAGGGCTTCCTGCAGCGTCTTGTCAAGGAGCGCCTTCCTGGCGTTTCGCCCGAACGCGTTCGCGTTGAGCTCCATTAGCGGCCGCCCGCTCTTCGGACGGTCCCGGGCGGCCGCGTATCCTCCGAAGCGGCATCAGCCGCGAAGGAGGACAGCCCTCCGGTACCCCCCGCGAGGATTTCTGCGAGATGGATCGCCTTCACCGGGTATCCGATCCGGGAGATCAACCCGCCGATGTTCAGCAGGCACCCGAGGTCGCCGGCGGTGACGTACGATGCGCCGGTCGCGAGGATCCGCTCGACCTTGCGCTCCGTCATCTTGCAGGAGATCTGCGGGTACTTTACGGAGAAGACGCCCCCGAAGCCGCAGCACCGGTCGCTCTCCTCCATCTCGACGAACTCGACGCCGGGAATGGCGCGCAGGAGCTTCCGCGGGGCCTCGACTACGCCCAGCCCCCGCCGCAGGTGGCACGAGTCGTGGTACGTCACCTTTCCCGAAAAATCCGATTTCGGATCGGTCACGCCGAGGACGTCGACGAGAAACTGGGAAAGTTCGTAAATCCTCTCGCCGACCGCCCGGGCGCGCGCGAGCGTCCGGGGCTCGTCGCGGAACAGCACGGGGTAGCCGTGCTTCACCATCGCCGCGCACGACCCCGACGGGGTGACGATGTACCCGTCGTCGGGAAAGGAGAGGAGGAATTTTCGCGACATCGCCCGGGCCTCCTTCCGGTTCCCCGAGTTGAAGGCGGGCTGGCCGCAGCACGTCTGGGAGAGCGGGACGCGCACCGTCGCCCCGAACCGTTCCAGCACCTCCACGGTCGCGCTGCAGACCCCGGGGGAGAAGGCGTCGGCGAGGCAGGTGAAGAAAAGGGAAACGGGGATGGGCCCCTTCGGATCCATCCTCGTAGTATACGTCATGCACTCCCCCCCGATGGAGGGATCCTTCCGGGGGAGAACCCCGGCGCTGGAGGAGGGGTGGCTTCCCACGCCTCTCCCCCGGAAGGATTCCGGGTCAGGTCACAAGGCTTCCTTGCCCCGTTCTCCGGTCCGGATCCGGATCACTTCCTCGATGTCGTAGACGAAGATCTTCCCGTCGCCGATCTTGCCGGTACGCGCGGCGGTCAGGATCCGTTCGACCACCGCGGGCACCAGCTCGGCGGGAACGGCCGCCTCGATCTTCACTTTCGGAATGAAGTCGACCACGTACTCCGCCCCGCGGTACACCTCGGTGTGCCCTTTCTGGCGTCCGAACCCCTTCACTTCGAGGACGGTCATCCCTGTGACGCCCGCCTCGGTGAGCGCTTTCTTCACCTCGTCCACCTTGAACGGCTTGATGATCGCTTCGATCTTTTTCATGGTTCTCCTCCCGTCAAGGATTCCGTCCGCCTTAGCGGGGGAAGTTCCTCAGATTGAAGTCGGGGTAGGCGACGACCGCCACCTCGTGCTGATCGAGCCCTTCGACCTCGTACTCGGGGTCGACCCGCAGCCCCATCGTCACGTCGAGGATCTTGAACACGACGTAGCCGATGGCGGCGACGTAGACAATGTTCGTCAGTGTGCCGATACATTGCGCCAGGAACTGGGACGCGTCTCCGTAGAGAAGTCCCTTCACCGTGCCGGGTACGCCGTTCCAGCCGTCTCCGTAGGTGCCGTCGGCGAACAACCCGAGGGCGAGCACGCCCCAGGCCCCGTTCACCCCGTGGACCGAGATCGCTCCCACCGGATCGTCGATCTTCAGCGTCCGCTCCACGAAGAAGACGGACCAGCACAGGATGATGCCCGCGATCACGCCGATGAGAACCGCCACGGGGGCGGTGACGAAGGCGCAGGGCGCCGTGATCGCGACAAGGCCGGCCAGCAGCCCGTTCGCGGCCATGCTGATATCCGGCTTTCCGTACAGGAGCCACATGTAAAGGGCGGCGGCAAAGGCGCCGCCGGCGCTGGCGAGCATCGTGTTCACGGCGATGACTCCGATCCGCAGATCCGTACCCGCCAGGGTGGAGCCGGTGTTGAACCCGAACCAGCCGAACGCGAGGATGAAGCAGCCCACGACGGCCATCGGGATGTGGTGCCCCGGGATGGCATTGGGAGTGCCGTCCTTGTTGAACTTGCCCAGGCGCGGCCCGAGCATCTTCGCCCCTACGAAGGCGAGGACACCGCCGGTCATGTGGACCACGGAGGAGCCGGCGAAGTCGACATGTCCGTGCCCCAAATTGAAGTTGCTCCCCAGCTTGGAGAGCCAGCCGCCGCCCCACACCCAGTTCGCGTAGAGCGGGTAGATGATGGCGCCCACGAGGATGCCGTACACCATGAAGGTCTTGAAGGTCCACCGCTCGGCCATGGAGCCGGTCGGGATCGTCGCCGTCGTGTCCATGAACACCATCTGGAACAGGAACATGGCGAAGATCGAGGCGTCATATGCCTGCCCGGAAAGGAAGAACCCCTTGGTGCCGAAGAGGCCGA
>Ga0334722_10001437_pt1 | contig 29799 bp, 21 predicted proteins | sample C3_bottom_MG_FD_207210 | JGI IMG/M metagenome (GOLD analysis project Ga0334722, IMG submission 207210) | Sediment microbial communities from Yellowstone Lake, YNP, Wyoming, USA - C3_bottom | ecosystem: Environmental > Aquatic > Freshwater > Lake > Sediment | place: USA: Wyoming | collected... | reverse complement strand
TTTTAAAGGCATGCAGACGCGAACCCGTTGACTGCACCCCCGTATGGATGATGCGCCAGGCAGGCCGCTATCTGCCGGAATACCGCGAGATCCGGGCAAAACATACGTTCCTTGAAATGTGCAAAACCCCCGAGCTCGCCGCCGAAGTGACGGTCCAGCCCGTTCGGCGCTACGAGATCGACGCAGCCATCATCTTCGCCGACATCCTGCTGCCGCTGGAACCCATGGGCATCGACCTTGAGTTCGCCAAGGGCGAGGGCCCGGTCATCCATAACCCGGTCCGGACCATGGCTGATGTGCAGAAGCTCAAGCCGATCGACTCGGCAAAGTCCATCGACTACCTCATGACAGCAATCAAGATGGTGCTCAAGGAACTGAACGGCAAGGTGCCGCTCATCGGATTCTCGGGAGCTCCCTTCACCCTCGCCTCGTACATGATCGAGGGCGGCGGGTCACGCAATTACGAGCATGCCAAAGCCATGATGTTCGCGGAGCCGAAGACCTGGCACAAGCTTATGGAGCACCTCACCGGCGTGATCATCAATTATATGGATGCCCAGATCGACGCGGGCGTGCAGGTCGTCCAGCTCTTCGACTCCTGGGTCGGCTGCCTCGGGCCGGCAGATTACCGCGAGTTCGTGCTGCCCCACCAGAAGAACGTCATCGCCGGCATCAAGAAGACCGTGCCGCTCATCCATTTCGCCAATGGCGCAACGCACCTCCTGGAGATGGTGTCCGAAGCAGGCGGCGACGTCATCGGTCTCGACTGGCGCTGCAACCTTGACGAGGCCTGGAACCGCGTGGGCCACAACAAGGGCGTGCAGGGCAACATCGACCCCATCAGCCTCTTCGGATCAAAAGAGTTCATCCGGAAACGCACCAAGGAGATCCTCGACCGTGCGGCAGGCAGGAACGGTCACATCATGAACCTGGGCCACGGCATCCTGCAACAGACGGCGCTCGATCATGCCGCAGAGTTCATCAACGCAACGCATGAAATGAGCAAACGATAGTAAAACGACAGGGTTCCGGGTCCAGTAGTCAGGGTTAAGGGTTAAAACAATCTTCCTGAACCCTGTACCCCGACCCCTGAACCCAGGTACCTTATGTCGAACCCCACTGCTATCATACTCATCGCCCTAGGCGGGCCCCGGTCCCTTGATGAAGTAGGCCCGTTCATGGCCGCTTTCATGGGTCGGCCTGCGCCTCCTCCTGTCGTAGCCGCAATTGTCGAACGGTACAAACTGATCGGCGGCAAGTCGCCTTTGCCGGAGCTCGTTCATGCGCAGGCCGCAGCCCTCGAAAAAGAGCTGGGCAGCAGCTTTCAGGCCTACGAGGGTTTCCGGTATTCAACACCAACTGTTTCCGAATCATTCGACAAGGCCATCAGCAAAGGCGCACGGCGCGTGATCGCCCTTTCCATGTCGCCCTTCTCTACCGAAGTTACGACCGGCGCATATAAAAGCGCCTGTGACGGATTGGGCAGCGGGGAGACCTGCCCCCTCTTCATCCCGAGCTGGCATGACAATCCCCTCTTTATCGATGCCTGGGTAGAAAAGGTCGCTGCCGGCCTCGCACTATTCCCAGCAGCACTGCGCGATTCCGTTGTTGTCATCTTCACCAGCCACAGCATCCCTGTCCGCTATATCGCGGCAGGAGATCCCTATAAGAAACAGATCGAGGAAACGGTCGGGCTGGTCGCAGCAAAGTCGGGGATACGGGAATGGCGCATTGCCTGGCAAAGCAAGGGAGCACGCGCTACCGAGCCCTGGATAGAGCCTGAGGTGGAGCCGACGCTCGATAAGCTCGCCCAGGAAGGCCATAAGGCGGTCCTCGAAGTTCCTATCGGGTTCACCTGCGATCACATGGAGACACTGTACGATATCGACATCGTGCACAGGGCGCACGCGAAAAAGCTGGGGATCGAGTTTGCAAGGGCTGAGTCTCTGAACACGTCGCCGTTGTTCATTAAGGCGTTGGCGGATATTGTAAAAAAAGCCGTTTAGTCTTTTGGACACGGATTCACACGGAAAAGGCGGATTTGGATCAAGGACTTCTCGATCATAGTTCAAATGACCTTACTGAGCTGGTATTAAAAGCCTTCTATAAGGTTTACAATACTCTCGGGTATGGTTTTCTAGAAAAAGTGTATGTCAATGTATTGATCTTAGAACTTAAGAAAATGTCCATTATCGCTGTGGCCCAGCACCCTATCCAGGTCCATTATGATGGCAGTCTTATTGGGGAATATTACGCCGATCTTCTGATAAATAATTGCATCATCGTAGAAGTTAAGGCCACGAAGTCTCTGGCATTAGAGAACGAAGCACAGCTCTTGAATTATCTGAAAGCTACAAGCCTTGAAGTGGGATTGCTCCTGAACTTTGGGCCGAAACCTGAAATAAGGCGCAAACTATTTGATAACAATAAGAAGTAGAACTTTATTTTTTAAGTTTGTTTATCCGCTTTTTTCGTGTTAATCCGTGTCCAACAAAGGGGTTGAACTCATGCCTAAAATAATCATCATAGGCGGCGGGATTGCCGGTCTGGCTGCTGCGGTCCACTTGAAGGCAGGCGCCAAGGCCTACGGCAAAACCGTCGACGTGCTGCTGCTCGAGAAGAACAACCGCATCGGCGGCAAGATCATTACCGAAAAGATCGGGAACTTCCTCGTCGAAGGCGGGCCCGACAGCTTCCTGCCGGAAAAGGTATGGAGCGTAAACCTTGCAAAACACCTCGGCCTGGAGCCGCAGATGCTGCCGTCGAACGACGAGTTCAAAGGGACCTTCATCTACTCCCGGAAAAAGCTCCATTCCCTGCCGGAAGGCGTGATGCTCATGGTGCCCACCTCGTTCTGGCCGATGGCGAAATCAAGCCTCATCTCCTGGCCGGGCAAGATGCGCATGGGCATGGAAGTCTTCGTGCCGAAGCGAAAAAACACGGATGATGAAAGCCTGGCGTCCTTTGTCACGAGACGACTCGGGAGGGAATGCCTGGAGAAGATCGCCGAACCGCTCGTTGCCGGCATCCACACCTCGAACCCGGACAACATGAGCGTGCTCGCGACCTTTCCCCGCTTCGTCCAGATGGAACAGAAGAGCGGCAGCCTGATCCACGGCATGATCGCGGCCATGAAGAGCCGCCCCCATGCCACGCTCTCCGGGCCTCCGCCCAAGCCGGGCGCGCCGAAGATGACCTATTTCATGAGCTTCAAGAACGGCATGCAGACCCTGTCGCAGGCGTGCGTTGACACGATCGGCATGGATTCGATCAGGCTCAATGCCGGCGTGAAAACCGTTGAACCGAAGGGCAAGGGATACTCCGTGGTGCTCGACAGCGGCGAGGCCCTCGATGCGGACCACGTCATGTTCGCTTCGGCCGCTTATGACTCTGCCGCCATGCTCAACGGACTTGACGCGACCCTCGCGGAACAGATGAACGCCATCGCATGGTCGTCGTCAGCGACGGTCTCGATCGCATTCCGCAAACAGGATATCAAGGTTCCGCTCAAGGGATTCGGCTTCATCGTCCCCCGCGCAGAAGGCAGGCGGATCAATGCTTCGACCTACAGTTCCATCAAGTGGTCCTATCGCGCACCCGATGATATGGTCATGGTCCGCGTCTTTGTGGGCGGCGGTCATCATGAGGAGCTGGTCCATGAGCTTGACGACGCCGGGATGACGAACATGGTGCTCGAAGAGCTCGACACGATCGTCGGCATCAAGGCCGACCCGGCATTCTCAAGGATCTACCGCTGGAACAAGGGCATGCCGAAGTACACGGTCGGCCATCTCGACCGGATCGCTGCGATCGACCGGACCTTGTCCAGACACCACGGCCTGCATTTGATCGGCTGTTCCTACAAGGGCATCGGCATCGGCGACTGCGTGCATGAGGCGCAGATCGCTGCGGAGAGGATCCTCAAAGCGTGATCCATCGCGCCCAATGAACGACCTCGCAGGTATCAGATACATTGCCATAAAAAAGGGGCCGAAGGCCCCTTTCTCTTTTTCTACGCGGATTATCCACCCTTTGCACGCCTCGGATGTCAGAACACCTCCGTCATTTTCCTTCGCTCTGCCGATGTCCGCCTTTTCCCTCGCTACTTGCGCAGGCTCAGGTGCATCACGCGACCGGCTATCAGCAGTATGAACAATGCGGCTCCTGCCAGGGACGGGTATCGAATCCCGATGATCACCGGCGCGAGCGCCCACCTCACCACCGCCCTTGCGAGCCCATGTCTGCCGATGTATTCCGCAATGGGCGGCGAGCACCGGTAATAGAAGCTCACGAACGCACGGCCCCATGCCGTGGTGAGAAGACGGCGGTCACGGAATTCCCGCAGCGCCTGCACCTGCGGGGCAAGCGGGGAACCGTATGCCGCTGTTGCAATGAAACACCGGCGGTCGCCTCCCGTGCTGTTGAAAACAGTGACCTGGACGGAGCCGATCGCGGTGAGCCCGCTGTTATCAGTGACCCTGACCCGCGCAGTGTAGGTCCCCGGCTGATAATAGGTGACCAGCGCCGAGCTGGCCACCCTCGGGTCATACACGAATGACCCCAGGCCATTGTCCCACTCGTATTTCACGATGTAGCCGTCGAGGTCCGAGGCCTGCGCCGTAAAGATCACGTCGAGGGGCGCAGAGCCAGTATCCGGCTCGGCAATAAGCGTTACGGTTGGCTGCGTCATGATCGTCAGAGGGAATGTGCTCCCCAGGCCGTTCACCTGGACCGCTCCCGAGACCGATCCGGCATCGGGGACCGTGGCGATAATGGCCGTATCCGTCCAGCTTGATATCACGAGGGGCAAAGGGTCAAGCATTGCCGTGCCAACGGAACTTCCGAAATTCACGCCCGTGATCGTGACCTGGCCGCCCGTGGGCGGGAGCGCATAGGGAGAGACCTTAAAGATCGCCGGCAGCTCGGCGCTTCCCTGCAGTGCAAGCGAATTATACGCGTTGATCCTGCCGCCGGTGATGGTCTTGTTGCTCAGGTCCGCAAGCTTGTCCACGCCGTTCAAGATCCGGCCCTTGACCTGGTAATGCGTGAGCGCAGGGTTCTGACTCCAGATCAGGGCAGCGAGCCCGGCTACAAACGGCGCTGCCATCGAGGTTCCGGAAAGATAATTGTAGCCCATGACTATCGGTGTCGGACAGGTCATCGAGTACCAATCAAAGCTGGCACCGCAACTGTACGTCGTACTTAAGACTCCGACGGTTGTATATTGCGGTAAATCCCCACCCGGCGCTGCAAGATCTACCGTGACGCGGCCATAATCTGAGTACGTTGCCAGCACGTCACCGCTCGTCACGGCTGCAACTGCGATATTATTGGGGGTACGTATCGACGCAGGAGAAATGCTGCTGATATCGTTATTTTTATGAGCGTTTCCGGCGGCAGAAACAGTAAGCACGCCGTGATCGTCAGCGTATTTGAACGCGCTCTCCAGGGAAGAGGAATAGCCGCCAATCTCGAAGCTGCAGTTGATAACCTTTGCGCCGTGATCAACAGCATATAAAATACCGTCAATGGCATCGGGAATTCCGCCGGTGCCGTTGCTGCCATGCAGAAACTTCACCGCCATGATTTTTACATTCCAGTTGACGCCGCTGACGCCGAGGCTGTTGTTCCCGACGCCGCCGATGATTCCCGAGACATGCGTTCCATGGGAATCGGCAATATCGTCATCAAGGGGATCGCCCGTTACTGCAGGGTTCCGCTCCTGATTATAGTTCGCGCCATATACATCATCGATAATGCCGTCGCCGTCGTCGTCAATGCCATTCCCGGCAATCTCTCCGGGATTTACCCAGAGGTTCTGCTGCAGGTCTTCATGAAGATAGTAGATACCCGTGTCCAGCACCGCAACCGTGACCGTGCCGCCGGTCGCAAGGCTCCAGGCATAAGGGGCGGACATGTTGGTGAGACCCCACTGATCGCCGGTTAAATACCGTGGATCGTTCGGATTATTAATAGACTTTCTGGCGATATAGTTCGGTTCGGCGTATTCTACGTTGGGATCTTTTTGATATTCCTTGATGGCGTCCTGGACAGCGAGCCCGGCGGGAAGTCTGACGTGGTCGATATGAAGGCGTTGAAAGCGTTTTGCGACCCGCGATTTGGCCGCAGAATGAAGACGGTTTATATTCTGTTCGTCTTTGTACTTTACCAGGAGTTCGCCTTCAACATAGCGCGGCGTAGCAGTAGCAGCAGCCGTAAACGCTCCGGCAGCAGAACTGGAGACTAAAAAGAATAAAACGATGATAAAAGCCGGCAATCGATGCATAGTATACGTCCCTAAAAAAATGGCGGCCCAAAGGCCGCCATTACTATACCATATTTTTGCTGTACGTAAAAACCGAAGCTATTTCGGGCTGGAAACGATGACCTGCGTTCCCTCAGCTGGCGTGCCTTTTGCCGTGAAGGGATAGACATACAGATCCATTGTTGAGTCCTCTCTCAAATAATGGGCAAAGACGAATGATCCGAAATCGATCACGCCGTCATTGTTCACATCATAGAAACTCCAGGGCTGAGCAGGCTGATTGCCGCAGTTCGCTGCCGGCCAGCACTGTCCGGTGGAATTGTCGATTCCACAGGGGCAGTATTCGCCGAGGTTCGCTGTGTCTGTTGCAACAAGGCCAAAGTTACATTCACCCGAATCGGGCACTGAGTATCCCAGTGCAGGATCATACACCCATTGAGGATTTCCGCATTCATAATACTCATAGACAGAGGTGACGCCGTCAGCAGCCGTAGCGATCACATTGCCTCGGCCGCAGAAGCCCGCCGGGCTCGGATCAGGATAGCAATTACAGGGATTATCCTGGCTGCAATTCGGCTTATCGCAGATATACTGCTGGAACGACCAGGTGCCGAGGCTGATAATGCCATCAACGGCTCCGTTGTTATACCCGTCCTTGCATACAATAACCGCTTCGTACCACGTATTATCAAGTGCACTTATAAGCGTATTGGTGGACTGCGCCGACTTCACGGCGCCGGCTGTCGCTGCCAGGAGGGTCGCCTTTTTCCCCCCTGCAAAAACCGCCTTCGCTGGAATTGCAGAGCCCGTGGCTCCGGTGTACACGATCGTCACTGTTTTCGCGGTGGTCAAAATTTCCAGCATATTTCCGGTGATCGTGGTGCCGTCCACGATCTTAGACGTGGCATACTGCATGATATCCGTAGAAAACGTCTGTGGCGGAAGCAACTGATATGCGCCTTGATTGTTGTTGTCCGGTGATGCGCCGATGATGCCGATCTCTCTGTCGCCTGCGACCGCATCGCACCCATTGCCCCAGTCGTTGCAGCCCTGGGTCAGGTTGTAGAACCCGCCGTCGTACACATCGATGTTCGTAGGCCCGCCGGTAAACTGGGTGTAATGTCTCGCGTATGCTTCTCGTGTGGTGTCGGACCAGGAACCAGTGCCCCAGGTCACAAGGTAGTCAACTTCTATGTGCGGCAATGTATTGACCATCGCCGAAGTGCCTGTCGAACCCGACATCAGGTTGCCGTTAAGCCCGCTCAAATAAAAACCGTCGACGATCAGGCTGCCGCTGCCGGTGCTGAGCTCGATGGGCGTCGTCGTGGTGCCGGTCCCGTCCTTGAATGTCCATTTCCCGCTCAGGAAAGTGATGTTGACCGTATTGGCCCCGACATTCAGCTTGCCTGCCGATGCCGCCTTATCAAGAATGTTCGTCGTACCCGTGCCGTTCGTTGCGATGGCCTCGAATGCGTACTTGACCGGCGCGAGCATGACCGTTGCCGTGGGGCTCTGCGGCGTCAGGGTGACCGATCCAGTTCCGTTATTGGGGTTGCTTAACTCGTACCAGTTCACGGTGATCATCGTCGTTGCCGGGTTGATCAGGCTCTTGACCGTCGAGTTCTTTGACGGGAACTTGGCCGCGAAGGTCACCGACGCCGTCTTCGCCTGGACCGGGGCAGGTGTGGACGCGGGCTGGTCCGCGCCTGCGCTTGACGACGATGACGAGCTCTTACAGCCGATGCCGGCTGCAACTAGTGCAATCAACAGTATCAATACTCCAACAAATCGCTTCATGGTATGCCTCCTTTTTTCGTGAGAATCGATTATTTTCACGCATATTCACCGGGTGCTGCGATATCCCTCTTCCCTCAGGGTTGTGATGATGAGAACATCCCCCCTTCCCTGCTTGCATATATCCGTTGTCGATATCCGATCCGCCTACTGAACAATAATGATCACGTCGGCGCCCCATCCCTGCGTCACCGTGAAGGTGTTGCCCTGGATCGACAGGGTGCCCGTGCGGTAATCGACGCCCGTATTCTCGGTAACCGCGTAGTTCACCGTGCCGCTGCCCGTACCGCTTGCTCCGGCCGTGATCGTGAGCCAGGAAAGATCATTGCTCGTCGCATTCCACGCGCAGCCCGCAGGCGCTGTCACTGCCAGGCTGCCGCTGCCCGCTGCCGCGCCGGGGGTTGCGCTCGATGGCGAGATGGAGTAGGTGCAGGTCACGCCGGTCTGGGTGATGGTGAAGGTCTGGCCCGCGATGGTCAGTGTCCCGGTGCGGGTCAGGGACGAGGCATTGGTCGCCACGGTGTAATTCACCGTGCCGTTGCCGCTGCCCGTGGCTCCTGCCGTGATCGTGATCCAGGCGTCATTGCTCGTTGCGGTCCACCCGCAGCCAGTGGCAGTCGTCACACTGACGCTGCCCGGCCCGCCGGCCGTGGCAAAGGAGTTGCTCGACGGCGAAAGGGAGAAGCTGCACGCTGCCGCGTCCTGCGTCACCGTGAAGGTGCTGCCCGCGATGGTCATGGTTCCAGTGCGGGAAACGCCGGCGTTGTTGGCGGCCACGGAGTAGCTCACCGTGCCGCTGCCGCTGCCCGTGGCGCCTGCCGTGATCGTGATCCAAGTATCGTTGCTCGCTGCGGTCCACGCGCAGCCCGTTATCGACGTTACACTGATACTGCCCGAGCCGCCTCCTGCGACGATGTTATTGCTCGTCGGAGAGATCGAATAGGTGCATCCCGCGCCCCCCTGGGTGAGGGTGAAGGTCTGGCCTGCGATGGTCATAGTGCCGGTGCGGGACGTGCCGGCGGTGTTGACAGCCACGGAGTAGGTAACCGAGCCGTTGCCGCTGCCCGCGGTCCCTGCCGTAATCGAGATCCAGGAGTCATTGCTCGTTGCGGTCCAGGCGCAGCCTGTCGGCGAGGAGACGCTCACGCTGCCGGTCGCGGCTGCAGACGTTACGGAGTTGCTCGTCGGGGTGATGGTAAAGCTGCACGGCGCACCCAGCTGGGTGACCGTGAACGTCTGGCCCGCAATGGTCACGGTCCCGGTGCGCGAAGCCGAACCGGGATTGGCCTGCACCGTGTACGTTGCACTGCCGCTGCCGACCCCGGACCCGGAAACGGAGATCCACGAGACCGAGCTCGACGATGTCCACTGACAGCCCGTGACCGAGTTCACCGTCACCGTGCCGCTGGCGCCAGCGTCTGATACCGAGGCAGCGCTCGTCGGTGAAATGGAGAAGCTGCATGCGGCTCCCGACTGCGAAACCTTGCAGGAATTGCCTGCGATGGTGACCGTGCCCTGACGCGACGCTGAGGTTGTATCGTTTGCCGCGACGGAATAGCTCACGGTCCCGCTGCCGGATTGGATATGGTGATCCAGGAATCACCCGTCGTGGCATTCCACGTACAGCCCGTCTGCGCTGTTACCGTGAATGTGCCGGTACCGGCGTCAGTGCCGAGGTTAACGGAAAGCGGGGAGACAGAGTACTTGCATGCCGCTCCCGCCTGCGTAATGGTGAAGGTCTGGCCGCCGATGGACAGGGTCCCGTTGCGCTGCGTTATATCGGAGTTCGGAGCCACAAAATATTGTACGGTTCCATTTCCATTGCCACTTGCCCCGGAGACCACCGTGATCCAGGGAGCATCGCTGAAAGCCTTCCAGGAACAGCCCGTGGTAACGGACACCGAACCCGACCCGCCGCCGGCAACAGCACTCGCCGATGCCGAGGAAAGGGTGTACGTGCAGGCCGCCGCATCCTGGGTGATCGTGTACACTCTGCCCGCTATGGTAAGAGTGCCCGTGCGGGAGTTTGTGCCCGTGTTGGCTGCCACGGTGTAGCTCGCGGTTCCGTTGCCGGTGCCGTTCGCTCCGGAGGTTACGGTGATCCAGGAAGGATCACTGGCGTAGGCGCTCCAGGAACAGCTTGAACCGGTTGTAACGCTCACGTTTCTTGGCCCGCCGCCAGCGGCCGGGAAGGAGTAATTTGTTTCGTTGAGCGAATAGGCGCACGGATAGTCGATCACGACGGTTCTGCTGTCGTTGTCCTGTCCATCGTCAACAATCAGACCGATGGTGAACGTCGACCCCATGGTGCCGTTCGGCACGGTAAAGGTCGTTGCCGCGGAACCGGGGCTGGCAATGCCCGTGGCCCCGGACCATGAATAGGTCAGGGGTGACGGACCAGCATCGAGGTCATAAGCCCAGCTGTAGAGGCTCACGACCTGCCCGTCGGAAGTGACCGAGTTGGAGCTTGGATAGGCATAGGAGATAACCGGCGGTCTGTTGCCGTCGGTCACGGTCAGCGTGCCGAGCTGGTATGCCGGCGTGTTGGGTTTGCCAAGGCTGTCAGTGACCGTCAGGGTAAGCGGGTAGTCTCCTGTCAAAAGATTGGAAAGCGTTACTTCTTTCCACCATTCAGAGGAACTAATGGAGCCGGTAACGAGGTCCGATCCGGTACTGGTGTTGGTGATCTTGTACGCCAACGGATAATTCCCGTCGTAGTCATACCCGTAGATCCAGGCGCTCGTTGAACCGCCCACCTTGATGCTGGAGGAATTCAAATACCCATACACGTACGGCGCCATGTTCCCAAGCACGATGTTGTTCAGCACTACCTTGTCGTTGGAGTCGGAAGCCTCGTAAATAAAGTCCGAACTGTTCCCGTTCACATTAAATGTGGCCATCGGCATCCAACCACCCACATACACGTCGAGCTTCTGCTCGCAGGCTACCTCAGCAGTAAAGCCTCCGGTGCTGTTCGTATATGTCCATGCATAGAACCCGCTGGGATAGCTGCCGCTGATGGTAACGGACTGATTCGCCTTGCCAGCGCCCGCCTCGTCCACCAGGCGGCCTTCGGCTGCGCACCGCTTCGGTTTTGCGATGACCGTGGTGCTCACGGTGCAACTCGGCGAATCGCCCAGTGTAATATTCTCGGTTTCATACTTATAGGCAAAGGGATTGTAGAATGACAGCGTAGCCGTCCGGTCGGAATCGCTGCTGCTGAGAAGCGCCGCCTTCAGCTTCAGCTTGCCCGCGGTATCAGTGCTGCCGCCGACGTAGTTAAAGGACTGGGTATTATCGTCGTCATACAAGTAAGCATAGACGCCCTGAAGAGGACTCCCCTCGCTGTCCAAAAAGGTTTTCTCGATGCACACCTCTTTGGGCTGCGCGGTGAGAAGCGGGTAGTCCAGGTTCCACCAGTTCACAAGAAAATCCTCGTTGGTGACCAGGATGCGCAGATACGCGCCGTAATTCGAGCTGCAAAACTGCGCACCGGTGCCCGTGAGCACATCCATGCTGTCAATGGTGCCGTCGTTGTTCTTATCAATGGTCCCGAGGCCCAGGAGGACCCAGTTGCCCTTTCGCGAGTTGTAGGAATAGATGGGCACGTTGAAGGCGCTCTTTTCAACGGTGTTGAGATTAGCGCAGAGCGCGTCATCGGCCGTCGTGCCGGCGCAGAAATCGCTCAGAAGATTATTGCAGCTCCCGGAAGGGACCTGCCTCGTGATATAGGTGGGGTCTGCCGCGGCTTTGCTCATCTTGCCTGAAGCCTTCGCACTCGAAACGAGCTGGCCGAGGTTGTTTCCATCGCCGTCGGTGATATTGATGTAGTCGAAGGCAAGGGACACCAGCTTGTTCCCGTTCGCATCAACATAGTCGCCGGGGAAGCTCTTGGCGTCGTCGGGGTTCGAGGAATCGAAGGTCTGGAGCTTTCCGACCAGCGTGGTTACACCGGCCGGCACCGAGGTCGCAGGGATCTCGATCTCCAGCTCCGTCGTTGCGCCCGCGGAGGCCTTGGCAGCCGTAAGTTTCGATCCGGAAAGCGCCTTCTTCACTCCGTTCGCGTATTTCACGACACCGAATTTGAATGCCTGGACGCTCTGACCGTTGGACTTGAACACCGTGCCGAGATTGGCGACCACAGTATTGATGGTCCTCAGCTCGGCGTTCAGGTTCACTTCCGAGGGAGAGGTGAACTCGATCCTCTTGGAATACCCGGTAAAGCCGTCCTTGGTCACGTCGATGACCACGAACCCTCCACTGTTGTTTAACTTGAGCGAGGCGGTGAAGAACCCGGTGCTGCCTGTGGATATGACCTGGGAATCGGTCTTGTTGCCCGCCGCATCGAAAGAGGTGATGGTCACGCCAGCATCCGGGATCGAGGGAGATTCGCCGGCAACCGAGGCTTTGGCCCCGCTCGCGCCCGTGGAGGAGAGGGAGACCCTTCCGCTCACCGCACTGGAAGTGGTCGTGGGTGCGGGCGCGCCACCCCCTCCATGCCTGCATGCCGCTAACGCAAGCGTCACGAGAAGAATCAAAAGCAGCAGACTGAACATCCTGTTCTTCGTCATCATAGCCAACCCCTTTCTCCTATACTCTTTTGTTTTTTTCATACCTTATTGATGTGATTCAAAGGGCGCATGGAAAATTATTTTTCTATAGACAAATCATACAAAATATCAGATTTCCAACCAGAAAAAAACTATTCACATACTGCAGGGTGAGTATCGGGATGCGTGTCCTCACCCGCAACTGGCAATCCATCCGCTAAAAAACAATTAAATTACACGGTGCCATTTTATTTGCAAAATAAAACTATATCACATGATGAGAAAAATGAAAGGAGTAAAACGGGGTAATTTCGGGTGAGTAACGAAAAGTAACGCGATGGAGAAAATTAACACTCATCTCGACAGAAAGTCATAAATATCATATACTAAGAAGCTGACAAAGGAGAATCCTTTATGCACAATACACTAGAAGTAAAGATCTACTACGAAGACACGGACTGCGGCGGGGTCGTCTACTATGCCAACTACCTCAAGTACATGGAGCGGGCCCGGACCGAATACCTTGCAAGCCGCGGATTCGCGGTCAAGAAGCTCATGGACGAGGGGACGATCTTCATGGTCCTTCGCGCCGAGATCGACTACAAGTCTCCGGCCCGGTACGGGGACACGATCGAGATCGAGACCTGGGTGAGAGACGTGACAAGAGCGACCATGGTCTTCGAGCATGTCATGAAGCACAAAGAAACAGGGCGCGTGTTTGTGCAGTGTATGGCAAAAGCGGTGTTCGTGGACGCCAATGCCAAACCGAAACGCCTTCCTGCAGAGTTCGTGGAAAAAGTAAAATGACCGCGAAGACCCGCGACAGCATCGCCATTCGCGGCGCCGGCATTGTCTTCATCACCCAGCAAAAACAAGGCGTCCGTTTCACGCTGGACAGCCTCCTCCTCGCAGACTTCTGCCGCATCAAGCCGAAGGACCGGGTCCTCGAACCCGGGGCAGGGACCGGCGTCATCTCCCTGCTGCTCGCTAAAAAATTCCCCCAAGCCCGTTTCGTTGCCGATGAGGTCGAGCCGGGAGCATACGGTCTCCTGCTTCACAATATCGAGGACAACGGACTTACTGATAATATTGTGCCGGTTAACGCCGACATCAGCGATCTGAGCAACACGATCTCGCCCCATGCCTTCGATGTCATCGTTGCCAATCCCCCCTATACGAAAGCCGACGCCGGAAGAACAAGCCCTTTCTCCGATCGTCACCTCGCGCGCCAGGACAGGATTGCGCCGATCACGGCATGGCTCGACCTTAAGGACCTGTTAAAGAACAAAGGCAGGTACTTCCTCGTATTCCCGGCAAGCCGGGCAGCGGAGCTCTTGGAGCACCTCTGCACACGGGACCTGGAACCGAAACGCCTCCGGTTCGTCCACCCCCACGCACATAAGCCGGCTTCGCTGGTTCTGGTTGAAGCCATGAGGTCCGCCGGCAGCGGCCTTGACGTGCTGCCGCCTTTGATCGTTCATGAACAGGATGGAGGGTATACGGAAGAAGTGAGGGATATCTATGGAGCGGGCTTTGAGGGATCAACGGAGAAAAGGCTTCTGGACACGGATGAACGCGGATAAACACGGATAAGAGCTTGGTAGCGGCGGAAAGAAAACTTTTTCACAAGCTGTTAATAAGCTCGCCCAAAAAGATATGCTTTCGTCTTAGATTCATCCGCACTAATCCGACGTTTACGCTTCTTCCGTGTCCAAATGCCGTTTTTTAGGTTTATGTTAAATCTGCGTCCATCTGCGAAATCTGCGGCTAAAAAAGTTTTTCACTCCATTCTTTTCTTCTGCTGAAAATTCTTCTCAATGAGCCTGCGGAGCGCCTCGCGCGTTTCTGCATCGGCCAGATCCTTCACATACCCGTCGATCTGTTGCTGGGTCTCATCATCGAGCTGCACGGCCGCAGGCCGGTAGGCGGGTTCCTTCTTCTGCGGCATCTCCACTTCGCCCAGCTTCAGGGTGATGTCCTTGATGACATCCTTGCCGAGCATCTGGTTCACCTTTTCGATGATCTGCGGTTTCATGAGCGAGAGCTGCTGCATCCAGGCAGGGCTGTCCACGACCAGAGCAAGCTTCGTGCCGCGCACGGCGAGCGGCCGGGCATGGCGGGCAATGGCCTCCCCCACGGCATTGTTCCACTTTCCGAACAGGCGATACTCGCTCAGCTTGCTGCCGAAGCCATAGGACCTGAGCAGCCCGTCGAGGGACGATGACAGTCTTGCGATCTTGCGTGCCATGGCGACATCATAGCACACCAAGAGTCCTTTTGACAACACCGTGCAAGATGGCTATAATGTTTTCAACATTGAACTAAAGCGGTCACTGGCGCGAAGGAGCAGACATGCCGGAATTACGAAAAGACCCGATCACCGGACGCTGGGTGATCATTTCCTCGGAACGGGGAAAGCGTCCCGTGGAGTTCCAGGACCAGCGCACCAAAAAGAAGGGCGGGTTCTGCCCCTTTTGCGGAGGCAACGAGCGCACCACGCCGAACGAGACGCTCGCCTACCGCACGAACGGCCAGCCGAACGGGCCGGACTGGCGGCTCCGCGCCGTGCCGAACAAGTTCCCGGCGCTCCAGATCGAGGGGGGGCTGAACAAGGAAGGCGAGGGCATCTTCGACAAGATGAACGGCATCGGCGCCCACGAAGTGATCATCGAGAGCCCGGACCACAATGCAACGCTGGCCTCGCTGCCGCAGAAGGCCATGGAAGAGGTCCTCTGGGCCTACCGCGACCGCATGGAGGACCTGAAAAAGGACACGCGCTTCCAGTACACGCTGATCTTCAAGAACGAGGGACTGGCGGCCGGCGCCACGCTGGAGCACACCCATTCGCAGCTCATCGCGCTGCCCATCGTGCCCATCCAGGTGCAGGAGGAGATCGACGGATGCAAGCGGCATTACGACCTGAAGGAGCGCTGCATCTTCTGCGATATCATACGGCAGGAAGTACAGTCCGGCGTTCGCGTGGTGCTTGAGACCCCGCGCTTCATCGCACTGGCGCCTTATGCTCCGAGGTTCCCCTTCGAGACCTGGATCATGCCCAAAGAACATCTCTCGTGCTATTCGTGCTCCACGAACGATGACTTTAAGGACCTAGCGGCGCTCCTGCAGGATGTGTTGCGGCGCATCGACCGGGCCTTGTCCTTTCCACCCTACAATTACATCATCCACACGTCTCCCTTCCGGGATGAGACGAACGAATACTACCACTGGCACATCGAACTCATGCCCAAGCTCAAGAACGTGGCGGGCTTCGAATGGGGGTCAGGCTTCTACATCAATCCCACCCCTCCCGAGGAAGCGGCGAAGTTCCTGCGGGACATCAAACTGTGAAAATCCTGTTCGCGGCATCCGAGGCAGCTCCCTTTGCCAAGACCGGAGGCCTTGCTGACGTCGCCGGAGGACTCCCGCCTGCCCTGGCAGCGCTCGGCCACGACGTGCGCGTCGTCATCCCGCGTTACCGCTGTATTGACCGGGAACAGTTCAAGCTGCGTTCCCTTGCCGGCTTCTATGTGCCGATCGGGGCAGGGAAAGAGCGGTGCGAGGTGCTGGCGGGCAGGATGGACTCCCGCGTCAAGGCATACTTCATCGAAAAGGACCGCTACTTCGATCGGCCGGGGCTTTACGGCACCGCGACCGGCGACTATGTGGACAATGCCGAGCGGTTCCTCTTTTTCTCACGGGCGGCGCTGGAGCTCTGCCGAACCCTCGATTTCACGCCCGACATCGTCCACTGCAACGACTGGCAGACCGGCTTCATGCCGCTTTATCTGAACCGGCTCTACCGGAGCGATGCGCGGTTCAAGCACACGCGCTCGGTCTTTACGGTGCATAACCTGGGATATCAGGGACTGTTCTGGCACTGGGACATGGGGCTCACCGGCCTCGGCTGGGACGAGTTCACGCCGGAAGGCGTCGAGTTCTACGGAAAGGTTAATTTCATGAAGGCCGGCCTTGTTGCCGCCGACCTGATCACAACGGTGAGCAAGACCTACAGCCGCGAGATCCAGACCGTTGAGAATGGCCAGGGTCTGGAAGGCGTGCTCGCCAAACGGGCGAAGGACCTTTTCGGGGTCGTGAACGGCATCGACTACCGGTTCTGGGACCCGGCACATGACAAGGACATTTCCCGCACCTACAGCGCGAACCGCCTCGATGGCAAGACCCTTTGCAGGGCAGCGCTGAAGCGAGATCAGGGTCTGGCCGCTGGCGATGCCCCGCTGATCGGCATGGTCACGCGTCTTGCAGCCCAGAAAGGGCTCGACATCGTTGCTGACGCCCTGCCGGATATCCTGGCAACAGGAGCGCAACTGATGGTGCTCGGCACCGGGGACCGGGCCTATGAAAAGCTGTTGATCGATGCGAGCCGGCTTTATCCGGACCGGATCCGGGTCCTGCTCAAGTACGACGAGAAGATCGCAAAGCAGATCTATGCCGGGTGCGACATGTTCCTCATGCCGTCCCACTACGAACCCTGCGGCCTGAGCCAGATGATCGCCCTGCGCTACGGCACCGTGCCCATCGTGCGGAAGACCGGCGGGCTGGCCGACACCGTGGTGGACTATCATCGGCGCACCGGCCGCGGCACCGGGTTCGTTTTTGAAGAATACTCGTCAGGCGCGCTTCTCCGCTGCCTGGACCGTGCGATCGCCGCCTATCGCGACGTCGACGCCTGGCATGGCCTGATGCAGACCGGCATGAAGCAGAACTTTTCCTGGCAGCAATCGGCAAAGGAATATGAATCGCTCTACCGGAAGGCGATGAAGAGAAAATAGGGGCCGGGGAGCAAGAACCAGGGTCCAGTAGCCAGGGTCCAGGGGCCAGTTTTTTTAACCCTGTACCCTGACCCCTGTACCCTGTACCCTGACCCCTGGACCCTGCCCCTTATGGATACCGTTGAAAAAATAGAACTGACCATCCTGAGCGAGATCAGCAGGATATCGAACTCCGGCGCCGACCTTTCGCAAAAACTGCACCGCATCGTTGAGGTTGTCGCACGGGGCATGGGCAGGGACGGCGCTTCGGTCTTTCTCCTCGACAGCTCCGGCAGGAACGTGACCCTCGCGGCAGCGATCGGCCTGAATCAGGAAACGGTCGGCAAACTGAGCTTCCCCGTCGGCATGGGCGTTGCCGGCTGGGTGGCCGAGCAGAAGGTACCGCTTGCGCTGGAGGACCCCTATTCGGACCCGCGGTTCCAGTACGTACCGGAATCAGGCGTCGGACAGTTCCGGTCGCTGGTGGCCGCCCCGATCCAGGACGAAGACCGCTGTCTCGGCGTCATCTTCGTTCTCTCGTCCTCGGTCTGGAATGCCACGTCCTCCGACATCATGCTGCTCACGACCACGGCAAACCAGGTCAGCGGGGTCATCAGGAACGCCCAGCTCTTCCAGAATATCCAGGAGCGTCTTTCCGATCTCTCCACCATCTACGAGATCGGCAAGGCGCTCACGTCAACGCTCGACGTTGACCAGCTCCTGTCGCTGATCGCCAGGAACAGCACGCAGGCGCTCCATGCAAAAAGCTGCTCCATCAGGCTGCTGAGCCAGCCCGGCAAAGGCGTTCTGCATACGGAGCCTTCCTCAGGCCCTGTTCATGAGGCGATCCGGGAGATGGACCTGCGGCTCGGAGCGCTGGTGACCGCAGAGCTTCTCCGGGAGCGGAAACCACTTCTTGTGAAAGACGTGGCGCAGGATCCCCTGTTCCGCGACGTGACGGGCCTGCCGGCCGTATCGCTCATGGGCGTACAGCTCGTTTTTCACGACTCGGTGATCGGCGTGATCACGCTCTATGACAGGCAGGAAGGCCTGCCGTTCACGGATGACGACCTTCAGTTCCTGACGACCATCGCAAGCAGCGCCGCCGTGGCGGTCGAGAACGCCGTCACGTACGGAAGGATGGAGGATTATGCGGCCGAGGCGCGCCGCCGCGCCGAAGAGCTCTCGATCCTGTACGACATCGGCGCGGCCATGAGCACGACCCTGAACCTCGATCGTCTGCTCCGGATCATCATGACCGCGGCCACCATGGGCGGCAGCGGGCTCGGCTTTAACCGCGCCATCCTGCTTCTGACGAACGAGCGCACGAACACGCTGCAGGGCATGATGGGGGTCGGGCCCACGAACTGGGAGGAGGCCGGACGCGCCTGGAGCGAGGTCCTCGGCAAGCATCAAAGCCTGCTGGAGTGGATCCAGACCGGAGAGCTGTTCAACAACCGCGAGTCCGAGCTGAATACGCTCGCGCGCAGCATCCGCGTCCACCTGGCGCCCGGGGACAGCGTGCTGGCGCTCACGGTGCTGAACAAGCAGCCCTACAACATCGTAGACGCGCCCGCCAGCCCCATCGTGAACAGGGAACTTCGGGAGCTTCTGAAGGTCCACAGCTTCGCAACGGTCCCCCTGATCGCCAAGGACCGGGTCATCGGGGTCATCTATGTGGACAACATGTTCAACCAGCGGCCGATCACGGAGAACGACATCCGGTTCCTGACCATGTTCGCCCATCAGGCGGCCCTGGCGATCGAGAATTCCATCATCCACTCGAACCTGGAAACGCTGAACAAGGACCTGCGCTCCATGCATGAGCAGCTGGTCCAGTCCGAAAAAATGGCAGCTCTGGGCGCCATGATGGCCGAGATCACCCACGAGATCAGAAATCCTTTGGTATCGATCGGCGGCTTCACCCGCCGTCTGGCAAAGAAGATACAGGACCCGGAAGAAAAAAAGTATATCGATATCATCATGAGCGAGGTGTCACGGCTCGAGGGGATCATCCACGACAACCTTTCCTACATCAAGGAAATGGCCCCGCAGCTCAAGGAAGCGGACCTGAACAAGCTGGTGGACGACACGCTGCTGCTGTACGAGGACCAGTTGGTCCAGCGCGGCATCAGGATCGAGAAGACACTCTCGCAGGCGCTCCCGGCCCTCATGCTCGACACCCAGCAGATCAAGCAGGCGATCATCAATGTCATCAAGAACGCCCTTGAAGCGATGACGAACGGCGGCGTGCTCGGCATCACCACCTACGACCTGCCGGAAACGCAGGAGGCGGCCCTGGAGATCACCGATACCGGACCGGGCATCCCGGCTAAGGTAATGCACAATATCTTCAATCCCTACTACACGACCAAGACGCTCGGCACCGGCCTGGGGCTGCCGATCACGAACAGGATCGTTAAAGCGCACCAGGGCAGGATCGAGGTCGGGAACCGGGAAAGCGGCGGTGCGGCGTTCATGATCCGGCTGCCGTACCGTCCGGACAGCGAGCCACGGCACCGGCGCTGACCATGATCATTGAACCGGTAACAGCGGTATAATACGTTCAGCAATTATTCTTGCGACGGAGGAGTACCTATGAAAAAGATCCTGGTTGTTGATGATGAGGAAAACATCCGCATGCTGTACAAAGAGGAGCTGGAAGAGCTCGGTTATGCGGTCACGGCCGTGGAGGACGGTTCGCAGGCGCTGGACGCCATGAAGACCACACGATTCGACCTGGTCACGCTTGACATGCGGATGAAGGATGTTGACGGCATCGAGACGCTCCGACGCATGAAAGAAATGGACAGCACCCTGCCGGTCGTCATATCAACGGCCTACGAGGAATATAAACATGATTTCGGCAGCTGGTGCTCCGACGCTTATGTGGTGAAATCCGCAGACATGTCTTCTTTGCGCGACACCATCAAGAAGATCCTGGGATGAGCGAACAGGTAGAGGTGGTCATAGAAAAGCTCGTCTACGGAGGCAACGGACTGGCCCATCTCGTTGATGGACAGGCGGTCTTTGTGCCGGGCGTGCTCCCGGGCGAACGGGTCCGGGCGAGCATAAGGAAAAAACGCAAAGGCGTGCTTGAAGCAGCCCTGGTCGAGGTTCTTGTCCCCTCTCCTGACCGCATCGACCCGCCGTGCACGGGTGAAGAACAATGCACCGGCGCCACGTGGCCGCATATCGCGTACCCGGCGCAGCTCCGGCTGAAGGAGGAGATCCTGCTGGACAGCCTGAAGCGGACTGGCGGCATGGCGCCGAGACAACCACTCGCCATCCTCCCGTCCCCCAGCTCCGACCACTACCGGCTTCGCACCCAGTTTAATGTCCGCATGAAGGACCAGAAGCAGCGGATCGGCTTCTTTCGTCAGGGTTCCTACGACCTGATCGAGGTCACCGAACCGTTCCTCATCCACCCCCTTATCGACCGGGTGCTGACTCAGATCAGGAAGATGGCGAAGCACCTCCCGCTGCTGCAGGAGATCCATATCAATATCAGTCCTGCCAGCGAGGCGCACCTCCTGATGTTCACGGCGCTGTCGTCCTATCCCGCCATGGACGGATTCCTCCACGACCTTCAAAAGGCCGTTCCCGAGGTCATGGGCATCACCGGTTTTGCCAACAGGAAAAAGGCCTTTTCCCTCGGCAAGAACCAGCTGACGCTCGACGTGGAAGGAATAACGCTGAAGGTCACCGAAGGGAACTTCTATCAGGTGAATTGGGGGCAGAACCGGAACATGGTACGTACGGTGCTGGACTTTGCCGCACTCGCGGGAAGCGAGACCGTGCTGGACCTCTATTGCGGCATCGGCAACTTCGCCCTCCCGCTCGCACGACGGGCCAGGAACGTTATCGGCATAGAATCGGGTTTCTCATCGATCGAGGACGCGAAAGCGAATGCCCTGCTGAACAACATCACGAACACCGAGTTCATTGCCGATGATATGGACAAGGGGCTGAAGGCCCTTCTGGCGCGCAAGATGCGCGCCGACGTGATCGTGCTCGACCCGCCCCGGGCCGGCGCCACGCTCAAGACCCTCGAACGGGTCCTGGCGTTCGTGCCGAAAAAGATCGTGTACGTTTCCTGCAACCCATCGACCCTGGCAAGGGACCTTAAGTTCTTCCACCTCTTCGGTTTCCGCCTTGACCGTCTTCAGCCCGTGGATATGTTTCCCTATACCTATCACATCGAATGCGTTGCAGAGATGGTGCGGGAAGGGTAGCATTCCTCCAGCAGAGACCGTTAACCCCATGACCAAGAGTTGGCCGCAGATGACCAAAAGTAGGCGCTTCTAAGCGACACACATTTTCGCAGATAAAATCGGATATTCAGCAGGTCTTAATCTGCGTTCATCAAATTTTATCTGCGTCCAAAAACTTTTTTCAGGTTTATCCGTTACGGGTACAGCTAGGCTACAGAGGAGAGTGGAGGGAAGGCGACATCAATGAGGAACTGACACTTACAAGTGTGTTAAAGAAGGTTTACTGCTGCACCAGGTCCCCATATTCACCCGGCCTTCGTTGCCGGAGGAAGCCCCAGGTCTCCGCTGCTGCTGCGCGCTCGTTGATGTCAACGTCGGCAAGCACAATGGCATCCTTGCTGCCGGCCAGTTCTGAGATCATTTCCCCCCAGGGGTCGATGCAAAAGCTTCTTCCATAGAAGCTGAGCTCGCCGTCCTGTCCCACGCGGTTCACCCGGAAAACGAAGAGGCTGTTCGCAAAGGCGTTCGCCGCGATCGCACGCTCCCAGAGACTGTGGGTGTTGAGCGAAGCCGCCGTGGGCGCAAAAACGATATCGGCGCCCTTGAGCGCCAGGATGCGGCTGCCTTCGGGAAAGAGGTTGTCCCAGCAGATCTGAATGCCGATCCTGCCCTGTGAAGTATCAAATACGGGAAAACCGGAATCGCCGGAAGAAAAATAGAACTGCTCGCGGTACAGCGGAATGTTCGGAACATGGATCTTGCGGTAGACGCCAAGCAGCGCGCCCTGGTCGATGACGGCCGTGCTGTTGTAATACTTGCCTGCAGCTGTTTCGAAAAAAGGGACCACCAGCACCGCTCCGGCCTTTTTTGAGACGTCGGCAAGGGGAGCGAGTATTTCTGAAGAAGCTTCCTGTGCCAATGAGAACGCTTCCTTATTCTCCCGCCCGAGGAACCAGGGGTTGAGGAACAGTTCGGGGAAAGCGATGATCGTGGAGCCTTTTTCCGCCGCCACCTCGGCCATTTCCACGGCACGCTGCACGTTCCGCTGCAGGTCCGCGCCTGCGCTCATCTGTATTCCGGCTATTCGCATAGAGTTTTTAGCTGGTTGTGAATATAAGGGTCTGTCATCTGCCGCTTTTACGCCTCGGGGTTATATTCCGCAATCCGTCGAAAAAGCCCCCTCTCCCTTTTTCCCTCTCCCTCCAGGGGAGAGGGGCAGGGGTGAGGGTCAAGCTTATGCGCATTCCGCAATTGTTATTTCCCATGGCACTTCTTGTACTTCTTGCCGCTCCCGCAGGGGCAGGGATCGTTGCGCCCCGCCTTCTTCTCGCTATGGACCGGCGCGGGCGCAGCTGCTGCCGCATCGCCTGCGCCGATGAAATTGAGCTGCGCCAGCTGGCGTTTCTGCCGGCGCTCGATTGCTTCTTCCTGGCCCTTTGCCGCACGTACGCGGAAAAGGTTCTCCACGGTCGTTTCAACGATGCGCAGCTTCATCTCCTCGAACATGTCGAAGCCTTCTTTTTTATACTCGATCAGCGGGTCTTTCTGGCCGTAGCCCCGGAGCCCGATGCCTTCCTTCAGGTGGTCCATGGCTAGCAGGTGGTCCTTCCACTGCTGGTCAACGGCCTGGAGCATGAACACCTTCTCGAGGTGCTGCATGAGCTCGCGGCCGACCTCCTGCTCCTTGTCCTCATAGCTCTTCTTCAGCGCGTCCCAGAGCTTGTCATGGAGCTCTTCCCGGGACAGCGTCTGAACGTCGGTCTCGACCAGACGATAGGAGAACTTGGCGGCCAGCGCATCCCTGAGCCCGGTGATGTCCCAGGTCTCGGGATAGGCGTCCTCGGGGCAGTAAAATGCCAGCGCCCCTTCGAACAGCTCTTCGGCGAGGTTGAGCACCTCGTCCTTGAGGTCCGTACCTGCCAGGATCTGGCGGCGCTGTTCATAGATCACCTTGCGCTGCTGGTTCATCACATCGTCATATTCCAGGATGTGCTTGCGCATGTCGAAGTTGTGGTCCTCAACCTTTTTCTGGGCGCTCTCGATGGACCGCGACACCATGCGGTGCTCGATCGGCACATCCTCCTCCATACCGAGCCTGCTCATGAGACCGGCAATGCGGTCGGAACCGAAGATCCTGAGCAGGTCGTCCTGGAGCGAGAGATAGAACCGCGACGAGCCGGGGTCGCCCTGGCGACCCGAACGTCCGCGGAGCTGATTGTCGATCCGGCGGGACTCATGCCGCTCGGTGCCGAGAATATGAAGGCCTCCGGCAGCAAGCACCTTTTCCCGTTCAGCAGCGCATTGCTCCTTGAACTGGGCGAGCGTCTTGTCCCATTCTTCCGGCGTGTATTCTTTTGACTTCAAAGCCTGGCGCGTCAGGCCTTCGGCATTGCCTCCCAGAACGATGTCGGTGCCGCGGCCGGCCATGTTGGTGGCGATCGTGACCTGGCCGTACCGTCCGGCCTGGGCAACGATCTCGGCCTCCATCTCGTGGTATTTTGCGTTCAGCACCGAGTGCTTGACGCCCTTCTTTTTGAGCAGGGTCGACAGGGTCTCGGATTTGACGATCGAAATGGTGCCGACGAGCACGGGCTGGCCGCTTTTGTTCCGCTCGGCGATCTCGTTGATCGCCGCCATGAACTTGCCGTCCTCGGTCTTGTAGATGAAATCGGGGTTGTCGATGCGGACCATGGGGCGGTGCGTCGGGATGACCATGACATCGAGGTTGTAGATCTTCGAGAATTCCGCAGCCTCGGTCTCGGCAGTGCCGGTCATGCCGGCGAGCTTATTGAAGAGACGGAAAAAGTTCTGGAACGTGATCGAGGCAAGGGTCTGGTTCTCGTTCTCGATCTTGACGTCTTCCTTCGCCTCAATGGCCTGGTGCAGCCCGTCGCTCCAGCGCCTTCCCGGCATGAGCCTGCCGGTGAACTCGTCAACGATCATCACCTGGTCGTCCTTGACCACGTAATCCACATCGCGATGGAACAGCGTATGGGCCTTCAGGGCCTGATGCACGTGATGGACCAGGTCGACGTTCGCCGGATCGTAGAGGTTGCCGGCGCCGAGCATCTTCTCGACATGGACGTTGCCCTCTTCGGTGAGCGCCACGGTCTTGGTCTTTTCCTCGATGGTGTAATCGGTTTCCTTTTTCAGGCTGGGGATGATGCGGTTGATCTTGTAGTATTTGTCCGTAGAGTCTTCGGTGGGCCCCGAGATGATAAGCGGCGTCCGGGCCTCGTCGATCAGGATCGAATCGACCTCGTCGACGATGGCGAAGTTCAATTCGCGCTGGGCATAGTCCTTCAGGTCGAACTTCATGTTGTCCCGGAGATAATCGAAGCCGAACTCGTTGTTCGTGCCGTAGGTCACATCGGACCCATAGGCAACCTGACGCTGCTCGTCGGTGAGTCCGTGCACGATGACGCCAACGGTGAGGCCCAGGAAGGTATAGACCGGCGACATCCACTGCGAGTCGCGTTTGGCGAGGTAGTCGTTCACGGTCACGACATGCACGCCTCTTCCGGTGAGAGCGTTGAGGTATACCGGCAATGTGGCGACAAGGGTCTTGCCTTCTCCGGTCTTCATCTCGGCGATCTTCCCCTGATGGAGCACGATGCCGCCGATGAGCTGGACGTCGAAATGCCGCATACCGAGCGTCCGCTTTGAGGCCTCGCGCACGACGGCAAATGCCTCGGTCAAAAGATCGTCGAGCGACGCTCCCGCTTCAAGCCGTTTTTTGAACTCATCGGTCTTTGCCCGAAGCTCCTGGTCCGTCAGTGCGGAAATGGCGGGTTCATGGGCATTGATCGCATCGACCAAAACCTGAATACGCTTCAGTTCCCGGTCGTTCTTGGTGCCTAGTATTTTTTTCAGAATTGATCCGATCATCGATACTGCTCTCCGATCCTACAGTAAAAGTTGCATTGCCGGCCAGCCCGAAACGTTGAAAGCGCCGATCCGTTGGTCAACCGCAAACACGCCGGTCATAGTATCATTTTTATCGTCATAAATTCAAGTGAATAAATAGAATCGGAGGCCGTAAGGAACACGTACGCATGCGGGGAAAGTGGTAGGGATGCTGCCGCGGGCATAGGCAAAAAAACCCCGGAGTGCAGAAAGAAGCATCTCCGGGGCGGTGGAACACATTTGTCCGGTGAAGTTAAGAGGTCAAGGATGCTGAGAAGTCAGGAGGAACGTCTGTTGGTCCACATATCTTCCCATCTTCCGGTTCTTCAGTCCTCGTTCTCTTCCGCCTTGATCGCAGCATACTTGTCAAAGTAGTTGCTCGGGCTCCTGAGCTTGATGATCTCTTTGGGCGTGTAACCGAGCCGGCCGAAATCAAGCAGGCCTACTTCGCTGTGGCACTTCTCGCAGGTCAGCGCTCCACGCTTTGTTACGAGATGGCTGTTTGCGAAAAAGAGTGTCTGCCACTCCGGCACCAGATCGTAGTCCTTGATGCCGAGCTGTTTTGCGGCCGAGGCAACACCGGCCTTCACGTCGCCGGTGGCCTTGGGATCGGCAAAGTCCATGGCCATGGGTTCGCCTGTTTTCTTATTGAGAAAGATCTTTCCGTGATAGATCTTGAAGCTATATATCTTGCTGGTCTTATCGTTCCGATCTCCTGCAGGCCCCACATAGGTAGGGCTGTTGATCGTTTTGCCGTTAAACCAGGCGTAGTCAGGCACGGTTTCCTTGGGGCCTTTTTCAAGCGTTGTCGGCTCGAACCACTTGTTCGGCAGAAGCTCCCACTTGGTGAAGTCCTTGGAATAGGCGCCGCCGGTATAGGGGATGTGGCAGGTGGTGCAGTAGATCCTGTCGCCATGCCGGTTGTAATCATCAGCCAGATGCTTGTTCTTTTTATGGGGCTTCGCATCGTGGCAGTTCAGGCAGCTGATCCGCTCGTTGCTGTCACTGGCCCAGTTGTTGGGATCGAGGCCTGTAGGAATTTTGTGGTTCTTGCCTTTGTGGCAGTCCACGCAGACCATCTTGTTGGCTGCATGCACGTCCGTCTCGGGCCGGTAATCGAACCCGCGTTTGATCAACGACCCGCCGCCGGCCTTTTCATGGCAGGCCATGCAGTTCTTCACTCCGGGCTTGCCCGCGGTAAGAGCCGCTTCTTTTGAGCGGTCCTGCCCCATCACGACCCTGCCTTTTTCGTCCTTATAAGGCTTGCGCTTGGCGTAGTCGTAGGTCGATGAATGGCAAATGAGGCAGTCGATGCTTGCTTCAGCCTCTTTGCCCGTACTTTCTGGTCCGTAGATATTGTTTCCCGGGTGGCAGGTATTGCATCCGGTGAGGGTGGTTTTCTTGGTGTGCGTGCCTGCCGGAGTTTCCTTGAGTTTGTTCACGATGTCGTTGCCGTTACAGAAGGAGTAGACCCGGTTGTACATGCCATATTCTTTTTTGGGATCGGCGCCTTCGGTTACGTTGGGGGCGGGAGAGCGGTGTTTCCAGTGGACGGTGGTAAGGAATTCAGCGGCCTTGCCGGGATGGCAATTTTCGCAGGTTTGGGGCCCATCATAGCCGTTCTGTTCGATAAAGGATCTTCCCGGATGTTCGGCAGAAGCAGCGTTCGCTGCAGGTGCGACCAACGCTGCGGCAGCAGAAGCGCCCCAGGCGTGGGTCAAGCCCGCACAAACGAGAACGGCCGCAAAAGAAAACAGGGACAATTTCTTCAGCATTAAAGCCTCCTCAGCAACTGGTTAATACCAATGCCTCTACTGGCAGCCTTCCGTCAACTTCTTCAGCTTTGTACCGACGTTCTTTCCGTCCAGCACGGCATAGGTTGCCTGGCCCTTTTCGCCTTCCTTTACCCGGGAAAGCAGATCAACATCTTCCATGACCACGGTGACCGCCGCGCCTTCCTTCGGCTGGATGGTCACGCTCTTTGCAACTACGTCGATCTTGGTCACAGTACCCTTTACCTTGATGGGCTCATCAGCGTAGACAGCCGTACTCAGCGATAGCGCCACTGCCAGAGCAATACATACAACGAGAATTCTTTTCATCGTTCCTCACCCCCTTTCACATTGTTGCATAGTTTAGAATATGTTAAACTATATACCAACGATGTTTCACATGTCAACACTTATTACAAACGTTCGTTTTAAAATAGAACGATGCTTTACGCTTGACAAACCAGTCCCATTAAGTGTAAAAAAGAACCTATGAAAACGTTGATTACCGACAAATCTCTATTCGAAATGCAGGCGGAGATCTGCAAGACACTCACCAACCCAAAACGCATAGAGATCCTCAACGCTCTGAAAAACGAAGAAAAAACAGTAACCGAACTTGTGGAACTGCTCGGCGCCTCAAAGGCGAACGTATCCCAGCACTTGGCCGTCATGAGACACAAAGGCATCCTGGTGACCCGGCGTGCCGGCGTGAATATCTTTTATCGTGTAAGCAATCCGAAGGTCATCGAAGCCTGCTCTCTCATGAAAGAAGTTCTTTTTGAGCAGCATGCGTCGAGAAAAAAAACAGTTACCGGGTCCTGATCTGCCTTTGCAGTCAGGCCATTTTTTTTGCCTTGTTAGTTGCATTAATTAGAAACTTAATGACAGGCAGACGACCCATTAATGAAGTAGCAGGTCATCATGTCATATTGGAAGTTATTGGAAACCACTCTAATCTAAAGAAAGGAGCTTCTTGTAGCGCTTTAGTAGTGCTTTTTTCAGCATCGAGTATAACCACATCACAATAAAGGGAGGAAAGTATAATGAAGAAAGTATTAGTAGCAGTCGCTTCAATGCTTCTTTTGACCGCAGGCATGGCGTTCGCAGAAGAAGGTGGGCTCGAAATAGGGCTTGATTATCGTTTCAGGGTGGATTCACTCAAAGGCACGGTGCATGATTACAATCAGCTGAGTTTTAACCCAACGACTGGCGCGCCGATTATGACCCCGACGCCCGGTTTTGACGTTAAAAATGACACGGTATTCATGAACCGTTTCGGCATGCACATGAAGGCTAATCCGGTCGAGGATGTGACCATGAAGGCCAAACTCGACATGTATAAAGTATCCGGCCACCAGACCGCGAACCCCGTCATGGGCCAGTTCTTCGCAGACCGCTACGGCGCAACGAATGACGGCACGGCAGGTCACGTCCCCGAAGACAGCATCATGAGAGTTGACTATGCTTATGCAACGGTCAGCAACATTTTCGGCGCACCGGTCTGGTACTCGGTCGGTCGCAGACCTTCCACCGGCGGCATCCCGAGCAATATCCGTCAGAATAATGAAAAAATGGGAACTGCGGGCATCCCGAGCCTGATGGTAAACTATGCCTTCGATGGTATGACCCTCGGCTTTGCACCGGATATCAACGCCCTCCCCGGCTTCTACACCAAGCTTTGCTACGGCCGCGGCTTTGACAGCGGATTCCAGGCCAAAGGTTCCGCCGGACCCAAGGATACTGATTTCTATGGTTTGAACTCAGCCCTTTATGACACTGACAATCTCCATGTCGAACTCCAGCTGCAGTCCGGCAGGAACATTTTTGATGCTCCCTCTGATGCCGGAGTAACAGCCAATCTTGGCAATATCAATTGGCTGGGTGGCGTCGTCATGGGCAAGGTGGGCAATCTGAACCTCTTCGCAACTGCCGCAGCGAGCCAAACTGACTCAAACGGAAAAGTAGGAGGAATGGGTGCAGGACTGCTGAATAATGGGCCGAGCACGGACAACCATTCAGGTTACGCTGTCTATGTTGGCGGCAGATATGACATTGCGTCAACGGGAACGAAGATCGGTGTTGAGTACAATCACGGCACTGAGTACTGGATCAGCATGGTTCCCGCAGAGGATGATATCTGGACGGGCAAACTCGGCACCCGCGGTGATGTCTATGAAATCTATGTCATCCAGAGCCTGAACCGGAAGGCCATCGCGAAAAAAGGCGAGGCCTTTGTCAGACTGGGCTACCAGAATTACAAGTTCAATTACACCGGCAGCAACAATTGGGTTGGAGCACCTGCCAAGATTTCTGATTTGAACACGGCAACGGGCGTTCAATTCTTCGCTCCGATTGAAAAAGCTCAGGATCTGTTCCTGACCTTCGATGTTCGCTTCTAGGTAACGTTTGGATCATTCAGGAGGGGCATCTCGCCCCTCCTTTTTTTTAGCCCCCGGTTGGTTCCAACTGACATAATCCTTGACAGGGCCAAGAGCGAAGGGGTACCATGGACGCCCTTGAAGGAGTAAA
>Ga0334722_10001436_pt1 | contig 29800 bp, 29 predicted proteins | sample C3_bottom_MG_FD_207210 | JGI IMG/M metagenome (GOLD analysis project Ga0334722, IMG submission 207210) | Sediment microbial communities from Yellowstone Lake, YNP, Wyoming, USA - C3_bottom | ecosystem: Environmental > Aquatic > Freshwater > Lake > Sediment | place: USA: Wyoming | collected... | reverse complement strand
CCGGATCGCGGCCGTCTCGTTCTCGACCTGGAACCCCGCCCTGCCCGGGGCCGACCGGGCCGCGGCCGCCGGCGCGGAGCTGGCGGCGATCTTCCTGGGCTGAGCCTGGTGGCCCGGGCGGCCGGGTCAGGCCTCGGGCAGAGGCGCGCCCCCGGCGTCAACGTGGTCACCTTGGGGCGACTGCCGGGCCCGGATCAAAGGGGCGCGACGAGCACCTCGTCGGCCAGCCGTTCGGCCACGGCAGGATCCAGATCCCCGGCTCCGGGCAGGAGCGCGTTTGCGATGCCGGCGGCCATGCCGCGGCGGGCTGCCTCCACGAACGGAACGCCCGCGACGAAGGCGACCGCGAGACCGGCCAGGAACGCGTCACCGCTGCCGACCGGGTAGGCGCCCCGGACGTCGGGTGGAACGAGGCGAACCTCGGCCGTCGTCTCCACGGCGATCGCGCCGGCGACCCCGAGGGTGACGACGACGGCGCCGGCGCCCCGCTCACGGAGGGCACGGGCTGCCGCCACCGCTGATCGGTCATCGTCCACGGCCAGCCCGGTGATGTTTGCCGCCTCGGACGCGTTGACCTTGACGATCGCCGGGCGCTCCCCCAGAACAGCCGCGAGCGCCGGCCCGTAGGCGTCGGCCAGGACCGGCACAGACCAGGTGGCGGCGATCCGGGCGATCCGGGCGTAGCCGTCGACGGGAGCGCCGGGCGGCAGACTGCCCGACACCGCGAGCGCTCCGACATCGCCACGGTCGAGCTCGCGCGCCACGAGCAGCTCGAGCGCCTCCCAGGGGGCGGCTTCGATCGTCTCGCCCTGCTCATACACCTCGGTCAACGTGCCGCTCGACCGGTCGAGGATCGAGACGCACGTCCGGGTTTCACCCGCCGAGCGCACCACCGGCGCATCGATGCCCAGTGCGGCCAGCCGGTCGACGATCCAGTCGCCGGCCCGGCCCGCGACGATCCCGATCGCGGTCACGCTGCCGCCAAGGCAGGCCGCGGCCCGGGCTGCGTTCAGGCCCTTCCCGCCCGGCCGGGCGACGACCAGCCCGGGTCGGTGGATCGACCCGACCGCGAGGCGCTCGACCTCGTACAGCCGGTCGATCGAGGGGTTCGCGGCGACGAAGAGGATCCTCGCCGGGCTCGACCTGTGGGCGCCGCTCATCGTTTCTCCAGCCTGTCCCAGGCGGCGAGGGCTGCCCGCACCTCCTGGAGCGTCGGCTGACCGTCGACTCCGCCGAGCCGAAGCGTCGACAGCGCGCCGCACGCGGCCCCCCAGCGCAGCGCGTCGACCAGGCGGGCGCCGTCGAGCCAGGCGCGAAGGAAGCCGGCGTTGAACGAATCGCCCGCGCCGGTCGTGTCGACCGGCTCGACCGGAAAGGCGGGGACGCGGACGAGCGGCCCCGCTGCGCGGCAGGCGAGGGCGCCCTCTGCGCCAAGCTTGACGGCCACGATCGGCCCACCGTCGTCCCGCCCGGTCGCGCCAACCCGGGCAAGCCTCCGAGCCGCCTCCTCCACGTCGTCGCAACGAGCGATCCGCCGTGCCTCGGCAGCGTTCGGGAAGAAGACGTCGGCGGCACGGAGCATCGCCGCGACGCCGCCGTCCCAGCCGCCGCTCGGGTCCCAGTTCGTGTCGAACGAGGTCGTGGTGCCACGCGCCCGAGCTGCGGCGAGGAAACCCGGCAGCCGTTCACGGCTCGTCTCCTGGAGGTAGAAGCAGCCGGAGTGGATGTGCCGCGCCCGGTGGAGCAACGAGTCGGGGACGGCGTCGACGTCCATCGCCCCGATCGTTCCCATGGCCGTCAGGATCGCGCGGTCGCGGCCGCTGGTCAGGATCACGGTGGCACCGGTCGGGCGCATCCGGTCGACCGCACAGGCGGAGACGTCGACCCCGCGTTCGCCAAGCGCGTCGAGCATGAAGCGCCCGAACGGGTCGTCACCAACGACGCCATGGAAGGCGACCCGGAGACCGAGACGCGCCGCCCCGCAGGCGAAGATCGCCGACGAGCTGCCGACCGTCATCTGGATCGAGCGGACGAGCCGCTCGACCTCGTCGAAGACCGGGACCGGGTCGGGATCGGAGACGACGATGTCCGGGTTGATCTCGCCAACGACGAGGATGTCGATGTCCCGTTCGGCTGCTCCCCCTGGCGCGCGAGCCCCTGCCTCCGCCGGGCCGCCCGATGCCGTCCTGTCCGTCATCGGGTCAGTACTCGCGGTACCAGCCCTCGCCCGGAGGCGGGGCGCTCGTGATCCGCGTCGACCGCTCGTGCCACGGCCGCCCGACCGCGTCGACGAGCTCCACCAGGCGACGCAGGCGTTCGCGCCCGGTCGTGGCCAGGAACCGGTCGCGTTCGGCGGCCTCCATCCTCGCGGCCTCGCCCCACACGGAGCGCCCGACGAGGACCCCGCTCGCGCCGGCCCGGCACGCCGTTTCGACCTGTGCCTCGAACGTGGCGTCGTCGACGCCGCCCGAGAGGAGGACCCAGGGCAGGGTCGAGGCAGCGTCGAGCTCGGCGCACGCCTCGTGCCAGCGGCCGCGGTCGGTGACCGAAGCGTCGTACGGGAACTCGGCCTTCAGGACGTCGCCACCGATCGGCGTGAGCCGTCGAGCGGTCTCGACGACGACCCGCCGGCGCTCCTCGCCGGTCAGCTTCGCGCCGTCGACGAGCGAGTACGAGAGCGGCTCGACGAACAGCGGCAGGTCCGCGGCCCGGCAGGCTGCGTCGACCTCGGCGACCAGCCGCTCCTGCTCGGCGGCGTTCGCAGCCTCCGGGTGGTAGTAGACAAGGAGCTTGACCGCCGAGGCGCCGATCCGCTTCGCCTTCTCGACGCTCCAGCCATCAAGCACCCGGCTGATCCGGGCGGTCGACGGTCCGAGGTAGCCGGTCGCCTCGATCGCCACGAGCAGCCCGGCGCGAGCCGGCATCGAGCCGTCCGCGATGCACTGGGCGGCGCCAATCTCAGGGTCGAGCAGGGTGCCCGTGGCCACCGGCGCAAGGGCCCGCACGACGGCCCGCTTGAAGGCGACCATCTCGTCGTAGGTCACCGACGCGGGGTCGTCAGGTCGGAGCTCCCGACGCAGGTTCTGGCGATGGTCGAGGGCGAGGACGGCGAACACGCCGCGCTCCGAGGAGCAGGCAGCAAGGCCGCGTCGGGCGCCGAGGGCGAAGGTCACGATCGGTGGCTCCGTGGTTCCAGCGGGGTGGCAGGGTCGGGACGCAGTGGCGGCGTCCAGGCCGACTCTACCCCGGCGCGCGGCGCTCGACAAGCGCGAACTGCGCACGATGACCGCACGATGGTGCGCGTTGTGCGCACTCTCTTGACAAAGCGCGCAGCAGAGCGCCACGATGCGCGCATGCCGGACCGCGATCGCGACGAGCGCCTCATCGCCTTCCTGCGCGCCCACGGCCCGGTTTCCGTCGAGGTGCTCGCCCGGGAGCACGGCGTCGGGGTCTCGACGATCCGGCGCGACCTCCAGCGCCTGGCCGGGGCGGGTCGCGTCCTGCGCACGTACGGCGGGGCGACGCTTGCGGAGCGCCCGCCCGGAAGCCGGAACGGCGAGCCGATCCGGGCTGCGGCCGAGAAGCAGCGAGTCGCCGCGGTCGCCGCAGCGAGGCTCGTGCACGACGATCAGACGATCGTCGTGACCAGCGGCACGACCGCCCTCGAGTTCGCCCGCCAGCTCGTCGATCGCCACAACCTGACGGTGATCACGAACTCGCTCGATGTCGCCCAGGTCCTGCTCGACCGTGACGGCATCCAGCTCGTCGTCCTGGGCGGCGTCGTCCGGCCGGGGATGCACAGCCTGCTCGGGCACCTGACCGAGCAGGCGACGCGGGAGATGCGCGCCGACACGCTCTTCATGGGCGTGGGCGCGATCAGCCTCAGCCTGGGGGTCATGAACGACTACATGCCGGAGATCCTTACCGACCGCGCCCTCCGCTCCATGGCCAGCTCGGTCGTCGTCATGGCCGACTCCGGCAAGTTCGATCTCGTCGCCCCTGCCTTCGTGTTCGGGCTCGACGAGATCGACGTCATCGTCACCGACAGCGGTGTCCGGCCGGAGATCGTCGACGACCTCACCGCGCGCGGGATCGAGGTCATCATCGCCTGAGAGGGCGACCCGGAGGAAGCATGCCGATCAGCGGGATCGTCCCGAGCGAGATTCTCGAAGGGCCGGACGCGATCCGGGCCACCGTCGCGGAAGCCGAGGGCGCGGCGCGCTCAGCCGCGGCCGCTCTCCGCGCCCGGGCCGTGCGCCGGGTCTGGGTGATCGGCAACGGCACCTCCTACCACTCCAGCCTCTACGCGAGCGGCCTGGCTCGGCGACTGGCGGCGCCCGAGGACCCGGTGGTCGTCGCGGTGACGGCCGGCGACTTCCTCACCTTCCGGCCGCGGCTCGATGCGCGAGATGCAATCGTCGGGATCTCCGCCTCGGGCGAGTTTCGGGACGTCGTCACCATCTTCGACGAGGTTCGCGGCTCCGTTCCCACCGTGGCCGTCGTCCACGTCCCCGGTTCGACCCTGACCCGGACGGCCGACCATGTCGTGCTGTCGGCCGGCGGACCGAGCCGCGTGCCGGTGATGACGAAGACGTTCTCCGCGACGCTCTCGGCGACCGCCATGGTCCTCGCGGCCCTGCTCGGGGACGACGTCTTCGCCACGGTCGCCGGCGGCCTTCGCCAGGCCGCCGGGCATGCCGCAACCGCCATCGCCGACGCCTGGCCGCTGGTCGAGGAGATCGCCCGTTCGCTCGCGAGCACTGAACATCTCTTCGTCGTCGGCGGCGGGCTGGCCTACCCGGCCGCAATCGAAGCGGCCCTGAAGCTGAAGGAGATGGCGCTCGTCCACGCTGAGGGCTCCGAGACGTGGGAGATGGCGTCGGGTCCGGCGACAATGGTCGGCCCCCGGACCGCGGTCGTCTCGCTCGCGCCCGATGGCCCCGCCCGGGCAGCGACCGATGACGTCGTCCGCCATTGCGCCGAGTGGGGGGCCCGGATCATCGAGGTCGCGCCGACCCGTTCGGTCGCCGACGCTGCTCTGCTGCCCCTTCCGGCCGAGGCCGACGAGCGCTTTGCGCCGCTGACGGCCGTGCCGCCGGTGGCCCTGCTGGCCTACGTTCTGGCCGGGCTTCGCGGCGCGACGCCCGACCGGCCGAGCTGGACCGAGCGCTACCACAGCCAGGGTCTCCGACACATCGTGGGCGTCTGAGCACGATGGACGCGCGAACGGGCAAGCGGATCCAGGCCGGGCGGCTGTTCGATCCTGCGAGCGGGCGGGCGATCGTCGTCGCCCTCTCGCACGGCGTCCTGCTCGGTCCGTCACCGGGCCTGGCAACGCTCGAGCAGCTGCGCACGACGGCCGACTCGCTTCGCGCCGCTGACGCGCTCATGGTCGCCCCCGGGCTCGTGGCACCGCTCGAGGATGCGTTCGTCGGCCGTGACCGCCCCGCGCTCGTTGTCCACGCGGACTGGCAGAGCGCGAGTCGGTCGGTGTTCCGGCACGTGGCCGAGGCGGGCGCGACGGCTGGTGCGGGCCCTGCCCGGGTCGCGGCGGAGACGACCGCCAGGGCCGAGGAGGCCGCCGCGGCCGGCGCCGCGGCGGTGATGACGTTCCTGTTCGCCGGCTTCGACGACCCGGCGCTCGAGCGTGACGAAATCCGGCGCGCGGCGCGGATGGCACGTGCCTGCGAGCGGGCGGGGATCCTGCACATCATCGAGCCGCGCAGCGCGGGCGAGCGCGCCCGCCCGTCCGAGCGGGCCGATCCCCGGGTCGGCGCGTACCTGGCCAGGATCGCGGCCGAGATCGGGGCCGACATCGTGAAGGTCATTCACCCCGGCTCGCGCGAGGCATTGGCCGAGGTCGTCGCCGGCTGCCCGGTGCCGGTCCTGCTCGCCGGCGGCAGCGAGGCAGAGGATCCGACCCGCGGCGAGGAACTGGCCGCGGACGCGATCGCGACCGGCTGCCGGGGCCTCGTCTTCGGCCGGGCGATCGTCCGGGCGGCCGACCCGGCTGCTGCACTGGCGCGCTACCGCGCGATCGTCCACCGATGACGCCCACCACCCGGGATCGTTCCGGCGCCCGATTCGAGGCCGTCCGCGACGAGCTCGTCGAGGCGCTTGAACTCGGTCGCGTCGGGCCGCGACGGATCGTGACGACGTCGCCGTGTGCCCTGCGCAACCTCGCCCAGGTGGCCGCGGCCGACGGCCTCGAGGTGCGGGATCTCGTCGGCCTCGTCGAGGACCTGGCGGCATGAGCGGGGCGCTCGCGATCGGCATCGACGTCGGCGGAACGCACGCCAAGATCGCGCTTGTCGACGAGTCCGGCGCGGTCCACGCCCACGAGCAGCTCGACAGCGGACCTGGTGCCACCAGCGCCACGCTTGCGCCTGCGCTCCTCGCCGCCATCGAGCGCCTGCTCGCCGGACAGACCGCCGGCGCCGTCCGCCCGGAAGGCAAGCCCGGCGCAGCGTTGCGGGCGACCGGCTTCGATGACGTCGCCGGGATCGGCCTGGCCGTCGCCGGGTTCGTGGACGTCGATGCGCGCCGAAGCCTCTTCAGCCCGAACACCCCGGGACTGGTGGGTGATGAGCTCCCGAGGGCGCTGGCCGACGCGACGGGCCTGCCGGTTGCGTTCGACAGCGATGTCAACACGGCCACCCTCGCTGAGCACGCGTGGGGCACCGGCCGCGGCGCGGCCCGCTTCCTGTGCCTGACCCTGGGCACGGGGGTCGGGGGCGGGTTCGTGAGCGACGGCGCGCTCGTCCGGATCACCGGCGGCACGGTCGGCGACATCGGCCACGTCATCCTCGAGCCCGGCGGCCGGCGCTGTTCGGCCGGCTGTGCCGGCTGCGCCGAGGCGCTGATCGGCTCGGACGGGATCGTTGCCTCGGCCCGCGCAGCCGGCGCGCCGGCCGGTGTGGATCGTGCGGCCGCGGTCATCGAGGCCGCCCGATCCGGCGAGGCCTGGGCGGCCCGGGTGGCGGAGCGGACGGGCGAGCTGGTCGGGCTCCTGCTGGCGTCCCTCATGCCGGTCTTCCTTCCCGAACGGGTCGGCATCGTCGGGGGGACGACCGCGATCGGCGAGCTGCTGATCGAGTCCGCCCGTCGGGCCGTCGAGGCGACCGGTGGCCCGCCCTACGTCCAGGGACGGGCGATCGTGGAGGGCCGGTTCGGCTCGCTGGCCGGGGCCGTCGGTGCCGCGAGGCTCGCCTTCGCCGAGAGGAGGGTCAGATCGGGGCGATGAGGAAGACGGGGGAGCCGGCCCGACCGGCCATCGACCGGGCCGGTGGCCCGGGCCGGTCGACCAGTCGGTGGCAGCGGAAGTGGGGAGCAGCGCGACGGGGAGCCGCGATCGAGCGGTTCATTCCACCAGGAGGAGACGAGAACGAGATGTCACGAACCCTGCCGAGGCTCGCAGGCCTCATCACGATCGCTGGGCTGGTGTTCGCCGCCTGCAGCGGCAACGCGCCGGCAAGTTCGTCGCCCGGAGGGTCGGAGGCGCCCGCGTCGGCGCCGGCCACGGCCGCGGCGGGCGAGCCTGTCACCCTCACCTACTGGTACTGGGCCGAGTCGGATGCGCCCGGCGCGGACAAGTGGATGGCGGAGACGGTCGCCGAGTACCAGAAGGCCCATCCGAACATCACGATCAACGTCGTGCCGCAGTCGACGGACACGCTGATCAGCGCGTTCCAGACGGCGGCCGCTTCGAAGAGCGGTCCGGACATCGCCTCGCAGTGGGCGACCGGCCCGGTCCTCAGCTTCGTCTGGTCCGACGCGGTGACCCCGATCAGCGACCTCGTGCCTGCCGACGAGATGAAGCACTGGCTGAACACGAACGAGAACACGTATGCAGGCAAGGTCTGGGCGATGTCGATGTACCTGATCGGGATCGGCCTGGGCTACAACAAGGACCTCTTCGCCCAGGCTGGCGTTACTCCTCCCTCGGGTGACCGCTGGACCTGGGACGAGTTCCTGGCCGCTTGCCAGAAGCTCAAGGCCGCGGGAATCACGCCGCTCGTCGGCGGCGACAAGAACGGCTACCTCGGCGCCTGGTGGTTCGCCAACCTTGGCGTCCAGGCGCTCGACTCGACCGAGGATCTGCGCAAGGCGGTCATCGGCGAGGCCTCGTTCACCGATCCGAAGTACGCAGCCTGGATGGTCGAGCTCGAGAAGCTCGTCAAGGCCGGCTACTTCAACGACGATGTCATGTCGCTCGATCTCGACCAGGGCGTTCGCAAGCTCTCCCAGGGCAAGGGCGCGATGGCGTTCGGCACCGACGGCATGATCAAGCAGTGGATGACCGACCTCGGGGCCGACAAGGTGGGCGTGATGCGCCCGCCGAAGTGGGGGACCGGCCAGCTGGCCGACGCCGGCAACGCGACCCAGTCGATCTCGTTCTTCGTGACGAAGTGGTCGCAGCATCCGAAGGAGGCGGCCGACTTCCTCCAGTTCATGCATACGCCCGAGCGCCTCGCCGCCTGGTACAAGGCGACCGGGGTGGTGGCGGCCGACGACCGCTTCGACCAGTCGCTCGTCACCGACCCGCCGCTCCAGGCGATGCTGAAGTTCGAGACGACCGGGCCGCAGGTCTGGCTCGAGAACTGGATCCCGCCGCAGATCGACGGCGACGCCGACATCCCGGCCGGGCAGATGATCTTCTCCGGCTCGGGCTCGGCGGCCGACGCCGCGCAGCTCTGGGAGCGGGTTGCGCAGACCTGGCGCAGCGCGCATCCCGACGAGCTTGCGAACTGGCAGAACTGGAAGCAGTAGCAGGAGGTGGTCCCGGGACGGCTGCACGGCCGTCCCGGGATGCCGACCGATGATCACGTCGTCCGCGACCTCGATGACCGTACGGCGTCGGCGCCTCGACCCGGCGCCGTACCTGCTCGTGGCCCCGGCGGTCGTGATGATCCTGATCGTCTTCGCCTACCCGGTCGTCCGGATCGTCATCGACAGCTTCCTGAGCCCGACCGCGCAACGGGGTGTCAGCATCGGCTTCGCGAACTACGTGTCGGTCATCAGCGACCCGGTCTTCTGGCAGGCAGCCCGCAACAACGTGTTCCTGTTGCTCGGGGTGCCGGTCCTCACCGTGCTCGCGCTCCTGCTCGCGGTCATCCTCTTTGACCGGATCCGCGGCTGGCGCATCTACCGGACGCTCGTCTTCACACCCTACATCCTGGCGGTTCCGGTGATCGGCACGACGTTCGTCTATCTGTACGGCTACAACGGGATCGTGAACACCCTGTTGCGCGGCATCGGAGCCGGCGGCGCCGCCCAGGACTGGCTCGGCAGCCCGACCCTCGTCACCCCGGCGATCCTGTCGGTGATCATCTACCGCGAGGTCGGCTTCGGGGTGATGCTCTTCCTGGCCCGGATGGCCTCGATCCGGGAGGAGCTGTATGAGGCGGCGATGCTCGACGGGGCCGGCTGGTGGGCCCGCCTGCGCCACATCACGATCCCGCAGCTGCGGACGGTCATCGGTTTCTTCGTCGTCATCGAGCTGATCACGATGCTCAGCTGGGTGTTCGCCTACGTCTACTCGATGACCGGCGGTGGCCCGGGCTTCGCCTCGAGCGTGCTCGAGCTCTATATCTGGAAGAACGCGTTTGCCTACCGGGCGATCGGGATCGCATCCGCGGTCGCCGTCCTGCTGCTCGTCGCGACGAGTGCCCTCATCGTCGTCCAGCTCCTCGTGCGGGGCGACGAGCGCGACACGGGCGAGGAATGAGCGACGTGAAGACCGACTCGACGGCTCTGGCCGGGCGCCGCTCGGCCCGCCCCGGACCCCGTCCGTTCGTCCGGCGCCTGGTCTCGCCGCCCGCGATCTTCAAGCAGGCGCTGATGCTCTCGATGGCGATCGCCGCGGTCTACCCGGTGTACTACATGGTGGTCACGAGCCTGAAGACGAGAGCCGGCTGGACGGCCGACCAGTTCGGATTGCCGCTCGCGCCGACCCTCGACAACTACCTCGCGGTACTGCGTGACGGCCGGATCCCGATCTGGTTCTTCAACAGCCTGACGATCACGGCCGCATCGGTGATCGTGGCGACGGCGGTTGCCACGCTCGCCGCCTTCGCCATCGCCCGGCTCCGGTTCCGGGGCCGGATCGTCCTGCTCCGCCTGATGATCGCCCTGATGGTCATTCCGCCCGCGGTCCTCATCCTGCCGCTCTTCCTGGGGCTGCAGCCGCTCGGTCTGGTCAACACCTACCAGGGCGTGGTGCTCATCTACTCCGGCCTGCTCGTACCGATCTCGGTGTACATGCTGACGAGCTTCTTTCGCACCCTGCCCGGTGAGCTGTTCGAGGCGGCGCGGATCGACGGCGCCTCGCTCTGGCAGATCCTCGTCCGGATCGTGCTCCCGCTCTCCGCACCGGGCTTCGTGACGCTCGTCGTCGTCAACGCCCTGTGGGTCTGGAACGAGCTCCTGATCGCGCTCGTCTTCCTCCAGGACGACCAGAAGCGCACCCTCATGGCCGGCCTGACCCTGTTCAAGGGGCACTACTCGATCAACGAGCCGCTCGTGATGGCCGGCACGTTCCTGTCCGTGTTGCCGATGCTCCTGCTCTTCCTCTTCGGCCAGCGCTTCTTCGTCCGCGGGCTCGTGGCCGGCGCCGTCAAGTAGCTGCGGTCGTCCTGTCGGGCGAGCCCCCTGGGCGCGCCCCCGGGCGCGCGACGACCCGTTCGGGTGCCGGTTTGTTCCCAGGGTATGCCCGTGGCGGCATTTGATGCTCCGCCATGGCGCAGAATCCGGTGAAGGGGCGCACCGGCCCCGCGGTTCGTGCGCAACGTACCCTGCGGGCCACGGCCGGTATATGCTATGAGAACGATCGCGTGGAGCCGGGGCCACGAGGATGACGTGCGCGAGAGGTTGCGCGCCCGTTCAGGAGGGGGGAGTCTCTTGGATCACGGCCCGAGCGTCCCGGAGTCCTGCACCGCGAACGACTGGCGGCCCGAGATCACCCGGGGTGTCCGCTCGCGCCCCGGCACGGCCTGCCCATGACCCGTCACCTGGTTCGTCACGACCCCGCCGCCCGCCGTCCGGTGCTCGCCGACGCCGGCACGTCCCGGGCCGGCCGCGGACCCTCGCCCGGGACGGCCGCGACGGGCGCACCGGCCGCGACGGCCGCGACGCTGCACCCTGATCCTGGGGTGCTCGGTCCGCTCCTCGATGCGGCGTGGATGGGTCTCTGGCTCCTCGATGCCGGGGCGCGCACGACGTACGTCAACCGGACGATGGCCGAGCTGCTCGCCACGAGCCCGGAGGCGGCGATCGGCCGCTCGCTCTTCGAGTTCCTCGACGAGACGGCCCACCAGGAGGCGGAGGCCCTCCTCGGCGGCACGACCGGTGCGCCGCCGCTCCACGCCTTCCGCTTCCGGCGGGTCGACGACAGCGAGCTGCTCGCGCTCTTCCAGGCGACGCCGATCGGGGCGATCGACGCGACGGCCCCGGGCGCGGACGCCGAGGGCTCGGTCGCGCTCGTCCGCGAGCTCCGGGCCGAGGACCTCGCCGGGCTCGCCTACCTCGTCCTGCGCGAGTACGCCTCCGATGCCCTCTTCCTGGCCGGGCCGGACGGCTCGCTGCGCGACGCGAACGCCCGCGGGCTCGAGCTCCTCGGCTGCTCCCTCGATCAGCTGCGCGGGCTGAACCTGCGCGACATCCTGCGCGCCCGCGGCGCCGGTCGTCGGCCCCTCCAGCTCGGCGTCCTGGGGCGCGGCCATCCGGTGGTTCTCGAGCGGGGGCTTCGGCGCAGCGACGGAAGCCTCCTTCCGGTCCAGGTCGGGGCCCGGCAGCTCCCGGACGGCCGGATCATCGCCGTCGTCCGCGATCAGGCCGAACAACTGCAGGCGCGCGAGGCCCTGCGCGCGAGCGAGAACCGCTTCCGCACCCTGGTGATGAACACCCCGTGGTTCGTGGCGATCCTCGACCGGGACCTCAGGGTCACGTTCGCCAACGACTACCTGCTCAAGATCACCGGGCGGACTCGACAGGAGGTGATCGGGGCGGACTGGGTCGACCTGTTCGTCCCGCCGGACAAGCGGGCCGAGCGGCGGGCGGCCCTCCTGGCCGGGCAGCTTCCCGATCGGGACGTCCAGACCGTCGTCACCGCGGCCGGCGCGGTGCGGATCGTCGGCCTGAGCGGGACGACGATCCCGACCCCGACCGGTTCGTTCGAGATCGTGCTGAGCGGCGAGGACATCACCGAGTGGTTCCGGGCCCGGCAGGAGCGCGACCGGCTGGCCGCGGCGGTCGCGCAGCTGCCCGACGCCGTGGCGATCGCCGACGCCGGCGGGACCCTCGTCTACGCGAACGACGCGCTCGCCGCCCTGGCCGGCCGCCCTGCCGCGGAGGTCGTGGGACGCCCGGTGGCCGAGCTGCTGGGCGAGACGCCGGCCGAGCTGGTCGCCGCGTTCGAGCAGGCCGCGGAGCACGGCGAGACGGTGCGCGGCGGCTGGCGCTCGCGCCGAGCGGACGGTTCGGGGTTCGTCCTCGACGGTGCGGTCTCGCCGGTCCGGGACAGCCGCGGGCGGGTGACCCACGTCGCCCTCGCCGCGCGCGACGTGACCTACCTGCGCGAGGTCGAGGAAGAGCTGGCGATCGCCCAGCGCCTGCAGGGCAAGATCGCATCGGCCCTGGCCCAGGTCCGCGCCGGTGGCCCGGTCGAGGAGAACGCCGCCGTTCTGTGCGAGGAGCTGGTGACCCTGCCGGGCGTCGACGTCGCCGTCATCGGCCACTTCATCGACCCCGGGACGGCTGGCGTTCTCGCGGTCAGCGCGCCGGCGGGCTTCCCCCTCCGGGCCGGCGACCGGCTGCCGGCCGCCCGGGCGCGCTACCTCTACGCCCGGTCAGGGCAGGGACCGTGGGCGGAGTACTGGCGTCCCCACCCGGCGGACGGCGCCTACGGCCGGGCGCTCGCGTCGGCCGGGCTGCGGGCGATCGCCTATGGGCCGATCACGGCCGACGGGCGCCCGGTCGGGCTGCTCGCGATCGGCACGACCGACGACGCCTTTGCCGCCACGCTCGTCGAGCGGGAGCCGGGGCTGGTTGCCTTCAGCGCCGCCTCGAACGCGGTCCTCGCCGGCCCGCTCGAGGCCCGCCGACGCGAGGCCGAGCTGCGCCAGGCGCTCGCCCGGGTGATCGCCACCCGCGCCTTCCGGCCGGTCTTCCAGCCGATCGTCGATCTCCTGACCGGCGAGATCGTCGCCTACGAGGCGCTGACCCGGTTCGATGACGGCCACCGCCCGGATGTGCGGTTCGCCGAGGCCTGGACGGTGGGCCTCGGTCCCGAGCTCGAGCTGGCGACGCTCGAGGCGGCGGCGGCTGCATCCGCGGAGCTGCCGGCCGGGCGCTGGTTGTCGGTGAACGTCTCGCCCCGGCTGCTGGCCGAGCCGGACCGGCTGGCCGAGCTGCTCCGGTCGACCGCCCGACCGGTTGTCGTCGAGCTGACCGAGCACGAGTCGGTGGCCGACTACCGGGCCGTCCGCGAGGCGATCCAGGCCCTCGGGCCGAACGTCCAGCTCGCGGTCGACGACGCCGGCGCCGGGGCCGCGAACCTCGCCCACATCGTCGAGCTCCGGCCGCACTTCGTGAAGCTCGACATCAGCCTCGTCCGCGGCGTGAACTCGGATCTTGCCCGCCAGGCGCTCGTGGTCGCGATGCGCCACTTCAGTCGGGCGGCCGGCTGCCGGCTGATCGCCGAGGGGGTGGAGACCCGGGCGGAGGCGAGCGCCCTTGGCGAGTTCGGGGTCGACTTCGGCCAGGGCTTCTGGTTCGGTCGGCCGGCGACGGTCGAGGAGCTGGTGGCACGGGCCGAGCGGTGAGCGCGGGAGCGACAGACCTGCGGGAGGCTGCCGCGGAGGCCCCGTACCGGCGCGTCCTCGCGCCCCGCCAGCGCCGGGTCCTGGCAGCCGTGTGCGAGACGTTCCAGCCGTCGGCGGGCGCCGAGGCCGGGGCGCTCCTCGAGCGGGTGATCGGGCTGATCGGCTCGCTGCCCGACCCCGGCGATCGCCGGCGACTCCGGCTGCTCCTCGACGTCCTCGGCTCGCCGTTCGTCAACCTCGCCCTGGCGGGCCGCTTCGCCGCGTTCGACGCGCTCGACGCGGAGGGACGGGTGGCGGCCCTGCGCGGCTGGGCGAACAGCCGCTTCCAGCTCCGGCGGGCGGGATTCCAGGCCCTGAAGCGGCTCGTCAACGTCGCCTGGTACGCCTGGCCGGTGGCCGAGGGGAGTCATCCGGCCTGGCGCGCGGCCGGTTACCCGGGCCCGCTCCCACCCCTCCCGCCGTCCCTGTCACCGGTACGAGGACGGCTTCCGACGGTCGAGATCACGCAGGACACCGTGCTCGAGTGCGACGTCGTCGTGTGCGGCTCGGGGGCCGGGGGCGGCGTCGCGGCGGGCGTACTCGCCGGCGCCGGTCGGAGCGTCGTCGTCCTCGAGAAGGGCGAGAACCTCGGTCCGCAGGACTTCACCCAGGTCGAAGGCGAGATGCTCTCGGCCGCCTACCTCGACGGCGGCCTGCTGATGACCCAGAGCGGGTCGCTCCCGATCCTCGCCGGCAGCTGCCTGGGCGGCGGGACGGTGATCAACTGGACGACGAGCCTGCCCCTGCCGGAGGCGACGCGCCACGAGTGGGACCGGCGCTCCGGCCTGACGCTCTTCTCCAGCCCCGCCTTCGCCGACTCGCTGGCCCGGGTGGCGGCCCGCTCGGGGGTGAACACCGGGAACTCCGACCCGGGCCGGCGGGACGAGCTCCTCGAGCGCGGTCTGCGGGCCTGCGGCTGGCACGTCGACGTCATCCCGCGCAACGCCGAGGGCTGCGTCGACGGGCTCGAGTGCGGCTACTGCGGGTATGGCTGCCGGCTCGATGCCAAGAACTCGACCGCGAAGACGTACCTCGCCGATGCGGTCGCCGCCGGTGCCCGGATCGTCGTCCGCTGCGACGTCCGCCGGGTCCTCGCCGAGGGCGGGCGGGCGGTCGGCGTGACCGGCCTCGTCCGGACGGCCGACGGCCGGATCGTGAACCTCACCGTCCGGGCGCGGGCCGTGATCGCCGCCTGCGGTGCGCTCCACACGCCCGCCCTGCTCGCCCGCTCCGGGCTGGCGAACCCGCTGATCGGGCGCGGGCTCCGTCTCCACCCGGTCTCGGCCGTCGTGGGCACCTTCGACGAGCCGGTGGAGCCGTGGAGCGGCAACCTCCAGACGCGCTACTCGGACCAGTTCGTCGACCTCGACGCCGGCTACGGGGCGAAGTTCGAGACCGGGCCGGTCCACTTCGCGCTGCCCGCGAGCGCCTACGGCTGGGACGACCCGGTCCGCCACGCGGCCGACATCGGGGCCCTGGCCCGGACCGGCCTGGTCGGCATCCTGCTCCGCGATCGCGACCCGGGGCGGGTCGTCACCGGCCGGGACGGGCGGCCGCGCGTCCACTACGAGCTCTCGGCGTACGACGCGAACCACCTGCGTACGGCGATCCTCGGTGCTGCGCAGGTCCTCGCGGCGGCCGGGGCGCGGGAGATCGCGACGCTCCAGCAGCCGCCGGTGCGGGCGCGTCCGGGGGGTGCAGGTGCGGCGGGTACGGCAGGGGCGGCGGGCGTGGCGGGCGCCGCGCGCTCGACCGGGCCGGGGGTGGGGACCGGCTCGGCGGGCTGGCTCGACGAGTTCGCCCGGGCCGTCGACGCGCGGGGGCTCGATCGCTGCCGGATGGCGCTCATCTCGTTCCACCAGATGGCGAGCGCCGCGATCGGCGCCGATCCGCGGCGCGGTGTCGTCGGCGAGACCGGGGAGACGTTCGAGCTGCCCGGCCTCTACGTCGCCGACGCCAGCGCCTTCGTCACCTCGAGCGGGGTGAACCCGATGATCACGATCATGGCCATCGCGGACCACGTCGCCCGGGGGATCGCCGAGCGCTGGTGAGGCGGCCGGACAGCCGAACGCCCCGCCGGCTGGACGGGGCGCTCGGGGATGCGCTGGGAGGGGTCGACGACCCGCCCCGCTACTTGATCAGGCCCTGGGCCTTCAGCCACTCCCTGGCCACGTCGGCGACGTCGCGGTTGTTGACCGCGATCTCGACCCCGAGCCTGGTCAGCTCGTCGGTCGTCATCTTCGCCGAGGCAGCGTCGAGGAGCTTCTGGAAGGCGGCCTTGTCGACCTTGGCGAGGTAGTCGTCGCGCACCAGCGGGGCGATGTTCTCGGCCGGCTGGGTCGCCTTGTCGTCGGCGAGACTGACGAAGCCGAACTGGGCGATCGCGGGCTGGGTCGAGCACAGCTCGGCGACGTCGACCGCACCGCCCTTGAGCGCCTCGGCGATCGGGGCGTCACAGGCCGCGAGCGCCTTGACGTTCAGGCTCGTGACGTCGATCCCGTACGCGTCCTTGAGCGCCCCGCCGCAGAGCGGGTTCGTGGCGCACTCGGGCGGCAGGCCCCACGTGAGCTGGCTGGCGATCGGGGTCAGGTCGCTCAGCTTCGCCAGCTTGTACTGGGCCGCGGTGTCGGCCCGGACGACGAAGGCGTTCGTGTCCTGGCCGGGGGTGTAGCCCAGGACGGTGATCCCCCCACCCTTCGTCTTCAGGATCTCCTGGAGCGCCGCCGCGTTGGCGGCCGGGTCGCCGGTCGGCTTCGACTTGTCGTAGAAGCCGAGGCCGCTGCCGATGTACTCGGGCTTGAGGTCGATCTGGCCGCTCTCGAGCGCCGGAGCGCTCACCTTGCGCGGCCCGAGGCCGAGGCTGCGCTCGACCTTGTAGCCGTCGTTCTCGAGGACCTGGGCGTAGATCTCGGCCATGAGCTTCGATTCGTAGAAGCCGTCCGAGCCGATCCTGATCGTGGCCTTGCTGCCCCCACCCGTCGTGCAGGCGCTCGCAAGCACCAGCAGCGACGCCCCAAGGGCGAGCACGCGGTGTAGCCGCATTGGGTCATTCCCTCCTCTTCCTGCCCTCCCGGTCGGGACGGCATCGGTGGCTACAGCCTACCAGCCGCCCGGTGTGAGCCAGATCACAGGCCGGCCCGCCCTGGCGGTCCCACCCGGCCTGGCGGTCCCACCCGCCCTGGCGGTCCCGCCCGGCTTCAGGCCGGGAGCTCCGTCGCCAGGATGCGCTCGGCAACCTCGCCGAGGTCGGCCCCGACGATGTCCGGCTCGGGCACGAGCGGATCGAGGACCATCCCCGGTCGGGCGACGAAGGCCGCGGCCGCACCGGCCCTGAGCGCCCCGGCCACGTCCCAGGCGTGGGCCGCGACCAGGCGGATCCCCCCGATCCCGACTCCGAGCTCGCGGGCCGCCATCTCGTACGGCTCCCGAGCCGGCTTCAGCCGACGAACGCTGTCGGCGGACAGGATCCGCTCGAAGAAGGGGGCCAGGCCGGCGTTCGTGAGCTGCGCCCGCGCGACCTCATCGGTGCTGTTCGTCAGCGCGGCCAGGCGGAGTCCGGCTGCGTGCAGTCGCCGGAGCGCCGCGGGGACGTCGGGGTGGGGCGGGAGGAAGCGCATCGTGCCGAGGATCGCGTCCCGATCGCCTGCGCCAGGCTCGAGTCCGTGGCGCCTCGCGACGATCTCGAGCGCGGCCCGCCCGATCGTCCCGAAGTCCGCGTAGGCATCGGTGATCGTGGCCACTTCGATCGACCTCCTGAGGCCCTCGCTTGTGCTCTTCCACCTGCGGTCGGGCCTCGTTGCGCCATCCCGCTCTCGGACCTGGGCGCGGGCCTCCTAGATGAACAGCGAGACGTCCGCGTCGGCCGCCCAGGAGAGGAAGTGGGTCGCCCCCTCCCGTTGCTAGGCGGCCCGGACGAGGGCGTCGAGCTCGGCCGTCGAGGGCTCGATGAAAACGCGCCCGTCCGGGGTGACGACCACCGGGATCGCGCGGTACCCGGCCGTGCTCAGGAGTTCCTGGGCGGCGCGGTCGCGCTCCAGGTCGACGTAGCGATACGGCACGCCGGAGGCGCTGAGATGGCGCTTCGTCCGGGTGCAGTCGGGGCACCAGTCGGCGCCATAGACGGTCAGGATGTCGGGCGCCGGGAGCGAGTGGTCGGTCGGCATGGCGTGGGGTCTCCGGATCGGGCGAAGGTGCGGACACTCCGGCGGGAGGGTCGGAGTGTCCGCCGGGAACGGGAAGGCGTCAAGCGGCGCTCGTGGCACCGTTGACGATCGGGTGATCGTTCATGGCCCGACACTACCCGGGACCCCGGGGCTGCGCTGTAAGCCACGCTACGTCCGGACGCTCGGAGCCGGCGCTCCACCCGCCGAGGTGACGCGCCCTTCAGCGGCGGCCGTTCGCCATTCGCGCCGCATCCGGCCGGCCGCGAAGTCGACCCATCGCCGCGATCCCGACCAGCGGGCCGACGGCGAGCAGGCCGAACGCGACCTGCCAGCCCGGCGCGTCGGTCGAACGGAGGAGCCCGACGAGCGTGATCGTCACCCCGGTCAGGAGGAAGCCGGCGGCGGTCTGGAGGGCGAGGGCCGAGCCGGCGCTCCCAGGTGGCCCGAGCTCGGTGACCGCGACCGAGAACTGGGCCGAATCGGCGACGACGCTGATCCCCCACACGAGCCCGAGTGCGAGCGTCAGCGCTGGCGGGGCGCCGAACAGGAACCCGATCGCCACGGCGCTCGAGCCGCTCACGGCCATCGCCGTCATCGTCAGCGCCGTCCGGCCGATCCGGTCGGCGACGAGTCCCGCTGCCGCGCAGCCGAGCCCACCGGCCGCGACGACCGCGAACGCGGCCAGGCTGGCCGGGGCCGGGTCGGCCAGGCCCGCGGCGGCAAAGCTGGCCGCGAAGAAGAGCGGGATCCACGTCCACATCGCGTACAGCTCCCACATGTGGCCGAGGTACCCGAGGTTGGCCAGCCGGACCGACGGCTCACGGAAGGCCGCCCGGGCCACCGCCAGGCTGAACCGCGGCGCGGGGACGTCGAACGGGCCGCTCGACACCGACCAGGCGACGAGCAGGCCGCCCAGCAGGCCGGCAACGCTCGCGCCGGCCACGATCGCCCGCCAGTCGAGGCCGGACAGCGCCCCGACGGCCCGGAACAGGTAGGGCAGGGAGGCGCCGACGGTGAGCGCCCCGACGAGGATGCCGATCGCCAGGCCGCGTTCGCGCCGGAACCAGCCGGCGACGATCTTCATCCCGACCGGGTAGACGCCGGCCAGGGTGAAGCCGGTCAGGAAGCGAAAGAGGATCGCACTCGGTTCGTCGTGGGCGATCCCGGCGAAGCCGAGGTTGGCGGCCGCGGCGCCGAGCGCGCCGGCCAGGAACAGCAGGCGGCCGGGAAGGACATCGGCGGCGCCGCTGACTGCGAGCAGGAGGGCGCCGGCGACGAAGCCGAGCTGGACCGCGATCGTGAGCAGCGCCAGGTCCATCCCCCCCAGGTGCCAGTCGCTGATGAGCAGGGGCGCGACGGCCGAGGCGCTGAACCAGGGCGACATCGCGAGCAGCTCTCCGAGACCGAGGAAGGCCAGCAGGCGCCAGCGTGCGGCCGGCTCCGGGTGGTCGATCGCGAGCGCGGCCGTCCCCGGACCGTGGGTCGTCGGGCCGGGTTTGGCCACGCGTCGCGTCGATTCCATCAACGGACCCGTGTCCGACCGAGGGGCTCGGCGACTCGGTCCCGGGGGCCGTTCGCCGCTAGGCGAAGCGGGTCGTCGCGACCTCGGCGGGCTCCAGGCGCGACCAGGCAAACCCGAGGGCGAGACCCCACATCAGGTGCGCGACGAAGAAGGCGCCGGCGTTCACGTTGAGCAGGACCGGGTCGACGGCCGGGACGACGACGAACCAGGTGATCACGAACACGACGACCCCCCAGACCATGCCCAGCCCGACGGTCCTCGCTCCGGACGGCCTCGAGCGCGTGACGAGGAAGCCGAAGACGGCCGCCAGGACGACCGAGTTCATCATGTGGCCCATCAGCCCGAGGATCAGCGCCAGGCCGTTGAACGGGATCGGGTTCGCGGCCCCCTGCAGGTCGCGGACGAGGGTCGCGCCGATCGCGATCGGCGGCCCGAAGAACCCTGCGCCGTTCGGGATGATCGCCTCGACGACCATCTCCCACATGGCGATGACGAGACTCGCGACGATGCCGCTGATGACGATCGAGCGGATGCTCATGATCCACGCCTCCATTGTGACTGGCAGGTCCACCCGGCCTGCCCTGGGCAGACCGTAGGCCGGAGCCGGGCCTGCCGCTGTGATGCGCGTCACGTCGGCCGTACCGGACTTCGCCCGTCGGACGGCCATCACCTGTTCCGGATCAGCGGGCACCGACCGGCCGAGCGTGAGGAGCTGCCCGGCGTGTCGGCTGTCCGGGTCGGGGCATGCGCCCAAGCCTGATGTCGCCGCTCCTGCCGCTCCGGTGTGACCTGCGCTACAGCATCCGCCTGGCGGCCCGCCTACCGTCAGCTCATGGGACATCGGACGTGGCTCACAGGCTTCCTGGCCGTCGGCTTCCTGGTGGCTGCCTGCCAGCCGGCGGCGGTTGCTCCTCCGGCGCCGGCCTCTCCGACGCCTGAGGCCGGGGTGACCGGGGCGCCGACGGGGGGACCGTCCGGCCAGCCGAACCTGGACGACCTGCGCGTCCCGACCGAGGGCTGGAAGACCGACTTCACGAAGGCGAGCGTCGACCTCGGGGAGATCATCGGCGGTGGTCCGCCGAAGGACGGGATCCCCGCGATCGACGCACCGCGCTACGAATCCGTCGCGGCGGCCCGGGAATGGCTGATCGACCGCTCGCCGGTGATCGCCCTCGAGGTTGGCGGGCGCGCCCGCGCCTACCCGCTGGCGATCCTGATCTGGCACGAGATCGTCAACGACACGCTCGGTGGCGTCCCGGTCGTGGTCACGTTCTGCCCGCTGTGCAACACGGCGCTCGTCTTCGAGCGCGCCTTCGACGGGACCGTCCACGACTTCGGGACGACCGGCAACCTGCGCTACAGCGACCTCGTGATGTACGACCGCCAGACCGAGAGCTGGTGGCAGCAGGCGACCGGCGAGGCGATCGTCGGCCAGCTGACCGGCAAGCGCCTGACGTTCCTGCCGGCGCAGATCATCTCGCTCGGCGAGTTCGAGGCGGCCCATCCCGATGGCGACGTCCTGAGCCGCGACACGGGCTTCTCCCGTGACTACGGCCGAAACCCGTACGTCGGGTACGACACCGTGGACCAGCAGCCGTTCCTGTTCAGCGGCGTGACGGACGGGCGGCTGCCGCCCAAGGAGCGGGTGGTGACGATCGGCACCGGCAGCGAGGCGGCCGCCTTCCCGTTCTCCGAGCTGCGCAAGACCGGGGTCGCCACCGGATCGCTCGGCGGCCGGCCGGTCGTCGTCTTCTGGGCGCTCGGGACGGCGTCCGCGCTGGGTCCACCGACGATCGGCGACGGCGTGGACATCGGGGCGACCGGCGTCTTCCGCCCGATCGTCGACGGGCGGCAGCTCACGTTCGAGCGGACCGGCGGCGAGGACGCGCCGATCACGGACCGGGAGACCGGCTCGACCTGGTCGATCGCCGGGGTCGCCACGGCCGGACCCCTGGCGGGCGCGCGCCTGGAGCCGGTCGTCCATGGCGACCACTTCTGGTTCGCCTGGGCCGCCTTCGCTCCCCAGACCACGATCTGGACGGCGCCGTGAGGACAAGCGTCCGGCACCTGCCGGGGGCGCTCGTCGGGCTGGCCGCGCTCGCGCTCGTCGCCGCTGCCTGCACGGCGGGAGGAACGGGTCCGGTCAGCCCCGTCAGCCCGAAGGGGCCTGCCTCGTCCGCCGGCGACACGACCTGGCGCACCACGGCCCTGCGCGACGTCCGGACCGGCCAGGAGTTCACGATCGACCAGCTGAAGGGCAAGCTGGTGGCCATCGAGCCGATGGCGATCTGGTGCTCGAACTGCCGGATCCAGCAGCACGAGGCGGCCGCAGCGCTCGTGGCGACACCGTCCGACAAGCTCGTCTACCTCGGCGTCGACGTGGATCCGAACGAGCAGCCGGACGCGCTCGCCGCGTACTCGCGGCAGGAGGGGTTCGGCTGGACGTTCGTCGTGGCCTCGCGCGAGGTCGCCCGGTCGCTGGCGGCGACCTTTGGCGACCAGGTCCTCTCGCCGCCCTCGACGCCGCTGATCCTGGTCGGTCCGGACGGCGCGGTGATCGACGTCCACTTCGGGATCCGCAAGGCGGACGCGCTCGCGGCGCTCCTGCGCGCCCACCTGCCGTGAACCGGCTCGGGTCATGCCCGTCGAAACCCTCCTGACGACGTTCGCGCTCGGGGTCGGCGCGGCCGCGAGCCCCTGCCTCCTGCCCCTCTACCCCGGGTTCCTGGCCTGGCTGGCCGGCAACCGGGGGGCATCGAGCGCGGGCAGGTCGGCCACCCTCCTCGGCCTCGTCGTCGTCGCCGGCGTCCTGACCTCGGTCGTGACGGCCGGCCTGGTCGTCTCCGCCCTCGCCCTCCCGCTCTCGGGCATCCTCGATGTCATCGTGCCCGCGACGACCGCGGTCCTGGTCGTCCTCGGCCTGGTGATGCTCGCCGGACGCAATCCGTTTGCCCGGATCGCGACGTTCCGCGTCCCCGTGGTCCGCCACCCCGCGGGCCAGGCGTACCTGTACGGCCTGCTCATGGGCCCGGTCGCCGTCCCGTGCGCCGGCCCGTTCCTGATCGCCCTGCTGGCGATCTCGGTCGGCCTCGTCGACGCGGCCACGCGGATCGCCTCGTTCGTCGTGTTCGGGCTCGGCTTCGGCCTGCCCCTGATCGTCCTGGCGGCCCTCGGAGCGGCCCGCGGCCAGGTCGTGGCCCGGGCGATCGCCCGCCGCCACGGCCTCGTGCTCCGGGTCGCGGGCGCGCTGCTGATCGTGGCCGCCTTCGCCGAGCCGATCCGGCTCGCCCTCGTTGCACCGGTCGGGGGATAGGCTCGACCGACCAGGCAATCGAGGTGCTCCGCCGACTGTGGCCCACGCTACGGCGGAGGCCCCGGCCGCCTGCCACGATCAGGCCCATGGCAGTCCATCGCCTCGATGGATCGAACGGAGAGCGAGATGCGCAGCGACATCCGGCCCGGGGCCGTCTTCCCCGACTACGAGCTTCCCGACCAGTCCGGCCGCCACCGCCGGCTGTCGGAGATCCAGGGGATCGATCCTCTCGTCGTCGTCCTCGCCCGCGGCGGCTACTGCCCCAAGGACCGGCGCCAGCTGCGCAACCTCGTCGAGCTGTGGCCGGAGATCAAGGTGGCCTACACGAAGCTGGTCACGATCTCGACCGACAATCTGCTCGAGACGAACGAGCTGCGTGACGCGCTCGGGGCGAGCTGGCCGTTCCTGTCCGATCCGGGGCGGGTGATCCAGAAGGACCTCGACATCGCCGAGTACACCGACCCCCACCACAACCCGATGATCCCGCACACGTTCGTGCTCGGCCCCGGGCTCGTCATCCACTCGATCTACAACGGCTACTGGTACTGGGGCCGGCCGTCCAACGAGGACCTCCGGCGCGACCTGCGCGAACTGACACGTCAGATCCGCAGCGACTGGGACCTCGGCGCCCCCGGCCTGCGCGAAAAGTGGGAGGCCGGCGAACGGGCCGACTTCTGGCCGTACGGCCGCTCGATGCGCGAGGTCCTCGCCGGCCGCGAGGTCGAGCTCGACTGACCGGCCGGCGACGCGCCAGACCCGCGCCGCGTCCGTCGCGCCCCCGCCCCGCCTCCACGGTCCGGGTCGCGCCGTCCGCGGTGGCAGTCTACCCGGGCGGCGGTGGCGCCGGCCGCCCGCCCGGCCGCCGAAGCCAGGCCAGGGCAAGGATGAATCCGCCGAGGACGACGGCTGCGACGGGCGCGACGTCATCGAGCGTCCCGCCGCCGGCCGGCACGGCGAGCAGGCCGGCGGCGGTCACGAGCGAGCTGCCGGCGAGGAGCCCCGCGACCTCGGCCCACGTCGCCCGTCGACTCCCGGTCGCCCAGCGGAATGCGGCCGCGGCGGCAAGGAACGGCGCCCCGGGCATGAAATGGAAGATCAGGCCGGTCGCGATCGAGAGCGCGTACCAGAGCAGTCCGGCGGCCACGGCGGCGGCGAACGCCATGGCCGGCGGCAGGAGCCGTTCGAGCGAACCGGGGAGGCCGTCCTCGGTTGCCGGCTCGCCGTTGAGGACTGGTCGGTCGGTCATTCGCCCGACTCCGGGAGGTGATCGCTCGCCCGGCCGAGCGAGCGGACGACGAGGATGATCGCCCCCACGACCGGGACGCCGACGAGAGCGACGAGGAGCGCCGGCGCTCGTTCGGCCAGGTCACGAACAGCGCCCTCAACCGCCAGGGCGAGGTCGGACGCGCCGAGCGCCTGGTAGAGCCCGCTGAGCGCGTTCGAGCCCTGGAAGGCGATGAACGCGGCGCCGAGGGCGATGAACAGCAGGCTCGAGACGACGACCGAGCCATGGCGCCGGAACCGGCCGATCCGGAGCTCGCGCCCGCGCAGGCGTCCCCGGCCGGAAGCCCCGAGCCGATCCCAGGCGAGCGCCAGGAGGAGGAGCGGGGCGGCCATCCCGGCCGCGAAGATCGCGAGCAGGATCGCGCCCGCGAGCGCGCCACCCGAGGCGCCGGCGATCGTCAGGACCCCGCCCAGCAGAGGGCCCGAGCAGAAGCCCCCGACTCCGTAGACGAGCCCGAGGACGTACGTGGCCGCGAGCGATTCGCCGCTCAGGCCGAACGTCCGACCCTGGAGGCGCCCGGCGCCCGGGAGCTCGAACCCGCCGACCGCGAGCTGGAATGCCCCGATCGCGATGAGCAGGAGCCCGGCCACGATCGAGAGTTCCGCCCGCCGCTCGAGGAACAGGCTGCCCAGGGCGCCGAGACCGAGCCCGAGGGGCACGAAGAGCGTGAGCAGCCCCAGGTAGAAGACGCCGGTCCGCACGACGAGCTGCCCGCGCGAGGGGAAGGCGTAGGCGAAGAAGGCCGGCAGGAGCAGCGCCGAGCACGGGCTGAGGAGGGACAGGACCCCGCCGGCGAAGGCGACGACCGCTTCGATGCCCATCCCGGGCCTCAGCCGCCCGCGAGGGCGGCGTCGATCGCCGCCTGGAAGACCGCGAAGGGCTGGGCGCCGACGATCCGCCGGTTGCCGATCACGAACGTCGGGGTGCCGTTGAAGCCCTGGGCGGAGACATCGGCGAAGTCGGCCTGGACGGCGCCCTGGTGGTACCCGCCGTCGACGCAGGCGTCGAACGTGGCGGCGTCGAGCCCGAGGCTCGCCCCGAACGACTTCAGGCGATCCTTCGAGAAGGCCCCTACGTTCTCGCCGCCCTGGTTGCGATAGAGGAGGTCGTGGTAGTCCCAGAACCGGCCCTGGTCACCGGCACAGCGGGCGGCGTTCGCCGCGTCGCGCGACTCCGCCCCGATCCAGGCGAAGTCGTGCCATTCCAGGCGGACCTTGCCGGGATCGATGTACGCGGCGCGGATCTGCGGCTCGATCGAGCGGAAGAAGGCACCGCACGACGGACACTGGAAGTCGCCGTACTCGCGGATCACGACCGTCGCCGTCGCCCGGCCGAGGACCGGGCGCTGCTCCTTCACCGCCACCGCCGGCGTGCTCGTCGCGGCGACGTACAGGATGGCGGCGGCGGCGAGTGCGGCGGTGGCGAGGAATCCGGGCAGGACCCACCGGCGGAACCCGCCCGCTGAGCGCTGCGGGCGCGACCCTCGCCCGGCTGTGGGCCGGCGCGGCCCGGCTGGGGGCCGGCGCGGCCCGGCCGGTCCGCCCGGGATCGTCGACTCCCTGGCCGGGCCGGCCTGACCGGTCGGGGTGGGGGCGTCTGCGCCGTGCGAGGTGGCTCGGCGTCGCTTGCTCAATCGGTCCTCCACTGGTCGGCGTCACGACCGCCTGGTCGTGACGCTCGCCGGATCGCAGGCGGGACGCCCGCCCCGTGACTGTGATCGACCGGGCGGCCCGGTGCTGTAATCCGGCTCACAGCTCCCGGCCGCCGGCGTCGGCAGACTCGCTGGCGTGGGACACCTCGGGCACGACCGGGCGGCCGTTCACGAACTCGGCCCGGTCACGATCCAGATCGCGGCGCCGGCCGGGCTCGTCTTCCAGATGCTGAGCGCGATCGGGCAGGGGGCACAGCGCCCGGGCGAAGGTTCGGAGGTCCTCGCCCGCGACGGCGAGCGCCTGGTGTGCGAGTTCAGGACCACCGTTCGGCTGCCGCTCGGGCGGCGACGGTCGATCCGGACCCGCGAGGCGGTCCGGCTCTGCCCGCCCGACCGGCTGGAGTACGAGCACCTCGACGGGCCGGTCCGGGGTCTGCGCGAGTCGATCACGATTGTGTCCCTGGCCGAGCGCCGCAGCCGGCTCGACTACCGGGCCTCGTACCGTCCCGGCGGACGCCTCGCCGACCTTCGCTTTCGCCTGCTCGCCCGGGCGGTGATCGAGCACGCGGTCGAGGAGCACTTCACCGACCTGCGCGGGCGAGCCGAGGCCCGGGCGGCGCGCAGCCGCCTGTTCTGACCCGAGCCGGTCGCCGGGCAGCCTCAGGGGGCTCGCTCGGGCCCCCGGTCGAGGTACCGGTTGTAGAAGGCGAGGATCCGCTCGGGATCGATCTCCTGGAGCTCGAGGATTCGGCCCCAGGCGACCGCCGCGATCGGCGCATCCATCTCCTGGTACGGGGTGATCACCAGCTTGCGCTCCCCGAACGCACCGTTCCGGCTCCGATCGTAGACCTGCGTGCGGAGACGGCCGGCGGTTGCCTCGCATTCGGCCGGGTTCGCACACTTGAACAGGACGGCGATCCCGCCGTGCTCGAGGGCGTGGAGCCAGCTCCCGGCGGGGACCGGGCTGCTGAAGGCGCCGTAGGCCGCGCGCTCCGCGTAGTGCGGGCCGGACGAGGGCGGTCGATTCCGCTGCGGCAGTGTCGTGCCGTAGGCGAGGTGGACGCCAACCCCGCCTTCGAGCGGCGCGGCCACACCGACGTCGGGCTGTCCCACCCCGGAGGCGAGCGCGAACAGGGCGAGAACCGCCAGCCCTGCCGCCGCGACACCGCCCAGCCGGATCAGGCTTCGTCGCCGCTGCGTCCGGCGACCCGCCTCGGCCCGTGCGGTGCGGGACGGGCGCTGGATCCCGCGCGGGGTCCGGTCGGCGACCAGCTCGTCGGTCCGCTGCCGGACCGGGCCGGCCGGCCGCGGGCGGGCCGGCTGGCGCTTCCTCGTCATGCGCTGACCGCCGGCCGGCGCGCGCCCGACGCGGCCTGGCGCTCGCCGACCGCCGGCCGGTGCCGGTCCCGGTCGCGCGTGCGCGCCACGACCGCGACATAGCGCAGCTCGCCGCGCCGGACGGCCGCACGGAGCTCATCGGCCAACCGATGGGCCCGCTCGGGCCGCAGCGAGTCCGAGCCGCCGGCCGTCTCGCCGACGAGGGCAGCCAGGTTCAGGCCGAGGTCGCGCATGGCGATCGTGGCCAGGTCGATCCGGGCCTCGACCTGGTCGATCAGGGCGAAGATCGACTCGGTGCGGTCCCAGCGGCGCTCGATGACGAAGCCGGCCGCCGGGAGGCGCGCCTCGAGCTCACCCGCGCGCCACGCGCTCGTGACGCACAGCACGGCTCCCAGGAGCTGGTGGGCCTCGAGGGCGGGAAGCGGATCGCCAGCCACCTCCACATCGCTCAGGAGCAGCCGCCCACCCGGTCGCAGGACCCGCCGGAGCTCCGCCAGGGCGGTCGGGCGCGAGACCGTCGAGAGGACACATTCGGCCAGGACGGAGTCGAACGTCGCGGCCGGGTAGGGCAGGGCGAGCAGGTCGGCCTGGTGCCAGCGGATCCGACCCGTGGTCGGGCGGCTCCTGGCCCGGGCGAGCACCTCCCGGCTGCTGTCGATCGCGTCGACGACGAGCCCGAACTCGGTCGCGGCAAGCCGGGAGCTGGACCCCGGCCCGCAGCCCGCGTCGAGCAGCCGCGCGCCGGGCCGCAGCTTCGAGGCCGACAGGAGTTGCCGCGTGCTCTCCAGTCCGCCCGGGTGGAGCGAGTCGCCGACCACGAGCTCGGCGAGCGGGCTGCCATAGACGGCCGAGCAGCAGGCGGGGAAGCCGGCCACGGGCGTATCCCGTCCGGGCTCGGGCCGCGGAGGCCGCGCGCCGGTCACGTGACGGGGTCCGTGGTCGGGAGGGTGCCAGGCGACGTCGGGACCGTGGTGCTCACCACGGCGAGAGGGCGTTCGGCGCGTCGCCGGGCGGCCAGTCGGGCGCGCATTTCCTCGCGGTACCCGACCGTGTTGTACGTGCAGAACGGGATCATTCGCCCGTCGTCCTGGAGGACACCGACGCAGCACTTCATCGCCTTCTTGACGTCGAACGTCCAGGGATCGAGGAAGTCGCGCATCTGGACCATGAACATCCGCCGGGCCAGATCAGTCAGGGCCGGCAGGTCGAGGTCGCAGGCGGCGCAGGCGAACCGCTCGCTCGCCGCCTCGCCCGGGACGGAGCCGGCTGACCAGAGGCCCTCGAGGGCGTGGAGGACGTCGCGATCGATCGCGGGCAGCGTCCGGTTGGTGATGTAGTCGAGGTACCGGTCGACCTCGAGGACCCGCGGCAGCGGGATCACCTCGCCCTCGTCGCCGAGCCAGGCGTAGGTCACCGAGCTGCAGGTCGGGAAGCAGCACGGGATGGGCACGAAATCGTTCGCCCGGAACGTCGTGCCGCCCGTCTCCAGGGCGCGCTGGACATCCGGGATCGTCATTCGCCGGAGCGGGTCATGGTCGGGGTGTCGACCAGTGTGGGTGACCGGCTGGAACATCACACCCCGGACCGCCGGGTGGTGCAGGCCGAACTCGACGAGCGGGCCGACTTCGTGCTCGTTCACGTCGCGCTCGACGGCCGCGACGAGGGTGACATGAAGGTCAGCTTCGGCCAGGCGATCGAGCGCCCGCAGCTTCGTCTCGAGGAGCGGCTCGCCCCGGAGCGTCCGGTATGTCTCGTCCGTCAGGCCGTCGAACTGGAGGTAGATCAGCGGCCGGAGCTCGGCGAACCGCTCGAACCAGGCCGCGTCGTTGGCGATCCGGAGCCCGTTCGTGTTGACCATCACGTGGTCGATGTCGCGCTGCCGGGCGGCGGCGATCATCTCGAGCAGGTCCGGGTGGATCGTCGGCTCGCCGCCCGAGAACTGGACGACCTCCGGATGGCCCTCGAGCTCGACGAAGCGGTCGAGCATCGCTTCGACCTCGCCGAGCGTGAGGTTGAAGCCGGCGCCGGCGTTCGCGAAGCAGACCGGGCAGTCGAGGTTGCAGGCGGTGTTCACCTCGATCAGGGCAAGGCAGGTGTGCTGGCGGTGCTCGGGGCAGAGTCCGCAGTCGAGCGGGCAGCCGCGGGTCATCCCGGTCGTGATCCGGGCCGGCGCCTGGCCCGGCTTGTTGAACCTGGCCTGCTCGACGTAGGCGCGCGCGTCGGCATAGATCAGGCCCTCGAACCAGCCGTGCTCCGCGCATCGCTTGCGCAGGTAGACCTGGCCGTCGCGCAGGAGGACCTGGGCGTCGATCACGGCCCGGCACTCCGGGCAGATCGAGCGGGTGAGCTCATGGAGGATCTCGCCCTCGGGGCGCGGCTGGGGAGCGAGCGTCGGGATCATCGCGCCGGGGCCAGCCGTTCGCCGGCCTCGATCCTGATCGACAGCCGGTTCTCGTCCGGCGTCAGCGGGCACGAGTAGTTCGGGGAGTAGACGCACAGCGGGTGGTAGGCGAGGTTGAAGTCGAGGACGTAGGTGCCGTCGTCCTCGGGCTCGAGGTCGAGGTAGCGGCCCGCCCCGTACGTCTCCGAGCCGCTCGTGGCGTCGAGGAAGGGCACGAACAGGGAGTCGGGGTGGCTCCCCTCGAGCAGGTACGCGGTCAGGGTGCCGC
>Ga0334722_10001435_pt1 | contig 29802 bp, 26 predicted proteins | sample C3_bottom_MG_FD_207210 | JGI IMG/M metagenome (GOLD analysis project Ga0334722, IMG submission 207210) | Sediment microbial communities from Yellowstone Lake, YNP, Wyoming, USA - C3_bottom | ecosystem: Environmental > Aquatic > Freshwater > Lake > Sediment | place: USA: Wyoming | collected... | reverse complement strand
CCTACGGGATGCCCAATACAAAGCCGATCGGGTTTTGTTCGGGGGAGAAATCCACCAACGGGAGCCCCACCATGCCGACATTCTCGATAATGGGCAATTGGTGTGGGTGTCCTACCGAGTATCCCCGTTCACAATCGAGGGGACCACCCCAACACCATCCGATGCCCAAACTCATTCGGTTCCGTGCCTTGTTGGATGATGGTAAAGCCCTCACCGGCTAATTCTTCAGCCGTCCACCAACAATGGTGAACCTCTAAGGCATTGCCGTAAGCGGCCCCCTGTTCCATCCACACGGCCGGGGTGCCCACGATCAACTTGGCGGTATCCCCGCCTAGTTGGTTTCGGATTCTCCGCAACAGAATCCGCCCATCATCCTTAGGGAAGTGCTCTAGGACGTCCATAAGTAGAATAGCGTCCCACGGTTTCTCGCCGCTCAATTCCCAATTGTCCAAGTAGGCTTGGATTGTCTGAACGTGGATCTGGTTGTACAGATTCCATGCCGGATTGCGGTATTCGGGGAAACCCTCCACCCCCACAACCCATGTCCCGAAAGGATGCTTGCCCTTGTCGATCCACTGGCGAATGGCCGTCCCATAGAACCCCATCCCAATCCCAAGATCCAAAATGCAATGAAGTGGGTCTTGCTTTTCTAAAAGACTCACAACGTAGGGGACCAATGAAGAACATCCCATCGGCATTAGAGGATTCCTTCCCGTGCAACAGTGTTGAGATATTCGGACCACTCTTTAGCAAACGTGGAAGAGCCCCAATGGTCCTCAATATAGGTCCGGACTAGGTTTACCCTCCATCCCTTTTCTTGTTGGTCCTTGTTCTTGTGAAACAAAGTGTAAGGGATCATAGCTGCCCATGCTGGCAACGATTGATCTGGAGTCATCCTGAACCATAATGCTTCTTTCGGCAAGTCCGAAAGGACGCCTACCGGCATTGACAACAACGGGAGCCCACACCAAAGTCCTTCGATATTCGCCAATCCAAAACCTTCGGTTATGGACATGGAACAAAGGACGTCCGCTGCCCCATAAATAGCTGCCCGATCGTTATGATATGGAAGACCAAGAAAGTGATCCGTTGCCGGCAAGGTATCGCACAAGTACCCGATTGCTACTGCCATCCAATCATCGGACAACAATTCGGACATTTTGCGAAATTGAAGAGATCCTTTTTCTGAGGAATTGCGTCCAACATACATGATTATTTTTTTGTCGGTAGGAATCCCCAACAAATCCCGGGCTTGTTTCTTCGGCCGAAGTGGAACAAGTCGAGTCAAGTCAATCGCATTGTCGATCACTTTAATGGGGGATTTCTTCTCCTCCACTAAACACTTGGTTGCCACTTCCGCCACGGCCGCCCAATGCGTGAGATTGACGCCCTGCACCACGGCCGTCCGGGTCCATGCTAAGTCCTCCCCGTGCGACACAAACACCTTAGGACGCCCTTTGGGTGTCGGTAAGGCCGACGCCCCTTGCCCCCAACACAAATAGACGTTGGCAGACTGAACCAGATCCGGGCGTTCGTCCATGAAGAATACCGGAAGCCACTTTCGGAATTCATTCGCCCGATGCGTCAATCCCGTTGCTGTACGGGGTAGGGCTATCCCAATGAAGTTGACGTTGGGAACCAACTCAACAAGCTGACGAATCCACTCTTCCGCCCCGCCGAGCATCAACGCTGACGAAAGGATCAAGACCCGGGGGATATCAAACCGCGTATGCTTGGTTCCAAACTGCATAGGGACGGCGGGGAATGACGGCTTGGAATACCAAACTCGTTCGTACAACAGCTTCGTGTCCATGTCCAATTCGGGAACCGTAGGGAATGGACACGTCCGATCATCTTGTTTTCGGTGGAGCAAGTACCAATGCGGGTTCCCCGTCAATGAAGATAGATGATTGGACCGTCCCCAACCGTAACAGTATTGGGGCAGCATTGATTGATCGATAGGGTTTGCAGGGGCCCCGCCAAAGGTTCGCATTTTTCCAAGAAATCGAAGATCAAAATCCTTCTCTTCCCCGCAACCAAAGCCCCCGATGTTAGCGAACAACTTTCGCGTGATCCCCGTCGATGCCCAAAACCGGCCACCGGACTCCTCCATGACCGGCATTTCCCCTTTGTGGATCTTGGACCCGTACAGACTCCAAACATGAGATGGATAAGACCACGGACGACGCTCAAGGGCCCATGCGTGAGATTCCAACCACGTCGGCCCATAGATATCATCATCATCTTGCAAAACAATGGCGTCCCATTCCGGCCACCATTGGTTCAGCAATTCCACCATGCGGTTGTATTTCGGCATCATGTTAGGATACCGATCCACCTCCTTGACGATTCTCCAATTAGGACCTTCCCCGTGAGTCTGATTCCCGTCGTCAAGGCACAACAAACGACACTTATCGGCGGGATATGTCTGAGCAACAAAACAACCCACGGCATTGGATACCAGTTTCGGACGTCCATACGTCGGAAGCAAAACTGCAATGTTCATGTTGGACATTCCTATTTATTCTCGCCGGAATTCCACCACGTTCGATCGAATTCCCTTCTTGTTGGAGAAAGGGTAGTGGTAGTAGGGGACCATTCCCTCAATTGTGGTTTTGGTGTAGGAGTGTCCCATTCACACGTTTTCTGTCCCTCAACTAGCATCGGGACCAAGAAAACCGCCGGCAATGCTCCACACACGTTCAAAAGGAAATCACGTCGCTTCATGTTTCGGCCACTTTGCAAGAGGACAATCTTGATCGGCCCACAACGCCTTGCCCTCCATATCGTTTGGGCCTTCGTCTAGGAAACAACCGCACACCGCACAACGATTGTCCGATCGTTGATCACACAACGAACAAACGTCCAAGCGGGCCATCACCTGTTCTTCTGAAAGAACCTTCCTACCCGTGAGCGTATGTTTCGCCAAAGCCTTTGCATAGTTGAACGCCATCCGGGGACCGCTAGGCAACTTTTTCTTGTCTTCCGGATCACACGAAAGAACCGTAAGGCCGTACAATTCTTGCGTGTGATAGACCACGCTCCACTTCGGATAGGTTTGCACGAACCGACGAATGGCCGGCAACAAGCCCGGCATGTTGTCCTGCCCCGCCTCTGCATAAAGTGCCGTATCATGGAAGGCAATGAACCTCCGTGTCTTGGTGCCAAACTTTTCCAACTGAGCCCACAACCGATCTGCCCGGTGGATCTCATCGACGAAAAGCATGTCCGTTGCTTCCGCATCCCCGGTCATGCAATCGTTGTGCGTAATAATGAAATCGGTTCGTCCGGATCTCTTTTGCAACGCCTGAAGAACGCCGTTGCTGGGGAGCCCGTGGTTGTAGCTTACCAGACGATCCGGCTGGGCCGCAAGGAACACCACCGTGGGTTCATGCTTTTTTCCGATTTCCGTGATATGGCGACACTGTTTCGCCAATTCTAACAGCTTGGGGGCGTGAACGTGCATATCGCTTTGTACGTTGTTCACGTTGAACAACAGGTCCTCTAGGGACAGGATGTCATCGGGGGCCGCTACTTTAGCCCCGCCACACGACCCACACGACCCGGCCGGGGGCCGGCTAGGTGGAATGCGGGTAGCAATGGGATCCCTCATAAGGGCTTCCCAATCCTCTTTCGACACAAGACCGCCACCGTAAAAATGATCACGAATACGGGCCATGTCCATCTTCAAGAATTGTGCCCATATCACGTAGTTGCGAATCCGATCCCAAATGTCCGAATTGTACGGGGCCGGGGCACCCTTGTCCCGAAACAGGTGCCACCATTTCAGATCCGGAATGCAAACGGTTCTTCGTCCGTTTTGTCGCCAGTATTCATGCAACATTCCCTCTTCACCCCCGAAACCGGCAAGCCCGGGTGGAAACGGAAGCCAATCGTCCCGCCGGCAAGCGAAGAACCCCAAGCCTTGCATGGGGATATCAAACGGTTCGGTTCCGTCAGCCCGGGGATCACTTTCCCACGTACCCCACATTTTTTCCCGCCACGTATCGGCAAATATGGCCGCCGTGTTTCGATGATCGTCCAAAATCACAGGACCTTGGACTAGCCACTTTTCGTCCGGGTTGAAAGATAGCCAATCAATCAGTTTCTCCAAAAACCCGGGACACAAAATGACATGAGAATCAATACACGCAACATTGGGGGCCGCCGCGTGCAAAAAAATCTGTTCCCGAGAATAGGACGTCCCTTGCACGTCGGTATAGGGTCGATACGTGATTTTGCCCACCAAAGGCATCCATTCCGGCCTTCGCCCGGCTTTGATCTCTTGATCCCATACCTCTTGGCTGGATGCCGCCAACCAAGCACACGCCGACATTGTCCGTTGGTTCACGTCCTTGTTTGCGTGATTGTCCACAACGAAAATTTCACAATGCGGCATGGCTTCCGCATGGTGAAGCATGAGAGAATGTAGGGTGAACGCCAACCCTACCGGATCATCATAAGAGGACATGCCGATCGTTAGCAACAAATTCATAGTTCCACTTCCTTTCAAGACACTTCCCAAAAACAGATCAAAAACTAATTGCCCCCCGGAACATATCCACAATCACAAGGACTTCCAGCCATTCCATTCGCAACGCAATTTCCACCAAGACAAGGTGAACAAATTGGTGGGTAAGGAGCACACCCGCTATTTGGAAAATCAGGAGGACCGACACACTGAGATTTCGAATCCGATCTAGAACAATTGCTGTCCACCAATACCCAATACCCTTGACAGTATGGAGGAGTAACACCACCGATCCAATTCCACGTTGAACCTCCATTACACAAAGGGGGCCATGTTGTCGGAGGGATCGTCGTTGTCGGAGGGATCGTCGTTATCGGAGGGATCGTCGTTGGGGGGCATCCTGTTGTTGGGGTGGAATCCAATGAAGAGACACAACTTACTTGTGTTGTGTATTGCACCGTTCCTGCCATACATGGATAGGGTTCACAAAATCGTCCACAATTACACGTTCCCGGTCCTATGAGGTAAAGAGGACATGGAATTGTTTTTTGCCAAATGTAGTTTCCCTCAATTTGAACGCATGTAAACGTACACGATCCCGAACAAGATCCCGTTGTTGTTGTCGGTGGAGGTGTCGGTGGAGGTGTCGTTGTTGTCGGTGGAAGCGTCGTTGTGTTGCAATTGGTATTGCATGGAGTTGACGCTATCTCACAATTATCCCGTCCAGAATAAACCGGCGGGCAACAAGGACACAACGAAGGACATGGATTGGAAACTTGTGCCCAAGATGATTGTCCCCAACGCCACTTGCACTTGGAGGAACATACCCCCGGGGTAGTTGTTACGGAAGGCGTAGTAGGACCGCTTGTAGTGGTTCCCCCACCCCCGCCGCCACCTCCTCCAGAATGAGAACCGCAACCCGTTTCGGCTGGTTCCCAACATACGGTTCCGGCAACTGAAGGAGCGTCACAATGACAATCAGAAACACCACTCGCAAGGCATCCACTCTTAACAAGGACCCATACGTTGGCAGGATCTGCCGCCCATGCCCACGTACATGTCCCCAAACAAAAGGGTTGGGGCGGGGGCGGGGGCACGACCGGAACGCAAGGCATTGTGATCCGATCGCATCTTCCGGGTTCTCTTGTTGGGTATGCACACGGACACGTCAACGGAATACAATCACTACGCAACAAGTACCATCCCGATCCTTGTCCCGGCCATCCGCCCCACCATTCACACCCTAAGGCACACGGAGCCGGGGTAGTCGTTGTGGTTGTGGGTGACCCCGTGGTTGTGGTTGTTGTTGTGGTTGTTGTGGTCCCGCACGGCGGATAAATGTCCGAAGTGGAACAATAGGTCCAAGTGCAATCCCCATTGGTCACTCCACAAAACAACGGGGGTGAACATTTACAAACGGACGTAGTTGGAGCCGGGGTTGTGGTTGTAGTTGTTGTATTTGCGATGAAATCGTTCGGAACCCACGCATTCCCAACCGGAATGGGTGCTACCGTGGTTGGACAATTGCACGGAGCCGGGGTAATCGTTGTGAAATTGGGGTCCGCTGTCGTTGGGGATCCCGTGGTTGGGGTTCCCGTGGTTGTGGTTGTAGTTGTGGTTCCGGAACATCCATCCGTTACCAAAATCCAATACTGAGAAGGACCGGACCATTCGTATTTACACGATCCCGCACACGTCGGATGGGCCGTAGGGATTCCCCCGCCGGGATCGCCCGGCGGGGTTGGGGTAGTCGTTTCCGCCAAAGAGGCACAAATACCACACCCTGGAATCACGTCCAAAACTTCCCAAGTCGTATCGTTTTCGATCGGTTGAACGACTAGGCAATCTCCGGGGTTTGCGGAGAATGCGAGGGCTGTTTCTTTTACCCAAATTGGGTTACACGGATCTAACGTGTAGGATCCCTTACCACCATTCAATGTAGCATCCCAACGCGGTAGACGCCCGCACGCCACGCCCTGAGGCACGATCGGGTCTTTGGCACACGCGAGCCGAACACCGCACAAGGACCAATCGTAAGCCATCCAAGCCCATGTCTGAACCGTTGGCGGGGTTATGGTGTAAACCTCCGGGTCTAACTGAACTACAAACCCCGGAAACCCTTTTCGCACAAGGTAACTGCCCGGGACAGGGCCCCAAACCTCCCCATTTTTCGGAACCCCATCTTGGGGATCATAGGCAACTTGGATAGGATCGATAGTTGGGGAAATCCAATGACCCGTCCCCTCTTTTGGAACGATGGAATCACCATTCACGAAGATAGGACATGATCCCCGCCCAAACATGGCTGCTATCGGGATCGGTGGAAAAGTGCCACTCTTTCCCCTAGACGATTGTACCAACACACCGAAAGCAGGGACGTCCATTTCAGTCGGAGCATAAAAAGGACGCCATTGTCCTTTTTGCACAATCTTGCGATGAAGTGTCCCTTGACCGCTAACGATTCCCGACCGAATCTTGTCCGATTCCTTAGCATTGTCAACAAGGTGTTGGACTTGCCCTACGGTAAGTAATTCTCCTGCCCGGGGCGTTCTAATCAGATCCTTCATCTACGCTTCCCTTCCTAGGCATTTTGTGGGGTTATCCACGGCAGCAACGGGGAAAAGTCAACCTCCTCATAGCTTTTGTATTCTTTCACTCCCGTAAAAACCATAACATTTGGGTCATTGTCACCGGGAGCAAAATGATCATACACAATTTGGTGCCACTTACGAGTTGCCCGTCGCCAATAGTAGTTCCACCCTGTAACCCGATGCGTGAAACGATAGGACAATTCCCATGTTTTTTGCCACGTCATATTTGTGTCCACCGTCAACGTTCGGGAAGCCGTGGGTGGGTTAAATAACAACGTACCCTTCTTGAAAATCTGTTTTAGTGTAGGGCTGATTATGTCCCGGTCGTTGACCTTGCCCACAATTTCATCCATCATGTCCGGAACTTGGATCACCTTATGGATCGTCAGTTTCCAATCAAACATAGGAACAACTTTTGCCGGCCCCTCTTCCTCCAACAAAGGAGACTCTTTAATCCAATGAGCCTCCCCTATTTCAGAAAAAGTGGGATCAAAATCAGGTTCTCTTGGAATCCACTTACCCCAAGCAAAACCAATGATTCCCAACTGAAGCATGTCACACGACGGCTCCATCGACTCTTGGATTAGATCCCCATCCGGACAATTGGAATCGTAAGTGATCGTGATTTGTGCTTTTTCGTATTTTGTGGCGATTGCACCCGACACCCCGGTCACTTGGGCATCAAAAGGCACAATATCGACATTGCGAGCCCGTGCTGTCGATTGTGGAATACGAGGATAGAATTCCCCGCCACCGGACATGATAGAAGCGGCAAGTAACGTCCGTTCATCCCACGGACAAAGCAACGTCACCGTCGATTGAAAAGCAAAGTAAGACCACTTTTCAACAGGGCTTCCCGACATTTCTTCCCAAGTCGAAACTTCCGGGTATGGATACGGCATTCTTTTCTCCTAAGGACCGTTAGCCAATCCTTGCGGGATAGCGGTAACGGCGGACTTGGCAGTGTTGGCTGCTATCGTTTCCAACGTCCCCGCCATGCGTTGTTGGATACCAACAGCCTTGACCGTGGCGTCAGCGGTTAATTGTTCCGGCGTCTTCATGGCCCCGGACTGAATCCGCTTATAGGTTTCTTGAAGCCCTTCCCAACCTGTTCCACCAACACCATGTTGGAAAGCGAACGGTTTTCCTGAAGGTGTCATGTCTATCCCGGGTTTTTTCTCTTGTCGTTTTGGTTGAGGAAAAAGGAAGTCTAACCCTAAGGCTGTAATGCGATTTTTGATCATCCCTTCAAATTCCGTCCCCCATAATTCCTTGGTCATTTTGTCCATCTTGTCGCCCAATTCTTTTTCCAACGGCCCGATCACACGATCTGCAATCGCATCCATTTTGGGCGGAACAAACTGAGCCCCTTCCGGCATGTCCAACCACCCCTCCCAATCGAATGCCTTGCCGGGACGCCAACGACCAACCGCTTCAAAAAAGGACTTAATGTTTTTGCCGGCATGAAGTAAGAACTCTTTCAACTTGGTTAAAAGGTGTCCAAAAACAGACACAAAATAGTTTGCAAAGTGCTTGAGGTAAGCAGGGAACACGTCCGTAAAGAAATAGGCAATCGTGTTACCGATGCAATCCATCCAATAATTAACCCCGGTCCAAGCCCAATCTAAAAAGATGGGCCACTTCTTGAACGCCGTTTCTATGATGGTGAACGCCTTGACGGCTTGTTGACCTATCCATTTCATTGCGTCAACAATCTTCTCACCCCACTTCGACACAACCTCACGATTCGCAATCATCCATTCGGTAAGTGGACGCAAAGCGTTTAGGATCACTTCCAACGCCGGGGCAATCGCGGACCCCAACATCTCCTTTATTTCTTTCCAAGCGACGGACAATTGTCGAATTTTCCCGGCTACTGTTCCTCCTAAAGTAGAGGCATGATCTTTGTACTGCTTGGAAAGTCGAGCCAAGAGATAATCTTGAGCCGTGATCAACTGGCTGGATTCGACCCATGCCTTCATTAGGGCCTTTTCTTGAAGCGTTACGTCGTGAGTGTACGCATCCACCATTTCCAAACCGGCAATGGGGTTTTCTAATGCTCCCGACAACTTGTTGGCCGCCCCCACAAGGTCCCCGCCCATCGTTTCGGCAAGGTCCAACGCCAACAATTGAGCCTTGTAAAACTGGTCCCCGTGAATCAATCGGTTCTTGCCCATCGCTTCTTGGGCTTCCATAATACTTTTGTCCGATTGATTGGACAATGATTTCATTTGCTCCCGCATGGCTTTCAACTGAGCCGTATTATACCCGACCGCGTTTCCCGTATTCTTCATCGTCAAGGCAAGACGGGTTTCCGCTGTTTGCAACTGAGCGTAAGTCTTAACCCATTCCTCACCCAAACCGAACATCTTCTTGACCGCAAGAAACGCAATGACCCCCGTCACTACTTTTTTGACACTAGAACCGAACTTCTCAAAGGCTTGTTGTGCTCCTGTGATGCCTTTGGACGTTTGATTTCTTGCAATCAGGTCGGTAACAACTTGGTTTCCCATTACCCTAACGCCTCTTTCATTTGTCGATACTCTTGAAGCGACATTTGGGACCTTTGGGAGGTCCCATCCTTTTTAAGGTAAGTCTCTTGTTGTTGTGGGGTCAACTCTGAGATTTGTTTCGGCGTCCACCCGTACCGTTCGCTAAGTGATCGATAAACTTCTTCCCGGCTAACTGTTGGCGTTGTTGTCGTGATTTTCGGACAGTCTTCTTTTTTTTTAGTCGGTCCTCTGCCGACAAATTCAACATACCAAAGGCGTCGATAAAATGCTTCACTTCTAACGATTGGTGCTGATTATCCTTTTCTTGAAACATCGAACGCCGAACTTCCTCATAAGAAACTTCGGGATGATTGTGATAGACCCCCTGCCATACGATGCGACTGATTCCATCAATGGTGTCCATCACTTGGGCACCTTCGCCGCTAATCCAAGTGAGCCCTTGAGCAAACCGGATGGCCGCTTCCATCGTGATCCGCTTCATATCCTCAGGTTCATCCGCCGCAAGAGAATCCCGAGCCATGCGAATGATACGACTTCGCAACCAATTGTCCAACTCAGCAACATCCCGATCTTGTAAAGGGGACATGCGATAAGTTTTTCCACCGATCACAATATCGACCGGGGCCGCCGCCACTTGATCTCCACTCGCCATGTTATTGCTCCATTATGCTTCCCAAACAAAACCAAACACTACCACGGATACCACGTCGATCCACCGGGCTTCTTGATCGAACCACGGGTTGCCGCCGCCGTTACCAACGTGATCGCCCTAAACTTCCCATTGATCGTGGCACCCACCAACTCCCCACCTTCAATGTCCGCCGTGATATCGCCTTCATCGCCCACGATGCCCCACAACACTTCCCAATACGTGGTAGGGGAAACGTAGAACCGATAAGCAGCAATCGAATTCGGTTGCGGCAACAAGGACAGATCGTCCCCATACATGGAAAACGAAAAGGCCGCGTCCACGTTGCCCTTGACTCTTTTCTTCCCGCCCGCCGAACTACTGGAGGCATATTCCTTGTTTGCCGCCGTCAAAGTCAGTTTCCAATTACGAATGTCCGCAAGATCGGTCCACACGGGGGACGCTACCACGGTCCCCGTCGCCACTTTACAACCGATAGAGGACCCTGGAATCGTCAAGGAAGCGTCCGATGCCACCGCCGCCCCTTGCGACAAAACGCCGTTGCCGGAAAAATTGACGTTGTATTCAACCGGCTTAGCCCCTTCCAAGTCAACGCTGATTTCCACTTGATCCACGATCGCGGTTCCCGACGCCCCCTTGGTCCCTTCCATCGACCCAACAAAGGATAAGGCATCCCCGGGCAACACCAAAGGCGTATCCCCATAGGCTTGAAACCCACCATTCCAATCCGTGTTCCCGGCTAGTTGCGACATGATGCCGCCGGTATTGCTGGACGCATAGGCCGCCAAGTCCGACTTGTAGGCAATGTTCCATTTACGAACCACGGATTGCCCGTTGACAGCACCGCCTTTTCCAGAAATAACGCCCATATCATGATCTCCTTACGGTAGTTTGATCGGCAAGTCGGGTTGCAACAACGTGGTTGGCAACCATATTTCCAAGTCGCATGTCCAAACCGTGGACCATCCAATGATTCCCCGGTTTTTGTCCCGGTCGGAAGTCCCAATGGGGATCTCTCCAAGGACAAACTTGACAACAAAAGGAATGCCCCGCCACTCCAAACTTTGCAAAACCATCGGCCACCCGTGCATTGCCCGAATGATCTCAAATACCACGGGAAAAATCACTTCGGTCAACCGTTGATCCCCTGTGGAGATCTGAACTTCGAACGTCATGTTGACCGAACCGCTACTGGACGTCCGCTGGATATGCGGAAACAGTTTCGACACGATCAAACGCACTTCGGGCAAGTCGGCCGCTAGGACTTCATCTTTCAACGGGGACCGATCGTTCCCACTGAATTTGGTCCGGTTTCGCAACTTTACCAAGTCCGTGAAACCCTTATGAGATTCCAACAATTCCCACAAGCGGTCATAGACAAGGCTAAAAGGATCGGTGGACATATTTATGGCGTTGGTGGCACGGGTGGCGGATTCGGTGGGTTCTTCAGTTTCTTGATCTCATCCCGGATCATTTTTGCAATAGCCCGTTCCATCCCTTGAGACATTTGATCCAAGGCTTGTTTGCTAGGAGCAACAAAAATTGTTCGTTTTGGAAGATGGGCTCCTCCGGTTTGGTGCATTTCCGCAATTTCGGCAATCGTCTTGCCCTCACCTTCCGGATGCTGGGCAGGGCCGCCGATTCCTACCCGCACACCGAAAGGAATGTCCAACTGTATTTGGCCGGGCTTGCCGGATAGTGTCGGGGCAATGGAATTGAACAGGGTTCCGGTATCCCGCAAAATGGACACCGTTTTCCCCGTTACAATGTCTTTCCTTTCCTTATCCGCCTTTTGGATCTTTTCGTATGCCTTTTTCTTTGTGATCCGAAATGCCTTGCCCTTAGCCGTCTTGGCTTTTTTAGCCTTCCTTACCTGAGCCTTGACACGGTCGACCCTCTTTCCAGCCGCAATCAGCTTTTTAGCATTTATGTTTGGACCGCTTGCATAATGCTTCGCCTGTTCGGCCATTTCCTTGTTGAGTGTCTTCTTCTTGGCTATCAGATCCGCCAATCTGTCCTTCGCCTCTTTCGCTTTCTCCCCGCCCTTGTCGATCTGCTTATGGGCTTTCTTGATCTGTTGGTTTAGGTACGTGTGCCGCTTGCCCCACGTTTTTTTCTCATCGGGTTTCGGCTTTCGTCCAATGCTTCGATTGGTGCGACGGCCGAAGATGGTAGATAAGGCAAGAGGGGGCCAATCGCCCCCTCCCCTACTGTTGCGGACGAACCGCTGTTGCATTTCCGACCGATAGATGAACGCCCACTGCTTTAGGGCCTTGCGAACCACACCCTGTCCGGTTCCTTTCAAGTCCTTGTCAATGACCTGTTGAAATTCTTTCAATCCCGACAAATCCACTTTGACGCCGACTTGGATCCCGATCATGGAGCCGCCCTTTTCGTCGGCCCGTCCCTACCCGGGGCACAAGAAGAATGTCCGTATACCCTTGTGCCCCGGTTGGGAAGCGGAGCATTCACCTGAATCAATCGTCGATTAGAACTCGACGGTTGCGTTGAAAATGGCCTTCGGCACCTTGAGGACCGGCAAGAACGTGTCCCCGCAAACTTGCTTGATCGACACGGGGTCCGTCACAATGGTTGCATAGGAAAAGGCCCCTGCCACTTCCTTCAACGCTTGCAACTGTTGCATGGCGTCCGCCACGATGTTGAACGCCGACGGGACCGGGTAAGTCCCTTCCAACACCTCCCACCAATCCGGTGTGGCGTCGGGAGTGAAAACGATCTGGTTCACCCCAAACCAATCGGACAAGGTTTCCGTGCCGCCCACGGTTCCGGCTGAAGCGTAGAACGCCTCCGACACCGGGATCCACCGCTTGATCCCAAACGTACCCGGGGGGATTTCCGACGTGGCGTAGGCTTCGGCAAGCCGGGACGATCCGTGAATGGCTTCCTTGTAGCCGTTGTTTCCAACGAAATACTTCGGAATGTTTTCGCCATAGAAAGCCGTCGTGATCGGGTAGCCCGTCACCTTCCGACCGGCTTTAATGATCCTTTTGACTTGGGTCTCGATTGCCGTTGTGGCCGCCGACCACTTCGCATCGATCAAGGCACCCGTGCCGTACACGTCCAATTGGTTTTGGTGGGCCGCCGGAACACCGAAATCCACCGAACCAATCGCACCGGAAGACGTGGGCAACAGATTGCCCGCCGCATCCCAGTAAATGTAGCCCAACGCCAACGCCGAATAGATAGCCGACACCCGGAGATTCTTAAACAGATCTCCGAAAGTGGCAATCTGCCGGCTAACGGTCTGAAGCCCAAGACGTTGCTTCATTTCCCCATTGGGATCCCCCTGTTGTTCCGCCAACAGGTTTTGCAGGGTAGCCGGTTCGTGGACGATATGTTCCGCCGAATGCAAGAGCGTGATCGGAACTTCCGACACGCCTTGCAATTCGCGTTGCTTCGACGGGGCCCCGTATTGCACAAGGCGAGCCGTCAAGCGGGTCCCTTGCACCTTCCAATACGTGCCACGATTTCCTTCACACGTTCGACTTGCCCGGTAGAATTCCGGGGGCATGATATCGTCGGGAACCCCGGCGACGCGAGCCTGAATCATACCAATCAGGTTCCTTGCCCCCAGGATAGTTTCGATGTTTGCAGGCATTGCTCGATTCTCTCTTGTTTCTTGAGTTGAAAGTTTGTCCGAAAACGATCACGCCCGGGGGCGTTACGCCGACGCAATGAAATCGTCGGAGAAGATCCACGGGCCGACCGCCTTCAGTTTGTTTTTCAACCAAACCTTCAAAGCGGCGTCCGCCGGGTAGTTCAAAATCTGTTCCGAAAGGAGATCACCGCCGACCGCCAATTCCGGAACCAACACGTCCACGCCGGTTCCAAGACGATCCGTGACCGTCATTCCGTCACCCTTAGCTATAATGCCAAGGAAGTTTTCACTTCCATCGGTAGGCAGGATAAGGGACTTGGTGACAAACGCTTCCGAATGTCCGCCGACCATCGCCCGGGTATACGTCGCCGGGCCGGTTGCACCCGTCACGTCCACGTTGACTTCCGGATTGATCCGCTTGGCGTAAATACCGCCACTGAACGTGAAGATCTGAGCGGTAGCCGTGCCGGTCATAACGACCGCTGCGGTTCCAAACACCGCATCCGCCAACACGTTCCAAGCGGCCATCGTGGTTGCCCAATCCGTGGCCCAAGTCGCCGTGACCCACTTCATTACGCCATCCGTCAAGTCGGTAATTCCGTAGCTGACGGTCCCCGCCGTCAAAGCGGCGTTCAACGTAATGGTTTGGACGTTGTCGGCCGGGGCGGGGCCCTGAGCCGCGATGGTAAGCGTTGTGGCCCCCACCGCCGTAAATGCCACCTTCTTGGTTCGGACCAAGCCACCGGCCACCGGCGGGCCCACAAGCAGAATGCTGCCCGTGGCCCCAATGCGGCGGGCAATCTCCAACGCCACACCGGCCGTAACCGTGATGCTGGTCCCCGTGCCGTTGTAAGCCGCATCCGTTTGGCCGATAATCGAGGGGGCCAACTTACCCCCCGAAGTGATCTTGCCAAGAATCGTTCCGGCCCGAAGAATGTTCGTGTATCCCGTATTGTCGGGATCCCGGGCTTTGGTCCCATCCAACACCATCCCCTGAGGGATGATCCGCTTGTTGGTGACGTTCCACCAAATGCGGCGATATTCGCTGTCAACCGTGGTTCCCCAACCCGGGGTCCTGTTAATGTCAACGGCAGGCATGGTCTACACTCCTAAATCAAAAAGTGATCTTGTTTTTGTATCGAACAACCCGGCAACCGCGATGGAGTTACTTGGCGTTCTGAACGCCAGCTTGACCCCACATAAATTCCACCGCGTCCTTGGTTTCATCGTCTTGACCCGCTTTCGCGTTGGCCGGGTTGGACAATTGCAATGTTCGCAACTGAGCACCCGACCGTTCGCCAATGACCGGCATGGCGGAATTCTTTTCCAAAGCCGCAATGACGTGGTCCAATTCGATGCGACCCGACGCCGGGGCACGAGAAAGCGACAAGGAAAGACTGCCGTTCGCCTTGCCCATGAACCGACTCTTCAACTCGGTTGCCACGGCCGGCGTGATCTTCCGTAGCCGCACCAATTCCCCGATGCGAAGGCTGAAGTTTTCAGCCGCCAAACGAAGAACAACCGGACCCACTTTCGACCGCGAAGCGGCGATAGCTTTGTCCTTTTCCTTGTCTTCATCCTCGCTCGCCATTTCCATCGGCGGATCCCCGCCTTGAGTCACTTCCGGAGGAAGACCCTCTTCACCGGCCGCCGCCCCACCATCCAAATTCAAGAGGCTTCGGATCTTGTCGTGACGTTTCACCAAATCGCCCAACTGAGCCAACTTGGATTTCACGTCCCCTTCACCCCGGAAGATTCCAAGGATCTGTTCTTCAACGGCCGCGTCGATGGTGTCGGCAAGTTTCAATTCCTTGCCCTCACCCTCATCGCCTTCGGACATGCCCCCTTTCGGGTTCAACATGGCGTCCGGGTTATTCGGATCCAACAAAGCGGCGGGCATGTTCGATGCCTCCATTGCTAAAGGTTTTGGATGAAGCCACTTATCGCGGTTTCGTTTGTCTGCTAATTGCGTTCCGGAAAACGCTTCCGCTTCCACGTCCCCGGTAGACGCAAACTTGCCGTGATCCCGTGGTTGATCATCATTCGACAAGCGTAGAATTCTCAACTTGAATTTCCCGCCCTTTGACGCTGCCAAAGGAACCCATCCCGATAGGCCGGGAATAACGGGCTCCGAACAAAGGGCAATATGCGTAATCGGACGAACATATTCATTGCCATGAGCATCCATAAAGGACGCCGGGCTGTAAATGGAAACGTCCGTCCGACCGGCCAACGCAATAGCATCCTCGCCCACTAAATCGAAGATGCCGAAAAGAGAATTCCCACGTTGCACAAGGTCTACCACCCAACCCTTGTTCTTTTCCGGATCGTTAGTGTGTCCTACGGGGGCAAAAACCTTGTTCCCGGCCGCCACGAATCTCTTGAACGTCTTGACCCAATGAGAAAGAACCAACGGAGTAATGGTGAAACTAATATCGTCCGCTTCCTTAACAAAATTACCGCAACGGATGATCTCCTTCTCAAATCGCTTGACGGGCTGCCCGCCGAGCGTTCTCCGTTTCGGTTCCACAATCTCCCTTGCGGGATTGGTGGAAGTGTCAAGGATAAGCGGCCAAAGTTTCTTCATGCCCTACAGCATGAGGGATCCTCTGGCCTTTTTCTAGCGGAAATATAACCTACCAACAAAAACAAGACGTTGGCACACGTCCGCAAACGCCGACGTACACCAACGCCTTATTCATGTCCCGTTTGATTCCTACCGCTTTTTGGTGGTTTGTTGGTCCTTTTGCAGGGCCGAAACGACCGCATTAGGGTCAAAGCGATATTCCCGTCCCAACGACAAGGACGGGATTTCCTTTTCCCGAGCCATCTTACGAACCGTGCCCGGGGCACACCCGAGCATGTCCGCAATTTCCTCTGAGCCCACAAATTGCTTTTTCTCAGACATTGCCTATTCCTCTTGGACGCGTCCGACTGTTAAACGCTTCGATCACAACACGACACTGTTTCGGACCACCCTTCATTTTTTTATTCGTACACCGTGGACATATACGATTGTAAGGACCTTCGGACATGAAAAACGTGGCACACCGTAAACACAATCGCTCTTTTTCCATAATGATCTTTTACTACTCCATTTCCCCTAGGTCCTCTGGCACGTCAACAGGCTCCTCCTCTTCATCGGGGAACACCTCTTCAAACGTACCGTCCGGACGCACCAACAACCACTCCCCATCAAACGTAACGATACATGGACCTTCGGGGAAGGGCATCACCTTAGACTCGTAAACGTCCTCGCCTTCCTGCCCGGGGATATGCTCTTCATGGTCTTGCATCCGAGCCAAGATAGCCACGGGGATTCCCTTAGGATAAGCCGAACACAAATACCCACCATCGTGCAAGTCTTGCGTCCCCGTCTTGATGCAATGTACACAATAGAAACACGGGGGAAGTTTCTCCATCGTGATCCGCCAATCATCACGCTTCGTTGCCTCAACCATCAAAGTGCTCCTGTTTTAGCCGCTTGTGTTATGTATTCTTTCCACAAGGCTTCCCCGTCCACTTTAGGTGGCTTCTCTTGCGACATGGGGATCTTGTTTTTGTCCGTGATCTCTTCCAAAACAAAAATCAGCCTATGGCTTGTACCCTTGATCGTCCCACCATTCGCACCTTCCGCGTACCCTACCACACGGAACATAGAATCCTTTTGGTATAACAATTCATATTCGGACGTATGAGAAGAAATGCCCCCCACGTACCGCCCAAAATGCTTGTTATCCTTGACGATAAAAGCCGCCCCGCCACTACTGCCAAACTCAGAACCGGGCTTAACAGAAGCCGAAGAAAATGCGGGCCATCGGGCATGAGCCCATTCCCCCGATTTCCATTTAGCTAGTAGATCACTCGACAAACTACTTACACCCCGACAAGACCACCCGGAATAGGACGGCATTTTGTTCAACGCCTTCTCCAACAAACTGACGGTAGAAGAGGTTTTCCCATTCACAATGGCGGAATTTATTGTTCCTGAACTTGAGTTTGTGAACTTCTTGACTGCTTGGTATTCCTCTGGGGGAAGCGTTCCTGCCACTTTCTTGGACGCCGCATGTAGGCTGCTAAGCGTATGAGCTACTATCGTTGGCGATGGAGCCGGCTGCCAATGCTGAATTGGGACATATTTGGTCCCCGGCACGTATCCACCCGGACCCACGGGTTCATTTCCAATACTGCTTGGTTGCGGATTGTGCTTGTGTTCAAACGCCAATAAATTTTGGTATCGTTTGTTCAACGTATCCTTCAACAGCTTCGAAGTGTTGTCGTTGAACCCGGCCGAATCCACAACCTGATTGATCAAATGCGGATTAGCATTCATTTGCGTCCGAAGGTGACCTACTTGTCGGGCGATATCTTCATCCGAAAGATTCCCAAACACCTTAGCCGCCGTGGGGTTGGAATTCATGTCCCGCATCGTCTTCAACTCGAAAACAGTGTCCCCAAACGATGCTCCCTTCGGAGACCCTTGAGCCCGATACAACAAAGCCCCGCCGTTGTCGATACGATGGAGTTTCTTGCCGTCCCATCCCATATTGTCCATCGAAAGGCCGACGCTATCCCAATTAGAAAGGAAAGCATCCAAAACAAAATGGTCCTGAGCGAACTTCATCGCCTTTTTCTGTTCATCCCCCGAAAGGCCCCCTAACTCTTTCATACCCGGGACGAACTTGTTGTACACCGCCGTCTTGCCCGTGGTAGAATCCGTCACCAATTTAGACGTAGCCGCCGCCGCATTAGGATGATTCCCACCAAGAGCCGCGTACAATTGGTTCGCAAGATACTCATTCTTAGCTTGGTTGGAATTGCCGCTGTATTCCTTCTTGACGTATTTTCCATTCGACGTGGGATCCGACGCCGACGAAACGGACATGAGTTTCGCCCCGGTAGAACCTCCCAACGTGACGGGCTCTTGTGTTTCCTGAATATCGTCCGGAAGTGATGTGTTGCCAAGATAAGGATTGTCCTTAGGAGCCTTGCTCTTTTTAACCTTGCCGCTTGTCGTCTTGCCATAATACTTGGACAAAAGTTTCTGGTCCACCTCCGAAGGATAATGGGGGGTATTGTCCGATTCCTTAGATTCTTGTAAAGCATCCTCCCAAGAACCATCGTCCCAATTTTTGAACTTGTCGAATTTGCCCAACTCTTTCAACATGGTTTGGGCTTCAGCCGCGTCCAACCCGTTCTTCGCTGCCCATTGAAAAACCGCCCCCGGGGCAACAGCTTCTAACTTGGCTTTCGTGATCTTGTTCGGTTTGGCCTTCTTGACTTGCTCTTGGTTGGGGGCACCGCCCTCGCCTTGGGCCGGCTGCCCCTTACCCGTGAATTCATGCAAAGCCACCTGTTGCTCAAAGGGCAAGGCTTTAGGCGAAAACTTATCCTTCCACGTGTCAAGAACCTCTTGGAAATCTTGATCTGAATAATGCTCCAAGATGGAATCATGCCCTCCCATCTTCAACAGGTCCTTGGCTTCGTCCACGTCAAGGCCGTTGTGTGACGCCCAAGCCAACAACTGTCCCGATGGGACCGACTTGATCGCCGCATCTTGCTTGTCGGCCGGGCTGCCGCCGCCGAGATACTCCTTGACTTGCGACATCTCGTACTTGGCAAGATGCCCCGGGCCCAAGGCGTTCTTGGGAACGGGGGATTCGTCCACTAGATTCGGATCATACGAAGGGGTTTCCTCAACAGGGGTCCACTTTTTGTGATGGGACGCTAACTGTTTGATGAACCCTTTTTGTTCGTCCGAAATTTCCCCGATAGCATGAGCCGTGGGATTCTTAGCAATGTCCGTATTTTTGACGTAATCCGCTTTGCCCGTGATGAAATTGGTAGGAGTATCCTTCCACGCCACGCCCGACTTATGATTGCCCGGAAGACCTTGGATGGCCGAAGCGATTTGGTTCGGCTCTAAGCCTTCGTTTTGCAACAACTTGATCAATCCGTTGGTGCCTACGGTATCCATTGCCGGTCCCGTGGGTGGGGCCGGAGCCTTGGGTTTCTCCTCAACTTTGTGGCCTTGTTTTGCCACAACATCGTCCGCAACTTTCTTAGCCGCGTCCGAAACCTTGGGGAATCCCGTCTTGTCTTTCTCCTCCTTAGTGAAGTGGTACTTGGCTTCGACCATATCCGGCTTCATGGCCGACCAATCGTTCCCCAAACTGGTCTTCCCGGGCAAACCCTTCAACACGGACTTGACCTGTTCTAACGTCAGCCCCTTTTCGACAAGATGGTTGATCACCCCGTTTGCCGATGCCCCATGAAGAGGATTCGACGGATCCGGTTTTACCTCTTGACTTGCCGCCGCCGTGGAATCCCCTTCACCATCCGCCGGCACGTCTTGAGGGACTACCACGTTGTCCTTGTCGTCAACCGTGATCGACTTGCCCTTGCCTACCGTACCCTTGTAGTCGCCAACGCCCACCTGTTCCTTCAACGCCAACAAGTGCTTCTTCTCATCCTTGGACAATCGTGCCCCGGGATGCCCGTTCTTTCCCTTGTTGACGAATGTTTTCAAGGTCTCATTGGCATGGGGTAGTCCTAACTCATCCAAGACCGAAGATGCTTGCTTGGACGTGAACCCCAAAGCCCCCATCGACTTCATAAGATGGGTCATCTTGTGCTTCGTAAAGTCAAACGCCTTGGCATCCTCTTTCTTCGCCGCAATGCCAAGGTAGTCCTTTTGATCGTCCGAAAGCCCAAAATCTTTGGTGGGGTTATCGTAGCCATCTTGAGCATGGAACTTTAGATAATTGTCCGGAATGTTCGTCCCGGGATCCCCGATCGTCGGATTCTTCGCCCATATCGGATCCAACTTGGCATGAATCTCTTCATTGGTGAATCCGGACGCCGCCATAGCCGCGATAGTTTGGGAATACTTGATCCCCTTGAAGGAGGGGCGGGGCTTGTCGGCCGCCGGCTTCGCCCCTGTTGCGTCGGCTGCCGGGGCGGGTTCTGACGCCTTCTCGGCTTCCGGAGCCACGGGCGGGGCCGTTTTGGGCTGTTCCCCGGGCTCTTGGACCTTGTCGGCCGGCGTCGTGTCGGGTTCCGGGGCTTTCCCCCCCTTCCAAGCGGTAAAGTACGCCTCTTGTTCTGGGGATAGCTTGGCCCCCACCGCCCCCTTCTTCAACGCCGCATGTTTTTGACCCCGGATGGTATGGACCGAAACATTCCGGCCCAAGTGCTCCATCATGTTCTTGATCTCATTCTCCGAGTAGCCCTTATGCCACGCCCATCGGATCAAGCCCGTGGAAGAATGATCCTCAATTCCTGTCAAGGCTGGTTTGACCGCCGTCGCTTCTTCGGCCGGCTTTTCCTCAGCTTTGGGTTCCGCCTCCGGTTGGGGTTGAGGTTGGGGTTTAGGCTCTTCCTTGGACGGGCCCGCCTTGCCGATGTTCGATTCCAACTCTTTCACCAAGTCGGGTGGAATCTTTTCATGCCACTTGGACCCATGCGTGCTAGACCCGATGCTGTCCATTGTGGCTTGTAGATCCGCATCATCCATATCATTGAAATGGCTGGTTGGCTTCATTTGCTTGAACATCGACTTAGCTTTGGCTACTGGCACCTTATGCAATGCCATCCAAGAGATCAAAGCCGATGGAGGGACGTCAGCAAACGACTCTTCAGGCGTGTTTGCGTGTTGACCGAGAAGATGGGATTCGATCGACGGAGCAAAACCGGGATCGGGTTTGTCCCCGGCCGCCTTCAAAACGCTCCCCAACAAATCGTCCGACCATCCCTTAGCAAAAGTGTGTCCTGATGCTTCAAGCATGGCCGCCGTCTGCTTGGCGTCAAAGCCCTTGTGTGCCGCCCACACCAACAATTCATGGTTCGGGATAGTCTTGACCTTTTTCGCAATGCCCTCTTTTTCCTTTTCGTGCCCTTCCTTGTCCGGGTCCTCTTCACCGGAAGCCCCGGGCTTGGATGCAAACTTGCCGTGATCGCGGGGATGCAATTCCTCTTTCCACACCACGCTCCCTAAAGAAAGAGCAATCGGCTTGCCCGGCACGTTGAACACTTGCCCGGGATTGTAGCCGAATCCCGGATCCGCTCCCGGCACCCCCGTCTTGCCTTCGAAGGTAAACATCTTCGGCGGATAATGGGTCTTTTCCTCAAGGTACAAGGGGATCACCGCACACCGGCAATTGCTACATACAATTCCCGATGCTATAATAAGCCCATCACCTGTCTGGAGATCATAAACATGACCGCGAAATGGATACCGCCGAACGTGCAAGAGTTGATCCACAACTACCTTGCGGGGCAAAGCATCAATAGCCTTTCTCAAATTTACCACGTCAGTCGGAGAGCGATCACCCGATGCTTGCAAGACAATAGTGTCCAAATTCGGGGACGATCCGCCGCTGAATTCCTGAAGTGGACTGGAAAGAATCGGACGGATCGTGTCCGACAATGCCAAGCCGCGTGGACCGCTGTCACGGGTAGAAAAAGATCCCGTGTCGAATTGATCCAAATGGCGAACACCCGATTCCTCCGTCAAGTGTGCATCCCACCACGTAATAAACGAATCGGTAATGAGATTCTCCGCTTGCATGGTCCGAAACCGTCTTACGAATACCCCATTCACGTCTACAATGTTGACCTTGCCTATGAATCCCTCCGCGTCGCCGTGGAAATCCAACGGGGAACACGTCAACTCCAATCTCGACGCGATTCTCTTTTCCCAACACGACTCAAAACAATCTTGAATGAAAAATGGACGTTGCTTCTCGTAACATGTCCGGGTGGACATGAATGGACTACCGGGCTGCCTTACGAATTCGACTTCCCGATCATCGCACAAAAGATCATCACCTTCTTGCAAATTGCCCGCCGCAACCCATCCATGATTGGTAGCTATGGGATGATTGGGCGTGACGGAAAGCCGCTTTCCGCCGACCGTTACCAACTCGATCATTTCCCCCGCGTAAAAGGATTTTGACGCCCATTGAACGTCTACCGCCACAACTGGCGTTCCCATCGGAAAACAATTCCAACCATTGGGGGGCCAGATCGTATTCCAAATAGGATCATCTTTAGAAGCCGTCACCCCGTCCAACCCGGCATGGTTCACCCGCACCCGAGTATCGCCCACCGTGACATATTTATATCCCCATAGGATCTCTTGAACCTCTTCGTGTTGGTCCAAGGCCCACCGGCCCGCCCCGTAGGCCAATTGCGTTTGCGTCCGAAAGATAGCTTCCAACGTGCCGCTGTTGCTGGGGACCAATCCCAAAGCATCGAATGCTTCACCCAAGGCTTGCACGCCCTCCTTGACGTGGTAGCCCCGCTCCGTGGATTCGGCCAAGACCTGTTGCAACTTGTGTTCGATTTCCTCCGACGCCCCGTCCAAAACGTGAATGGCTTCCGCCTCATACGTCGTTTGCATTGCGTCCAATTGCTCTTGACTCATATTCAACCGACGCCGGAGCATTCGGATTGCCCCGTCATAAGCCGCCGGCACAATCGCCAAAGCGATAGGCACCGTCAACGGATCCACGTCCGACTTGATCTTCTTCACTTCCTTGAACGCCCGCAACCGCCCAGCAAGATTCCCGGCCACCATCGAAGCGGCGATGATAGGGATCAACTCGGTCAACGCCCGCCGTGTTGCCACCTTGACTTGAGGCACCGACCGCGTTTTAACCCACGTATCTTGAGCCGCCCGGCGGACCTTCAATCCAATGCGGGCCGCCACGCCCACGCCCAAAGGCTCCAACACACGACGATCCGCGTCCATATTGGACGCCAATTGACGTTCCTTAGGGGATACCACGCCACTAGGCTTTACAATCATTGGGGAACTTTCCGACTTGCTTTTAAGAATTGTCCTACCTTGTCGCCCACCGTCGCAACCATCCGTTTTATTTCATCATCATTTCGGAATAACAAAACGAATTGCACCATGTCCCCCAACCGCGTATTGTCCAGTAAAATGTTCGTGACGTCCTCTAAAGGCAATTTCCATCCGTGGGTATTATCCCATTCCTGTTCAACGTAATCCATCACCCACCGCTTGAACTCAAGAATCCAAATCCGGTCTAATTTGCCGAACGTCCCTTCACGCCCCGCATGGACCGATCCACTGCCCGCATTCACAACGCTTGCAAGGCTTCGTTGACGGCATCGAAAGCCACCTGATTCTCCGGACATGGAAAAACCCCCGCTTGAAAATGCTGAAGACGATGGGACACAATTGCCAACAACGCCTCACACGAAACGCCATTGACCCCGGCTTCAAGAATCCCGCCCCGTTGAAAGATAATAGATTGCGTCAAGATCGGCAACGCCGAATCGAGATCCCGCAACGTGATCCGATAGACGTGATGGGCCCCACCCGGCCCGTGTTCGTCAAGAACGTCCACCTCCACCGTGCCGTCCGCCGAAACCTCTTCCATGTTCCACGTCCTTCCTTGAAAAATCCACCCGGGGCTTTCCCGTAAATAGCGAAACGGGTCTGACGAATCCGACTATGGAAAATCCGTCAGAAGCCCCAAGGTGGAGAACCTATCTTCCTTGCCCGCACCCGGGGCCGACGTTGGATCCTTCCAATGTACCGTTATCGTCGGCCCCGGGATTGGTCTACATTGATCCGCTCCCGGGAATCGGTTATGGCCAAACGGGGTCATCCATTCCAAACCGTTCAGCGGCCGACTCCCGGGCTTGGTTCCATCCTAACCTTCATCGTTTTCGATTCCCGACTTCTTGACGGGCTTGCTTGCCAACTTGGGCTTGGGCTTGCTTTCCTCCCCCGGTTGTAAAAATCGGACGGAAGTGACGACAAACGATAGAACGCGTCCGTCAAAGTATTCCACGCCGACATAGCAAAGGCTTGCGGGCGAAAAGAACACGGAAACGACCGTGCCCACTTCGTCTTCATAATCCTTGGGGAGAGTGCCTTGCTTGTCTACCACAACTTTCCGACTCAACAAAGTGGTCTGCATTGTCTCAATTCTCCATCATGCTTCCCAATCGAGCATAGATCCGGCGGATGGACAACCCAACCGGCCCATTAGGATCCACACCATCCAACGCCGCTTGGGGCATTTTCATTTGCCCCTTGACCTGTTGCCCCGGCATCGGCAACCCTTGACCTTGCCCAGGTTGCTGCCCCATATCCTCATTCTGCCCGGCTTGGCCTTCCTGCCCATAGGCGTCTTCGTCCGTGCCCTGCATTGGAGCAACCTCTTTCGCCTTGGGAATCCCAAGATTGTCCTTTAAGACGTTAGTGTCGATCTGAGGGGCTTCCATTTGGAACCCTTGAGGATTCGACAAAATAGCTTGGTATATCTGCTTGAGATACGACTTCTTGGCGTCCGTCAAAGGAGCCGGCACAATGTAAACCATGTCCCGCATCTTGGGACCGTAATTCCATTCCAACAACGGGTTCACGCTGTCCTTATTCAAGGATTGGACAACCTTCTTGTGATTCTGTTCCGCCGTACACAACGCCGTGTCCGTGTGCGTTTCCGCTTCGGCCATCGTCCCATGCTGCCCTTCTATGATCGACCGTTCCGGCAAGAGCAAACCCCGGCACAAAAGTTTGTCCAGATACTCAAGGCGAGCAATGAATTGCGGTTGGAGCCCGGCCCCCTTATCCAACACGTCGATAATCCACCCCGGGTTCTCAACATTCAACCGATCGACAAAGGCCGCCATATCGCGGGGAACCGCAACCGCTCCCGAAGATTGAAGGCTGTCCACAATCGTCTTGGCAATTTGATCGTTCGGTCGAATCACCCCCGCCCCGTCTTTCGACTTGCCCGGCGGATAATACACCACGATACGACCCCCGGCCACTTTGCGATCGTACCGGGCTGCCCCATCATTCGCGTCCAACCATTGGTAGAAAGTTTCCCGAACATTTTCCAAGAGCGGATAACCGTATAGGTGTGAGCCCTCCACACGAAACCCGATATGCAGAGAATTCGGCTTACCTAACCAAGTGGCCGGCTGCTTATACCCCTGGAAATTCCCATAGGGATCAAGGACAATCTCCGTGATATCGTGCAAGAGCCCCTTCAACTTGGTTAAGTGGATCATCCCATCTTCTTCCCCCACATCCAAGACTTGCTCGAAACCCATGTATCCAAAATCTACGTTGCCGTAGAGCATTGTGGATTCCAAAAAGTCTTGACGCAAAGGCAAGAACTCATCTTGCACAAACTTGATCACCTCCGAAACATCCATCCCCGTCTTTTCCTCGATCTCATCCGCGTCCTTGGATTCCACGGTCCACTCTGAGGAAAGCACCGGAGCCGCCGAGACCGCCCTGGCAATCGCTATGGTGGGATGCTTGCGGATTGCCCGATAGGTGGAGTAGGTGGTAGGCATCGACGCCCACCGCATCACCCACGGGCTTGTAATGATGGATTGGATCCCTGTCCGCTCCCCTTCTACGTTGACCTTTTTCATGTCGGACGGCACGTCAAACAGACCCATGTTTTTCGGTTCGTCAGCCGAATTGGGCATCCCGTATTCCACTGCCTTTGTGATGCTTCCATTACTCATTGGATCGTTTTCTCCAAGGCTACCTTAGCCCGTATCGTGCAAGCCCAACAGGGCAGTTTTACCTTACCGCCGCAAATTCCGCAACGCTCAAAAGGCGTCCACTCATTAAATGCCACCGACTTTTGAGGAAACATCGCCCGAACCAATTGTCGCCTTTTTCTCTCTCCCCAAACACCAATCCCGATCAACTGAAGAGTGGTCCGTGGTATGTTCAGACGTTTGGCAATTGTCCGTTGTGGGAGTTTCATTACCAACAACAGGTGAACCTCCCGTTCGACAATATCAATCTCCTCTAAGGTGAATACACCCCGCAACGAATGAACTTGCATCCGCTCAAGGAGTGCATTCTTCCGACGATCCTCCGTTCCCATGATTCGCCTATCCTAGGCATGATCAACAAGGTCTTGCCCGTACCCGCATAAGGAATCGTTTGACGTCCTCTTCTACATCCTGATTCCAACTCCGATAATTCCCAAGATGCCCAAACAATAAATGGCATCCCTTCTTTTCGCACAACGTAATAAGATTGTCCGGATGCAATTCCAACCGTGGGAAAACATGGAAGGGGGCGATATGGTGAACCTCAACCTCTTCCGTGCCATCACACGCCGCACACGTCGGAAACCGCTCCAAGTGATCCATGCGAACCTTAGGCCATCGTCCCGACCGCCCACCTTCCGGCTTGTTGTCGGGAAATAGCCAATTGATAAACCGCGTCCAAACATCCATTATCAGTTCCCCATTCCCGACACTATGCCAAGAGCCCGTGACGCCCGATCGACCCCGCCCATCGACGAACCCCGGTAGGCTTCCGGTATCGTGGAATAAACCACCTCCTCCTCTTCCGCCAAATCCAACGTCACCGGGAACAATGCCCGCACCGGATAGCCCATCGCATCCGTGATATGACCTGTATCGCCACTGTCGGCCGGTTCCCGAGTGCCGGGCTTGTAGGCACGCATTTCCAAATCGCGGATCAACCGCTTACAATCCGGGTCCACAAACATACGTCGATTCCCGTCCGCTGTCTTGAACATGGCATTGCACGCCGACAACCTGGACGCAACATTGGGGTTCGCTGAAGGGTAATGAACCGACCGGCCCGCCTTCTTGAAACGGGGATCGTTGGCAATCTGGAAATAGTCGGTCTGAGCCACGGCCGCCTTGTGGGCTGTTGACGTTTTGCGGGCCTTGCTTGTGGCATCCCCGTAGAATTCCCACCCGCCTTTATGAGCCTCATAACGACTCCAAAGGACGTCCAATGCCATTTCGGTATTGGCGTCCCTTAACCACAATTCGTCAAACCACTCCATCCGGTTGGGGTTTTCATATCGCTGTCCGATCACCCACGCCATTGGATCCACGTTGAAATCCGACCCGACAACCAACGCCCGGGTCCCATCGTACCCACAAGGACGGACATTGTATTTCTTGTCGAAAGCGTAGAAAATTTGACCGGACGCGGTTTCCCATTTCGCTTGATATTGCTCCGCATAATCCTTCGGTGGAAGCGTTGCCCTCGCATGGGCGATTTCCGCCTCCGGAAGTATGTCCTCTGCCGACCAAGTAAAGCAAGCCCCATCCGGATAAGTGCCGGCAGCACACGCTTCGCAAAACTCTCTGTAATTGGACGCACCTTGCCCCATTCGCTTAGGAACGCCGATTCTCCAGCACCACCCGCCACGGTCGGCAAGAGCGGGTCTTATGCTCCGATCAAACACCGTCGGATGCAAGTCGCAAGACTCATCTAAGACGCATCCGTCCCACGGAGTTCCCTCTACTCTCGCTGGGTTGTCCAAGCCCACAACATGCAAAGTGGACGTCCGACCATCCGGGTATGGAAACGCCCTAATCCACAATTCCGAATGGGATACATTAGGCGAACCTTTTCCCTTTCCCCCGGGCACCCAATGATCCGGGATCAAGTCAAGCAAATCCTGCCATGCAATCCGCTTAGCCTGTTCATAGGTGGGTCCCCCGAAAAAATACCGTGTATGAAACCACGGCCGCTTCACCCGCAACGCCGCAACAAGACGGATCTTCGCAAACTCTGTTTTTCCGGATCTTCTACCGGCGGGGACGGCGACAAAACGGACCTGTGTTCTCTTCAAAGCGTTCTGAACTTCATGCGTTTTCCACTGAGGATTCCAACGTCGGGTCAACGGATTCACTAGAGTTTTTTCGGCAGAAGCCGGGGATTCCTTTTTGGTGTGATTGGACGCGGATTTCCTCACTACTTTTACCACGGCTCGAAAAACTCTTTCATGGATTGATTGTCCGATTCTACCTGTTCCGGCGTGATGGTCGGACCACTGGTCGGTTGCCCCGCGTTTTGCCCGCCAAACGACCCATTGACGTGATAGTTCAGCATTGCAATAGTCAACTTGTCTGGATACACGATTTCCTTGTAAGGCTGTCCTGTCACCGGATGCCTTATAGGGGCCCCACGGAAAAACTTGTACGACTCCTGTCCATTCATCACGCGACGGGACACACCACCTACCAAACAATCCAAAAATTCCGCATGAGCTTCCGCAAAAGCTGCCGCGTAATCCGCGTCCGATTTCCTCCACTCAATCTCTGAGGCTCTATTGATCTGAGCCATTTTGCACGCCAACCCAATGTTACCGTGGGCTGCATACGATGCAAGGAACGCCCTCTTTTTCGCGTCCGAAACCAACGTAAACAAACGGTTCCGGCTTTTCCGCTGTTTCATTTTGGTCCATTCCGTATCGTCCCCGTCAAGATGACTATGCTGATCCCCTCCTCCAAATTTCCTTTTTTTGGACACGACTTCGCTCCCTCCGCTCCATTCCTCACGAACTCCGCCATCGTTGCGAATCATAGAATCCCAAATCACCGGACGCATTTACTCCATGCGGCGGAACATCTTGCGTGATCACCGTCGGACAAGTAGCCCCACCATCTTCCACACAATCGATCCAAAGGCGATTGGCCAAAATATCAGAAATCTGGTCTCCCACCTTTTCGCGTCCATATTGCAACCGATGACTACCATCTTCCGCATCTACCACGCCCCGGGATTCATACAACCATACACCGGCCAACGTAGCAACCATGTCCTTGACGACATAGGGCAAGGTTCCCGTGACGCCCTCCAACGGAACGCGATACTGAGAACGCCGCAATCGAGAATCCAACTCATCCCCGGCAACCGCGATAGCCCGATCGACACGGGCCGTGATTTCCCCGGCGTCGTTGTTGTTGTTCAGGTCGGCCCACTTGGACACGTTGTCGCGTCCGTAGACGGCTTCGATATCCGCACGAACAATATAGGTCATGTTTACTCTTTCGTTGTGTGAACCACACCTACCACGATGCCTAGGGTTTCCCCGCCCTTTGTGATCACTATGGCAAACCGTGCGGTTCCCTTACCCACCGGCAGGGTTCGGGATTGCGTTGAAGTCAACTCA